>Ga0209143_1000198_pt1 | contig 29332 bp, 22 predicted proteins | sample FaiFalFF_MnMetaG_3_FD_184739 | JGI IMG/M metagenome (GOLD analysis project Ga0209143, IMG submission 184739) | Freshwater microbial communities from Yellowstone National Park, Wyoming, USA - Fairy Falls B (FF_Mn_B) MetaG (SPAdes) (version 3) | ecosystem: Environmental > Aquatic > Freshwater >...
TTCAGAGAAAATCCATATGACAAAGACGGTGTCCTTGATAGAACAATAGCTGTAAGGAAAGAATTGAGAAATCTTTTTTCTAATCTTGAAAATTTTGGAGTGATTTTAAGGGATATAGATAGGGGAACTCTTGACTTCCCAGCCGAAGTTGATGGAGAAGAGGTTTTTTTATGTTGGAGAGCATTAGAAGAAGATGATGTAAGACACTGGCATTATCCAACAGAACCTTGTGTTATGAGAAAGCCTCTCAAAAAGACATGATTTCAAACCGTAAAATTGTAATGTAAATAAAACTGTAATGTATCACTTTAAACTTTTGACTTAAAAATTTTTTCAGTTTTTTTACTAAAGTACCCCAAAAAATTTTATTCTATCAAAATAGGAGGTGAAAAAATATGGGACAGAAAATGAGAGAGCTCGTTGAGGAACTTCACAGAATTAGAGCAGAAGTAAAAAAAATGGGCGGTCCAGATAAAGTAAAAAAGCAGCACGAACGAGGAAAACTTACAGCAAGAGAAAGAATTGATTTGCTATTTGATAAAGACAGCTTTTTTGAAATTGGAATTTTAGGAACTGAACCCGGTCCAGAAAGAACTCCGGCAGATGGAGTTGTAACAGGCTTTGGAAAAATAGACGGAAGATGGGTCGGTTGTATTTCATATGATTTCACAGTAAAGGGTGGTTCCATGGGATTTGTAAATGAGGTAAAATGCACAAGAATAAGGGAACTTTGTCTGAGGTTTAAAATACCTCTCGTTTGGATGATAGATTCGGGAGGAGCAAGAATTTCTGCTCAAAGTGCTTCAACAATAGGTGGTGGTATGGCAGGAGAAGCAATAGCATTTTTCGCAAATTCAGGTTGGCTATTTAAAGAAGAATCTTTGATGTCAGGTGTTATTCCTCTTGTATGCGCCCAGATGGGACCAGGTTATGCTGGAACAGCTTATATACCGGGACTTGCCGATGTTGTCTTTATGGTAAAAGGAACAAGTTCTATGGCTCTCGGTGGTCCATCACTCGTAAAAATGGTCACAGGTGAAGATATAGATGAGGAAAATCTTGGTGGCTCAAAAATTCACACGGAAATCTCAGGTTGTGCAGATAATGAATTCCCTGATGATGTCTCTTGTATCAAAGGGGTAAAGGATTATCTTTCTTATATGCCATCTTCAAATGAGGAAAAACCTCCAAGAAAGAAATACGAAGGAGATCCAACCGCTCTGATTTCTGACGAGATTTTGGATGTCTTACCAGATAATCCAAAGCAAGCTTATGACATGCACAAAATAATAAAGTTCATCGTAGATGAAGGAGAATTCTTTGAAATCAAACCAAAATGGGCAAGAAACATAATAGTTGGCTTCGGAAGAATAGGGGGATATCCAGTTGGTATTATTGCAAATAATCCTATGTTTTATGGAGGAGTTCTTGATGTTAATGCATCAGACAAGGCTGCAAGGTTTATATGGCTTTGCGACGCTTTCAATATACCTCTGGTTTTCCTCGCAGATGTCCCAGGTTTTATGGTGTCATCTAAAACAGAAAAAGATGGACTTATAAGACACGGAGCAAAGATGATTCACGCTGTTGCAGAAGCTTCTGTCCCTAAATTCACGGTAATTATTAGAAAATCTTATGGAGCGGGATATTATGCTATGTGTGGTAAATCCTTTGATCCAGATATTATTGTTGCATGGCCTACCGGAGAAATATCTGTTATGGGACCTGAAGGTATGGTTTCAATATTTGCTAAAAAACAGCTTGAGGGTATGTCACCAAAAGAGGCGAGAGAATTTGCTGAACAAATGGCGGAAGCCATAAGACCTTATATTGATATAAAGAAGCCAGCAGGATGGGGCTTTATAGACGATGTTATAGACCCGCGTGAGACAAGAAGAGTTCTTTACTGGGCTCTTGAACTTACAGAAAAAAAGCAAGTCCTCAGAATGAAGAGAAAACATGGAGTTTATCCTGTGTAATGAATGTATCTATTATTGTGATATTTTCCATAGGCGTTCAAATTCTTTTTCAAATTTCTCCACTACTTCCGTTGAATCATATATAAAAACGCAGTTTTCGTCATTTAATTCTTCTGCCGATGCGGTGAAGTTAAAAGATCCTGTCATGACATACTTACTATCTACTATCATGAATTTGTGATGCATTTTTGGCGTAAGAAATCTCTTCTTTCGTGCTGAGTAATCTGTGATTTTTACATCTATACCTTCTTTTGCAAGAACTAATACTTTTGAAAATTTATCTTTTGCTTGTTCTCCATCTGCTATAATTTTTACATCTACTCCTCTTTTTTTTGCATCAATAAGAGCTTTCGTTATCTCTCTTGATGTGAGATGATAAATTGCTATTTTTACACTTTTTTGTGCAGAGTTTATTGATTTTATTATTTTGTCTTCACAACCATCCGTTGCTGAAAAAAATACCTCAACCTTTGCAGATGATAAAAACAAAGGAATCATCAATAAACTCAACAAACTCATAACTCATCTTTTTTAATTTTGCCTTCAGAACTTTTTAGATTTTCTGTCATTTTTGCCAAAATTTTTGGAGTTCAGTTCCCATTTTTATAGAAAACAGATTTAAAGTTCAGGAGAAGTTCAAATCAATTTGTAAAATATAAATTGTTGCTGTTTTAATTTGTCTTTTTTGATTTTCGGTTTGATCTTTGAGAAAATGAGGGTATTTGGAGATTATATAATCACAAAAGAGATTGGAGAGGGCGGAATGGGGAGAGTTTATCGTGCTTGGAAAATTTCTGATGCTGGTTTCAGAAAACTTGTTGCTATCAAAACTCTCAAATCCACACACAATACAGATCTTTTTATAAACGAGGCAAAAATATCTGCCAGATTTGACGATGAAAACATAGTTAAAACAACAAACTTTGGAAAAATCTCGGGGGAGTTCTTTATTGAAATGGAATATATAAGGGGTATAAATCTTAAAGAACTAATGGAAACTGTTGGAGACATACCTCTTGATGTATTCTTTTATATAGCTGAAAAGCTCCTCACAGCAGTATCTTACATACACAGATTTGAAGGAAGAGGTCTTGTTCACAGAGATGTAAATCCTAAAAATATGCTCATTTCTTGGAGCGGTGGAGTAAAGCTATCTGATTTTGGTATAACTTTGCCTCAAAACTCTGAAATAGATCCCTTCGGTAAAATAAGTTATGTCCCACCAGAAGTTATACTTGGCAGGGGATGGACTCAGCAAGGAGATATATGGAGTATAGGCGTGGTTTTTTGGGAGATGCTTACCGGACAGAAGCTTTTCCCAAAAGACAAACCTGAAAAATTAAAGGAAAAAATATTAAAAGGTAAAATACCCCCGCCATCTTCTATAAATCCAGCTGTACCAGAACTTTTAGATGATATAGTTTTGAGAGCTTTGTCTCGTAATGAATTTTCAAGGTTTCCGTCCGTTGATAAAATGTTAGATGAAATGAAAAAAATTGTAGTTGATTTGAATGTTCATCAACTATATCAGAAAGATTTCTCTAACTTCGTATGCTCGTTCTTTTCAAAAAGAATTGAAGAAGAAAATCGTGAAATAGATGATGAGGAAAAAAGAATAATTTCTTTTGTAAGTGAAAATCAAAATTTTTCAGGAGCTCTGAATGAGAGAGATAGTTTACAGTTTCAAAAGGTTTCAGATATAATAGAGAACACAAAGGAAAAATTAAGGTCAAATGAGAGTTTGATCAGAAAAAGAAGGAAGGAAAAAAATGAAAGTGGTAGTCCTTCTTCTAAAATTAGTTCTTCTCTCAAAGAAATAGGGGGAGTTAAGGATGAAGAAAATCGGGAAAGTCATGGAGTTGCCGAAGATAAGAAAAGTTATGTAAGGAGCAAAACAAAAAAATATGGAGGAGTAAATAAGAGGGGAATTTTTTTTGGAAGAAAGATTTATGAGATTTCTGTTGCGGTCGGCTTGATTTTGGGTTTTTTGTTTGGTGTGGCAAAATCTATTTCAGATATAAAATCCGCTTCTGATTATTTTAGAAAAGGTATAAAACTTATAGAACAGAGAAACTTTGATGATGGTAGAGAGTTGATTGAAAAAGCTTTGATTATATCTGGTTTTGAAAACATGGATTTCATTCGGGAAATTCAGCAAGAGCATCAGCAAGTTGAGAAGCAGAAAAATATCCGCAGGGTGGCAAAATAACATACGGTATATTCCCAGAATTTGAAGCTTTGAGAAGGAATTCTTTGTCTTTCAGTAAAGAAGCTAATTCCTTTCCTATTTTTTTCATAACAAAACCTCTGAATAGCACTGCTGGTATAACTACAATTGATGTAAATTTATTCAGATCTAAAACATCTATTACATCTTTTAAGCTTGGTTTGGTGACATCAGCAAAGCACACTTCCATATGTCCTTTCTTCCCAAGATTTTCCCATATTATGCGACAGAATGAATAAGCTTGTGATGCCCCGGTTTTTGAAGATGTACCTCTTGCAACAAAAATAAAGAGTGGATTTTCTAAATTAAGTCTTGTTTTACTTTTATGATTTGTTTTGCTTTGTAAAAAGTTGCTTATGAAATCGGAGAAAAATTTTTGAAATCTTTCAGATTCTGCAAGCACACCTGAGACTCTCACATTCTCCATACCTTTTAGTTTGGCTTCTATATCATTCTGCATATGACCTGCTCTAAAAAAAAGTAAAGGTTTGATAAAAAAGAATGAATTGGTTTCTTTCCGATTCTCTTTTATTATTTTTTCTACTACATCATCAAATCTTGGCTGACCGAATTCAAGGTAAGATTTTATAAAAGTAGTTTCTGTATCATTTTCTTTTATCTTTTGTTCTATTTCTTTGCATAGATGAGAGAAATCTTCCTCGTTGAGCTTATCTGGACTGCCGTGAGCTACAACGACAAAGTATTTTTTTACTTTCCTGATTGTGTTATTTTTCATTTCATTTTATTTTTATTTTCTTGAAAGTGAAAGAAAAAGATTTCTGTATTTTTCGGCTATTTTATCCCAGAAGTATTTTGTTTTTGCGAGTTCTTTTGCGGTTTTTTGTTTTTTTGTTCGCTCATTTTCGGGAATTTTTGTTATATGTTCAAGAAGATTTTCAAGTTCTTTTTCATCTGAAAAGTAAAATCCAGCATCTTCAAGTACTTCTCTGTTTGATGGGGTATCATAGCAGATTATAAGATTTCCAAGAGACATCTGCTCTACCAAAACCGGATGAGTTCCTCCTACTGTTGCACAAAGAACAAACGAGAATGCATTTCTTGAAAGCTTTATATAACCTGTTGAGAAAATATATCCTGTAAATATAACTGATGGATTTCCCTTTGATATTTCAAAAAGGTATTTTTTATACTCTGATGAGTAAGGAGCATCTCCTACTATAACGAGTTTCATATCATTTAGAATTCTGCCTGAATTTTTTGCGTTTATAAATGCTTTTATGATTTTATCTGGAGCATTTTCTGGAACAAGCCTACCTACAAATAAAAAATACTTATTTTTTTCTAATCCAAATTTTTTCAGAAATTCACCATCGTCTCCCCACAAATCACATCTTTTTAAGTCTTCATCTTCAAGTCCGCCATATGGTATATACACTATTTTGTTTTTGTCGTAAGTGAAGCTCTCATAATACTTTTTTACTTCAAGAGCATCTGCTACTATGATGTCTGCAAACTTTGAAGCTAATATTTCAGAAGCTCTGAGATAGGAAGAAGCGAATTTTCCCCATTTTTCTCTTCGCCAGTCCTGACCATCCACATTTATTACTGTTTTCATTCCGAGAGCTTTGAAGAATGGGAGGAGTGGGGAATTCCCGACTATGCATATAAGAGCAATATCTAACTTTATATTTTGGGTTGCACACCATATTAGTGAAAGTAATGTATGAGAGATTGTATCAAGGTGTTTTTGCGGTATAGATGGTAGCTGAACTACTTTTGCTCCTTTAAAATAGAAAAATGGATATTTTAAATAGTTGGTTCTGTTAAAAATTATAAGGTCAAATTCTTCCTTGCTTAATCTTCTTATAAGTTTATCGTAGAAAGTTTCAAAACCAGAATAGCTCGCCGGAACTCCACGAGTCCCGAACAATCCGACCTTTATCTTCCTCACATCTTTATATTCAGCAATAATATTTCCCTATTTATTTTTGATGTAATTTATTTTAGCTTTACTGTGCTTCCCTATATTATATCCTTTCTATTATTGTAGCGATTCCCATTCCTCCACCCATACAAAGTGAAATTATAGCGTACCTTTTTTTAGTTCTTTCAAGTTCATAAAGAGCTTTGGTCAGGAGAATCGCTCCCGTTGCTCCTATTGGGTGTCCATGAGCTATTGCTCCGCCGTTTGGGTTAAGTCTCGGGTCTGTTCTCCAATCTATTCCAAGTTCTCTTGCTGCATATATTACAGGTGATGCAAATGCTTCGTTTATCTCAATTATGTCAATGTCATCTATTTTGAGACCAGCTTTTTTTAGTGCGTTCTTTATAGCAGGGGCTATTCCTGTGAGCATAAGGACTGGGTCTGATCCTGCAAGTCCAAAAGATACAAATCTTGCTCGTGGTCTTAGACCAAGTTTTTGAGCTTTCTCAGGTGTTGTTATCATTATCGCGCAAGCTGCATCAGATATCTGAGATGAAGTTGCTGGCGTATGAGGTCCATCTGGGGTAAATGAATATGGAAGATTTTTCATATCAGCTATGAAACCTTCTGGATCATCAAGGACTTTGAACCTTACTCCTTCATCTTGTGTTATTGTGAATTCCTGACCATCTTTTTTAACGACAACTGGGAAGACTTGCGAATTATATATACCCTGTTTCCAAGCTGTTGCTGCTCTTCTTTGGGAGTTGAAACCGAACTCCTCAACTTCTTCTCTTGTTATTTTGTATTTTTGAGCTATCATATCGGCTGCAACTCCCATAGGAACTAATCCTTTCATTTGAACTGCCTCAGGTATAACAAGTGGAGCTCCTGCTTTTGCTGCGATTTGTGCGTCAGAACCCATAGGATATCTTGACATTGATTCAGAACCGCCTGCTATTACCAAATCACATTCGCCGGACATAACTTCCTGAGCTGCAAAGTTTGATGCTTGAAGTCCGGAACCGCAGTACCTATTTATCGTACAGCCTACTGCTTCATCGTGAAATCCTGCTTGGTAAAGGAGAGTTCTTCCGAGGTTGAATCCTTGTTCTCCTATTTGTGAAAGACATCCCCAAACTACATCTTCTACTTCTCTTGTATCAATTTTCGTTCTTTCTATTAGTTTTTTTACTGGAAGCGAAGCCAATTCTATTGCAGAAAGGTGTCCCATAGGACCACATTTTTCAAGACCTTTCCAACTTGACTTCCCTATTGGTGTTCTTATGGCATCAACTATTACTGCTTCTCTCATGTCAATCACCTCCTTTATATTTTTCTGTGTTTAATTATTCTTCTTGAATTACTTTTTCGTGCTTTTTTATTTTAAGGTGGTTTTTAATTTTGTGGAATAAAAACAAAAATATTTTGTCTATTTTAGACTATTATTTACAGTTCTTTTATCTATTCTAATTCTTTCTGTTATTCCCATAGTTTGTCTTTGAAGGCTTCTGGTTCCAGTTCAAATACTGGTTTTATATCTTCTCCAACTTGAAATATTTTTATTCCCCTTATTACTATTCCTTTTGGTGTTAGAACTATTTTACCAGCCATACCTTTTATTTCTGTTTGCTTTGAAAATTTGAACATATCGCCTATGGCTGATAATATTTCTGTTATTTTTTGAAGCTCACTTATATATATTTTTTGTCTATTTTCTCCGGGAGGGACTATATCTGCGTAGAAAGTTATGTTATAGTATCTTTTTTCAAGATAATCTTTTATTCTGTGCCACATTATTCCAAAAAACTTTATATCTTTTGCACCTATGAACCTTATTTGAGGTATTATAGCTGAGGAGTTCTTTGAGTTATCTAAAATTATTATGCAGCCTGATTTTTGTATTTTTTCAGCTGCAAATTCAAGTATTTCTCTTTCGCTTTTTTTACCTTCTTTTCTTGCCTGAACCTCAAACTTCTTTCTTATAAATGGAATTACATCAATCCCAGAATATTTTATATCATACGAAATAGAAACTCCTGCCGCGTATGATACTTCATAAAAAATTTTCTTCATGTTTTCCACATCTTCCCTGTACAAAATTATCGGAGAGCATTTCACTTCGTTTTTTATGAATAAATTTATTGTCCACGCAAAGTGTGAAAAGTGTGGTAAAAAATAGATTATGTTTTCCTCTGTAATGGATGTAGGAGATGAGAAGTCTATTAGGAAAGAGCCAGAGTTTGCAATATTTATTTTCTTTCTATCTGCAAAATTTATTATAATTGACCCTTTGTTAATTAAATCGTAATCTATATACGAATCAAAAAACACAAAGTACTCTTCAAATTCATCTTGAATATAATTTTCAAATGATTCAAAGAGTTCAGATTTTCCATCATATGATGGAAAGACAAAAATTTTTTTTACCTTTTCACCTTTAGAAAAATAACTTTTTCTTTTTTCTTCTTTCTTACTAAATGATAGCAATTCTTTCTCAACTTCTTCCATTATTTCTGCTATATTGTATTTTTTCGATAATTGTGGGAAAGCTAATTTTAGTATATCTATGGTTTTTTCTCCGTTTTCCTTTAACTTGTCAATTTCTCTTTTTAGTTCATCAAATTTTTCCTTCGCCTCATATAATTTACCTTTTTTCATGTCTGATATTGTGGATATCAAGAGTTTTTCATATTCATTAAATGTATTCTCTCCCTTCTGTTTATCTTCATTTTTTTCCTGTCCGGAAGCCTGAGTATTGAATGGTAAATCAAGCGTAAGAAAAGAAAGTAAAATGAGAATAGAGTAGAGAAGAAGATTTCTTGTTAAGATTTGATTTCTGTTATTATTTTTCTTTTTATTATTATTCTCTGGGGAAAATTTTTCCATAAACTAAAAGATAAAAATTATGTCAAAGATTTTTGGAAAATAAGGAATATGTTTTAAAGATTTTTAGAAAATAAGGAATATGTTTTCAGGAATAGTTGAAAGAACTGGTAAGGTTTTGTCCTTTGATAAGAACAGGATAAAAATATATGCGGGGAAAAATTTTAAGGTAAAAAGGGGTGAGTCGGTGAGTGTGAACGGTGCTTGTCTCACCGTTATATCTTCAAGGCAGGGAGTATTAGTGTTTGACCTTTCGCCAGAAACTTTAAAAAGAACAAACTTATCATCTGTTCATCCGGGAGATTTTGTCAATCTTGAGCGTTCGCTAAAACTTGGGATGGGAGTATCAGGTCATATAGTTCAGGGACATGTTCTAACTTCCATTTTGATAGAAAGAATAGAAAGAATTGGAGAATTTGCAAAGTTTGAATTTGAGATCAAGGAAGAAATAGAAAAATATATAATAGAAAAAGGTTTTGTTGCAATAGATGGTATATCTCTTACTGTATCTGAAATAAAAGCAAAAACTTTTGCCGTTGATATAATACCGGAAACGATGAGGGTTACGAATTTGAAATATAAAAAAGTCGGTGATAAAGTTAATTTTGAACCTGATTTTTTTGTCAAAACAATAGCAGATATTTTGCCAAGATATCTTGAAAAGCTGAAAATTCTACCAACTTCAAAAATGAAAACTCAATCGGGTGGTTGAGATGGAAACGATAGGTATAAAAGAAATGCGAAAAAAAGAAAAATTTAAACGGGTGTTCAAATTTTTTGTGTTATGTATGAGACAATAAAAATTGAAAGAAAACAAGAAAATAAGGTTGCTTTCATTATATTGAATAGACCAGAGAGGAGAAATTCTATCTCACCAAAGATGACCGTAGAGCTTCTGCAAGCTCTAAAAGAGTTTAATGAAGAACAAGATATAAGAGTTGTTGTTTTAACAGGTGAAGGAGATAAAGCTTTTTCTGCTGGTGGAGATCTTTCTCCTGATCCTTCCGTTTCTTCTGCTTTCTTAGATAGATACGAGAATACAAGGCTTTTTGCGGAAATATTCAGGGTTATGGAAAGCTACAAAAAACCTATCGTAGCAAGGGTGAACGGAGATGCACTTGGTGGAGGTTTTGGGCTTGTTGCTGCTTGTGATATAGGTGTCGCATCAGAAACAGCAAGGTTTGGAACGCCAGAAATAAACATAGGTCTATTCCCATATATAATACTTGCAACTCTGATAAGAGTAACATCTAACCCCAAAAGACTTTTGGAGCTTATGCTAACAGGGGAGAGAATTTCAGCTGATGAAGCACTAAAACTTGGTTTTATAAATTATGTTGTCCCACCTGAAAAACTTGATGAGAAAGTAAATGAAGTTATTTCAAAACTTCTTGAAAAGAGCCCGGCTATATTGCGTCTTGGAAGGAGGGCTTATTACACTGCGCGTGAACTTGAATTCTCAAAGTCTCTTGAATTTTTATCTTCTATGCTCTCAATAAACTCTATGGCAGAAGACCTCGTAGAAGGAGTTATGGCTTTCTTCCAAAAAAGAAAACCGGAGTGGAAAGGAAGATAAAGAAAAAGTAAATAACAAAGACAAAAAAATATATTGGAGAAAATTAAAATCAGAAATCACATTGTACTCCCTGAGAGATATATTGTAGCTGACCTGTTATTATTCCTACTAAACTTGAAAATAGTGAAACAATAGGTGAAATCGTTCTTTGAATAAAGTCAACTGAAACTTTGTTTAGTGTGTAATTATCTGGATCTATCCAGCCTCCTGGGTCCCCATCACATTTTTTGAGTGGGTCTAAATTTACCTGGATTGAACCAAAGAATGTAGGATCTCGGAAAGCTATATAGTAAAATGACCATTCACTGTCCGGAAACTGACAGTCTCTTTTTATTCTTATGTTTTTTCTTACGCCTTGTGTGATTATCTCCTTAGGGAAGTGATCAGCATCTGAACTGAAAAAGCATCTTGGGATTAGTGCGGCACATCCAACAACCAATTTAGATAGTTGTGGGAAGGAAGTGAGCGAGTAGTATCTTGGGATGATTTCTTCTTTTGGTGAAAAGAATGCGGAAAAAACTTTGTATTTTGGGCTTCTTCTCAAAAATGCAACATTTTCTATGAAGAAGTTATCAATATCTCTTATTGCAAGACCTTGCACAATTTTATCTTGAAAATCATCTCTGAAATCAGATGACCTTACAAATATTTCTGCTGGCAGATATGGAGTAAAATATGCCTTATCTCCTTCTAATTCAATCTTAAACGGAGCTAACGCGAGAACTATTTTCATATTAAATACGCAACTATCTCCTTCTATTTTTCCTTTTCTTGATATATATATAGGTTCTTTGAGGGAGAACCTTTCAGGTCTTGAATATTTTTTTATCTCCAAAAACAATTTTGTCTCTCCTCCTGACGGGTTGAAGGTTCCTGCAAGTTCCCAACTTGGCACTTCCCGTTCTAGTCCTGTTCCTCCACCATGTCCTGTTCCTCCTACCAATGTTTTGAAATTCTTTTCAAATCTATCTATTTCATTTGGGTTCAAAGTTATACCTTGTGGAAATTCGAGACATTTATAATGTGATCTTATTGTGCCTTCTTTTGTGTAAGCTTTTATTCTCAGACAAATTTTTCTATTTCCTTGTAAGATTGTGGCTATATCACCTATATTATATAGGCATATTGCGCCTGAGCAGTCTTCATCTTTTTCGGAGCATATTCCACCAACACATCTTTTCACTCCCGGAGCACTTTCAGAAAGGAAAATAGGATATGATGAAGTTCCTGTGTCCGGGTAAAATATTTCTATATCATATAGGCTTACATCGTTATCTGGAATTTCTATGTCGTTCCAGCTTATCTCCAGGTTCAATTTTTGCTCATTATCCGGTTTTATTTTTACTGATGGGACTATGTATTGTCCCATAAAAGTTGCTGGCTTTGTGAATCGGTTTATTATTTTGCTTTCAAAATCTTTGTATATTCGGTTATCAAGTATTGCTTTTTCTATTTCATATTCATTTATCTTACCTTCATCATTTTTTATTTTTGCGAACATTTTTTCTCGGTTATCTTCTTTCCTATAGCATACAAAATTTGTTTCATCTTTTGAAAATGCCTCACAAGGTATAGCCTGGAAAATTAATTCCTTTGTTTCAACGGTCAAATCAATATTTTTTATAAACATTTCTGCCGATATGCCCATCTGATAGTTTCCAGAATAATCTAGTTCGGGAGAGATATGACACCAGTAGTCCTGTGTTATTTCTCCTTTTGTATATATTATGCTTATTAATCTTGAAAAAGATATTTTTTCTCCTTGAAGCTGAATGAGAGGTTTTACAATAAACTTATTTTTGGTTCTGTCCTGTGGCGCAAAGCAAAATTTATCGTTTATACTTTTTGATTCTGCTTCTATTACGAATTCAGGTATCCCGTCGCCTGTAAGATCTGTCCATATAGGCAAGATAGCTCTAAATCCTTCTGAATTTTTTTTGAGTCCATCAAGAAATCTTTTAGGATTAAATCTTATTGTGTCTTGAACTGATATGAGTGGTATTAGAGATAAGGCTTCTTTTATGCTTATCCATCTTTGATTGTCATCTATCTTATCATTTTTTACATCAAATGCTATTTTCGCTTTTGAGAAAAACTTCAAATATTTCTCTCTTGTTTCTTTGTAAAGAAACGGTTTAATAAGTACTGAGATCAAAGTTTTATCAAATTTTATTTCTGTGTTTCCTATTTTTGCAAATAATCCCTTCTGCAAATCTGGGATTCTGAAAGTATTAAGGTCAACAAAATCATCTGATGATAGACCGTCTTTTGTAAGATCTTCGTATGCAATTATTGAGTTTTTATCTGAGTATTTTGTTATGAATTCAAAGGTTTTTATAAATAGATCGGATGCTACTGAAATATGTTCGGCTACCTCATCTAAAATTTTATCGCCGCCGCTTCTTAATCTGAGGAGATCTGGAGAGGTATCAAATATAAAAGCCAGAGATGAAAATAAAACTGCTGTGTCAAATGGGTCAAAAGATAAAGCAGAATTAAGAATTTGCAGCTGTGTCTGTGATAGGTTCTGTATTGTTCCTTGTGGAGTAACTATTTGGCTCGGTTGCCCAAGCAGATTTTCTAATCCTTCAACATTTATTTTAACTTGAAGATCAAGGAGCTTTTCTATATTTATATCCCAATTTATTGCTAATATAAATTTCAAAATTGCGTCAAGAATGTTTGTGAAGAAACCTAATATAGCGGCTTCAGTTGGTCCCCATCTATTAGCTGGTCCCCCTTTTTGTCCGATATAAAGATATGAAATTATGTTTTGCCCCACTCCTATCTTTATTGGTAATGCAACATTTATATAGCATTTTTTAGATAGAACTACTGTTGTGTTCTTTACTATTTCATCTATTTGTATGAAAGCTGGTCTTATTAGTGTGTAAATAGCGTTCGAAACCGTGGCTTTTTTTGCTATCCTATTTAGAAAAATTTTTATTCTCGGTTCATCTTCATAATAATAATTTGTTGTGTATTTTTGTATTTCAGGTTCTTGACTAGGTATTTTAGGAGATCCCTGTTCGGTAAATCCGAAAAATATTGATAAGATTGAATTTATGCCTTCTACCAAGTTTCTGAGATGTATTAGTGCCAATCCGTAAGAGGCTTCGCAGTTTTGTGGGTCTTTAATTTTTACATCTTTCAGTATTTTTTCTGCTTCTCCAAATTGTTCATTTTCAATATAGGTTAGTGCTTTTCCGATCTGGGGAGTAAAATCTGGGTTTTCTTTCTTGTTGCATCTTATGAAGATCAGTAGAAATATAGTAATTGGTAATAAGAGGTAGAGTGAGATTTTTTTTGATTTGTTTATTCGTTTATTCTTTCTTTGTTGATGAATGACCATATAATAAAATTATAAGGTTTCTTTGGTTTTTTATCTTTTTGATAGTTATGAATGGCTATAAGATTAAGTAATGGAATTTCATTCTTTCTCGTTCCCATATAAAAAACTTTTTACCTCTACAAAGAAATTGTAGAACCTTTTTTCGGTTGGAGACAAGCTATATTTTTCTTTTTCTTTTTCCATCATTATACTGATAGTTTCTCTTACCCTGTTTAGTCTTTCGGGGGTTCCGATATCAAAAAATAGTCCATCGTGGATGAAGAAGGATATGTTTTTTTTACTTTCATCTAATATTTTTGAATATCCATTTCTTACTATGCATAAAGGTATTTTACCTTCCAGATAGTTTTTTATTTCGTTTTTTACAAGGTGGATTCCAGTGAAAGTAAATTTTCCTCCTTTTCCTTCTCCGTATATTCTTTTGACTTTTCCTGTGTTTTCATCAATATCAACTCCTCCAAGTTCTCCTTCTTTTATCATTATGTGAGCGATTGAATCAAATACAGACCACGAGTTTATGAAGCTTTTAATATCTGCATCACAAATTATATCTGAGTTCATCACTAAAATTTTTTCATATTTGAACTTTTCAAATACATATTTTATTGTTCCACCAGTTCCTAAAAGTTCTTTTTCTCTTATGAGTTTAAATTCCAATTTTTTCTTTTTGCCTAATTCTTTCAGTTTTTCTTCAAGAATTTCTGCAAGATGATGGGTATTTACTATAAATTCTCTGAAACCAGCTTTATACGCTAAAAAAAGTGAGAAAGCAAAAACGGGGACGCCTTCTATATCAATTAATGGTTTGGGTATAAAGTTTGTTATTGGTTTTAGTCTTTCTCCTTTTCCTGCGGATAGGATTAGAACCGCATCGGGAATGATATTTTGGTTTTTTTTATTGTTCATCAATAAAAGAAAAATCTTTTTTCATAAATTTTTCTATTTCTTCAAATTCAACTATTCCGGAAATTTTTCCTATGTATTTACCTTTGTAGAAAAAGTATGATTCAGGTAGTGAGTAAGGCTCAAATTCACCTATGATGTCTTTCTGTAAAAATACTGGAAATTCTATACCTCCTATTTCATATTCAAATTTCTTTATATCTTCTGGTTTGTCATCAACTGATATTCCGATTATGCTCAGTTCTTCAAATTTTTTTACTGCCAGGTTAAACGATGGGATTTCTTTTTTGCACGGGGGACAATATGTTGCCCACAGATTTACTATTATAAAGTCAGTTTTTCTTTTTGGTATATCGTTTACTGGTTCAATATAATCTATTTTTTCTATTATGCTTTTTATAATGTCAGCATCTTTTTTGACCGAATTTTTGTCTGTCGAATTGACTTTATAAAGATTGAATTTTTTTGGATCTATGTTTAGTATCTCTTCGAGGCTCTTGAAATTTATCCTAATTAAGTCAAGTTTGTTAAAAATGAATATAGGAGAAAGTAAAATAAGGAGAAACCCCGATGCTATTTCAACTGTTCTGAAAATTTTTTTTACTTTTTGCATATAAGAAATAAGTGTGGAGATCAATATTGCGGAAATAATGAATGGGATACCAATTCCTAAGGAGAAGACAAAAAGAAGTGTTATTCCCTCTAAAATATTTTCAGAGCTTGCCGCAATAGATAGTATCCCGGCTAAAATTGGACCTATGCAGGGTGTCCATCCGAAGGCGAAGAGAAAACCAGCTACGAAAGGAAAAGCAAAATCCGGAAACTTTTTTGAAATTTTTGAAACATCTAATCTTTTTTCTTCAAGAAGGAACGGAATTCTTATTATTCCTATAAGATGAAGACCGAATATTAAAATTATAATTCCAGCTAAAATCATTACTTCTCTTTTGAAAGCTCTCAAAAAGTTTCCCACAGCCGCTGATGATGCTCCAAGTGTTGAAAATGCGAGAGAAAATCCAACGACAAAGAGAACAGATTTTAATATTACCCTTCTTTTTATCCCTGTGCTATTTTTTATTTCACTCAATGATACACCTGCAAAGAATGTCATATAAACTGGTATGATGGGGAAAATGCATGGGGAAAAGAATGAGAGGATCCCTCCAATCAAAGCTACGAGAAAAATCATAATATATATATAATAAGTGAGAGTTTTTTCACATTCTTATATAGCAGAAATTCCGTAAGATTGTTATAGGGTTTGTCTGATTTTTGGCTATCTTTTCGTTTATCTTTTGTTTATTTCCCTTTCAGTTTTCATTTATCTTTTTTAAGTATTCCGTCAAATATTGATTGCCATTCTATTTTGTATCCGAGCAAAGAAACAACTTTTTTTGGATCTAAATCTAATTTATGAGCTTGTAATATTTTTTGGGCTTCCGTTATGCTCATTCCTTCTTTTATTTTCTCTTTTATTTCATCTGGGATTTGAATTTGGTGGATTTGATTTTTTTGTTTTGTTATTTTAGCGTCAGGTATTATCTCCTTTATTTTCTTTATGAGTTCAAGTGAAGGTAATTCATTTTTGAAAACTATGACATCATCTGATAGTTTTATATTTCCGAAAGATAGAGCGAGTTTTTCGGAAGCTAAAACTATAATTTTTCTTTGTGAGCTTTCCCAGAATTTTTTCAATTTTTCTATTTTCTTTTTTATGTAGTCTTCTGTCCAGAATCCTGCTATTTCTATGAGAACTTCTTTTCCTTCATCGTTTATCAATTTGAAATCCGGAATAAAAACCCCTTCTCTGAAAAATATCGCTTCTGGTTCTCTTATAAGGTTTAGGTTCGTAAATGCATCTTGAATTATTCTTGATACCTGTTCTTCATATGATGAATCAAATTTTACATCCTCATCAATTTCGGGGAAAAACTTTTTGTGTTCTTGATTGAGTTTAAGTACCCCTTTTTCTGTTTCAATTTCTATTTCAAAACCTTTTTTTCTTACTATTTTTGATACAAGAATAGAAAGAGAAAGGGAATATTTTGTTGATTCTTTTATTAAAGTTGCAGGTCCGAATACTGAGATCCATCCTTCTTTTGTGGAGTCATACATAAGTCCGAGCTTTTTTGCGAACCTTATAATATCTCCTATGTTCTCGCTTACTTTAAAGTTTATCTTGTGAGATAGAAGAGCTATTCCGCATGCAAGCGATAAGTTGTAGATCTTTGAAATATCTTGAATTGAAATTTCAGGAGCTTTCAGTAAAACTTTGTATTGGGTTATATCTCCCCATATTTTGTCTTCTGAGATTTTTGTTTGGAACTCAATTTCTGCCTCTTTAATTATTCTTTCTTTTTCGTCTTCTGTGAGAGCTGGACCTCGCAAGAAAATAAACTTTCTTATCTCTTTTGCGTTCTCCTCACTCTTTGTAAGTTGTGAAATTTGTGATAAGATATGAACTATGCCTCTTACTTTTTTGTAGTTTGAAAAATCCTCTATTTCGGATATTTTATCTTTTATCTCTTTTAGTTTAATTCCTTCGGAACTCTTCCACAGATCATAACATTTTTTTAAGTCATCATCTTTCTCATCTATGAATTCAGGTTTTATAATTTTTCCAAATTTGCGGAAATTGAGGAGGTTTTTAGGTAAGATTATAATCTTCTCTGAAATTGGTTTCTCTTTTGAGATATAATCATCAAGGTTCATTTTGCGAAAGCAAGTTATTTTGTGAAAGCAAATTTTCCTCTTATTAATGAGTAAGCTCCTATTACAAAAAATACAAATGAAACAAGATGATTTGCGGTGATTGTTTTATCTACTATGAACCCTGAAAGTCCTGATGGGTCTCTTAAAAACTCTAAAAAGTATCTGAGAGCTCCGTAAAGCATAAAGAACATAGCAAAGATTATTCCTTCAAAATATTTTTTGCGCAAACCGTATGCTATTCCTAAAAATTTTACTCCAAAGTGAAGAAGTACAAATCCTGGTAAAAAGACAAGGTCTATTGGGTGTGGAAATGAAATTTCTTTGCCGTACCACATATAGTAAAGCCTTAAAAGTAGGATTTGGATTATTAGCATTATTTCTGTTTTGAGTTCAAAAAGGTCTTTTTTTGTTATCTTTGTTTCTCCATTCTCTTTTTTGAGCCATCCTATCATCATACCTCTTACGAACACGAACGAGAAAAACATTCCGAGAGCTTCATATATTTGTGTTGGGTGAATCTTTATTCCTGTTATTGAGAGAGAAAGAGGGTTTTTGAAAATAACTCCGAGTGCAAATTCTGTGGGTTTGCCATAGCAGCAGCCGGCAGAAAAACATCCCCATCTCCCTATTGAAAGTCCTAAAATTACTGCAAGGGAGACAACATCAGCAACTTTTAGAAAACTCATTTTATTTTTCTTTGACCATATATATCCGAGTATTATAGATAAAACAATACCACCGTACCATGCGAGTCCTCCTTCCCATATTTTGAGAATCTTAACTGGTTCTTGAATGTAGTCTTTTATATTCATCAGTATATAAGCAATTCTTGTCCCAAGAATTCCTCCTATGAGCATCCATATTATTATATCAAGGATATAGTAGGGTTCAAATTTGAGTTCCCGAGAAACTCTGGCAGCATATTCTGCTGATATTATGAAAGCCAAGGCTATAAAAACTCCGTATGTATATATTTTTATTTTGCCTATTTCAAGTAGAATAGGGTACATAGTTTGAAATCCCCTTTATTATTTCTTCTTTTCTAATTTCATCTTCAAAGACCTCAATTTTTGCGTTTACATTTTTGAGTTTTTTTACAAAGTTTTCATATCCTCTTTCTATGAGTTCAAAGTTTTTGAGGATTGTTTGATTTTTTTCTGCTACTAATCCAGCTATAACCAGAGCTGCTGTGCTTCTCAAATCTTTTGCTTCAATTTCTGCTCCATATATTTTTGATGGGTTTATGATAATCTCTCCGTTTTCCAAAGATATATCTGCTCCCATTTTTTTCAGTTCCCAGATATGTGAAAATCTTTCAGGGAAAATGTTGTCTTTTATTCTGCTTTTTCCTTCGGCTTTCAAGAGCATAACACATATTTGAGGTTGTAGATCTGTTGGGAATGCAGGATAAGAGTCTGCTATAAGTAAGTCAACCGATTTATACTTTTCGCTTCCCTCAACTTCTATTTTATTCTCATAAATTTTTATTTTTGCGCCGCATTCTTTTAAAACATCTATAACTGCCTTAATATGTTCAGCTATTACATTTTTTATTTTGAGTTTTCCTCCCGTTGCAGCTGCTAAAATTAACCATGTTCCAGCTTCAATTCTATCTGGTATAAGTTCAAACTCTGCTTCTTTTATCTTCTTTCTTTTTGTTCCATCTATTAAAATTTTATCTTCTTTGTTTTCCAGCCTTATATCTACTCCGTACTTTTTCAGGTAGTTTATAAGTTCTTGGACTTCTGGTTCTATTGCTACATTTTCTATTTCAACTTTTGAGTTTATTGACATCAGGATTGCATTTTCTGTTCCTGTGACTGTTTTTATATCAAATTTTATTTTCCCCTCTTTTTTTGGTGTTCCATAAGCTTTAACATATTCTTCTTTCTCTTCCACTTTGTATCCAAGGCTGTTTGCAGCTTTTATATGTTGGTCTATTGGTCTTTTGCCTATTTTGCAACCACCGGGCATCGGGATCTTTGCATTTTCAAATCTACCCAAAAGTGATCCAAAAATGACAACTGACCCTCTTATTTTGCCGAAATTTTCAGGAGATACATCGTTTAGTTTTATTTTTTCTGCGTTTATTATTACTTCGGAACTTTGTATTTTGTATTCGCATCCGAGCTCTTTCAGAAGTTCCAGCATAACAAAAACATCTTTTATTTTTGGAGTGTTTTTGATTACTATTTTTTCTGCTCCTAACGCAATTCCAGCCCCTACTGCCGGAAAAAATGCATTCTTTGAACCAGAAACTTTAACCTCTCCCAATACCTTACTTTTTTCTAATAGTGCTATCATTTGTTCTTCTCTTATTTTTTCCTCTTGCCTTTATTTTTTTTATTGTTAATTTATAATTTTAAAAAAGTCAAATTATCTGGAATGTGGGTTTGAATGAAAAGATGGATGGGGATTTCCCTTGCTGATCGTTTTGTTCACTTTTGTCTGGAAGGCTATGATTATTCATCATTTTCATTTGAAATTTTTATTTTTTGAATTTGAGTTTTTGAGAAATTTGATGAAATCTTCCCAAGTTTCTGCTCTTATCACCTCTTTTTTTATCTTTTTCAAGTGGTTTGTGTCGTTTATCTTTTCTAAAAGGTTTTTGATTAGTTTTGCTTTTTGACTGCCAAACTTTACTTGAACAATGCCAAAAATTCCTTCTCTCAAACCTTTTATAAGCCCTTCTTTCAGTCCTTCCTCTTTCCCTTTTATAATTCCTCTCTGTTCTCCCTCTTTTAATCCTTCCTTTAATCCTTCCTCTTTCCCCAATTTGTAAAGGAAAGTTTTTCTTATATCAACTTGTATTGGCATAGGCTTTACCTTTATTTCAATATCAAATAATCCTGCTAAAAAACTTATGCTATCTATATATTTTATGATTTTTTCTTCGTTTTTCAAGATTTCTGCAATTCTTTTTTGAACCTTTCTTATTATTTGGGGTTTATCTTTGAATTTCCCAGCCAAAATCCCCAAAATAACCTCTGCTGGTTTCCTACTCCTTATGAATACATCAGGGTCTATTTTCTTCATGTCTAAAACTTTGTATTTTAAGGTTAGTTTTGGAGTTTTGTATTCTGATGGTGGGGGATTTCCTTTACCAACGAATAAAACTATTTGTGTAGGTTCTTTTTTGTATTTTTCTACTATTGCGTAGTAATAGCGAAACATCCTTTTTGGTAAGTTTTTATCTTGTTGAGCTTGTATTTCAACTTGGATTATCTCACCATCGGCTTCAACTAAAATATCAGGGCGAAAAGTTTTTACCAACCTTATTTCCGCAGATATAACTTTGACTTTTTTACCTATTTTTTTACCAATAGCTAAGTAGTAAATCATTCCTATTGCTTCTGAGAAAATCTCTTTTAAAATCGCATCAAATCTTTTGAGCTCTTTTTTGTGTTTTTGGTATTGCTTTTTATGCTTTTTCATTTTTTCTTCTATTCTAATTTTGCTTTGGAATTTTATTTCAGAAAATGATTTTACTTATTTATTTTGGTTTTCGGACGCTTTTGTTTTCCTTTATAGTGATAATTCAAAAAAAAGAAAAGGAGAAGAAATATTAGAAAAAATATGCTCTTGATTATTTATCGTTCAATTCTTAAATTTTTTCTTGTATGGGGAATAGTATTTTAGTTGTTGAAGATGATGTCCAAGTTGCTAAATCTTTGTCTGATCTTTTGAGTAGAGATTTCAAAGTTTCTGTTGCTTATACTGCTGAAAGTGCTCTTGAGATTTTATCTGAAAATGATTTTGACCTTGTATTGTGTGATTTAAAACTTCCTGGTATGTCTGGGCTTGATTTGCTGCGAAAAGTAAAATCTTTGGGAATAAATACTCCTTTTGTTGTCCTTACTGCTTTTGGTGATATACCTACTGCTGTTGAAGCTATGAAACTCGGAGCCGTTGATTTTATAAGAAAGGGAGAAACTTCACCCGATGAACTTATCACAAGAATAAGAGATATTATTGAAGATAAATATGAGTTTGAGTTTATTGCAGGAAGTGAAGTTATGAAAAATCTTGCTGCTCTGGCAAGAAAAATAGCTAAAACAGACTCAACTGTTCTTATAATGGGAGAGTCAGGGGTTGGAAAGGAGGTTCTCGCAAGATACATACATAAGTATAGTCCAAGAGCTCATAAACCATTTTTAGCTGTGAATATGTCAGCAATCCCTGATACCTTGCTTGAAGCCGAGCTTTTCGGATATGAAAAAGGAGCTTTCACCGGTGCCGAAAAAAGAAAATTAGGTAAATTTGAACTTGCATCTGGTGGAACAATTTTACTTGATGAGATAGGAGACATGCCTTTACATCTGCAACCAAAAATCCTCCGAGTAATTCAGGAGAAAAAAATAGAAAGGCTCGGTCAAGGTTCTGTCAATTCCGTTAGCGTAGATGTCAGAGTTATATCAACCACAAATAAAGACCTTGAAAATCTTGTAAAAGAAGGAAAGTTCAGAGAAGATTTGTATTACAGATTATCTGTTATCCCTATAAAAATTCCACCTTTGAGAGAAAGAAAAGAAGATATCCCTTATCTTACGGATTATTTTTTCAGAAAGCTTGGGAGAAAATATGGAGTTGAAATAGTTTGGGATAAAGATTTTCTCTCAAAACTTTTTGAATATGATTGGCCCGGAAATGTCAGAGAACTTTACAATGTTCTTGAAAGAGCTTTTATACTCTCTTGGTCGGGTCAGAAAAATGTCAAGGTTTTGCCGGAGAATATAATTTTCTCAACTTCTGATCTCATTTCTGCCTTGGGTAAGAGTAATGGCTTTGAACCAATTTTGGAAAGTAAAGATAACCATTTGATTAAAAAAGATTTGCAAGGCTCGAGTAGTAGTTTATCATCATCAGGAGGAGAAAATAGAGTATTAGACCGCAAAAATGAATTTAATAGTAAAGTAGGTCGTATGGGTGATCAAAATTTAGGTTTTAGTGCAAATTTTTCTGACCTCAACATAAGAAGTATGGAGAAGGTTTTCATTTTAGAGGCTCTTGCAAGAACTGGCGGAAATAAAACAAAAGCAGCTCAGCTTTTAGGAATAACAGTAAGAACTTTGAGAAACAAACTCAAAGAATTAAACATCCAGAAAGGAGAAAGCGAGTCGGAAGAGGATTAAATTTTCTCTTTTTGTTTAAGTTAAAGTATTTGTTATGGAAGAAAATATAGAAGAAAAGGAGAATATACAAGTCTTAAAGCGTGATTTTGAAAATTTTTTGTTCAGAAAAGTTGAGTTAGATTTTGGCTTGTTTCATCCTTATATTTCTGAAGCTATAAAATCATCAGTCCTGTCAAGTGGAAAGAGAATTAGACCCATAATTACTATACTTATTTCTTTTCTTCTGGGGATAGGAAAAAAAAAGGCTTTTGATATTGCATATTCTGTTGAGCTATCACACGCTTTTACACTTGTTCATGACGATATAATAGATAAACCGAAAGAGAGGAGAGGAGAACCTCCGCTTTTTCAAAGATTCGGTCAAGAAATATCATTACTTATAGGAGATTTGCTTATGAACTATTCTTTCATACCGATTTTCTCATCACCGCAGGCTGTAAAGTTTTTTGTATATTATATGGGAGCAGTTATAGAAGGACAAATCCTTGATGTGATGTGGTCTCAAAAAAAATTAGATCTGTCTCAAAATCTGCAAGATATTGTGCTTCAAATCCAAACAAAGAAAACTGCATCTCTTTTTAAAATAAGCTGTGTCCTACCTTTGTATTTCTCGGATAAAAAAATTTTGCGAAAAAAGGAATTCAGAAAAAGAATTGAGAATTCTCTTAATTCTTTTGCTTTGCATTTTGGTATATCTTTTCAGATTTTAGATGATATATCTGATGTAAAAGAGGATGAATTATCAGGAGCTCCTAATATCCTCTACACTCTTGGGAAAGAAAAAACTCTGTCTTTGTTGAGGAAGGAGATCAAACTTGCAAACTACTACCTTGAGGATTTTCTTAAAGTTGTAAAAAAAATTTCTTCTCGTAGCTATGAAAAAAATTCAAAATTGTTAAAATTTTTAATTGGTGAAATATTGAATTATGAAAAAGCTTTACAAAATCTATCTTGATTTTAAGAAAATATCAGAAGCTCAGAGAAAAAGGGAGCTTTTAATTTCTATCAGTAGGAGAAGACAGAAAGAGGAGGAAATTTATATTTTGGAGAATGAAAAATCAAAAACTTACTCTGAACTTGAAAAGAAACTTATGGAAGAGGGAGTTTCTCCTTTGTATGTTTCTCAATTCCTTAACTACATAATTGGGCTCAGAGATGAAAAGAAGAAGAAGGAGCGAGAACTTATAGATTTTATCCGTCAAGAGGAGGAAATGAGACAACAATATATTGAGAGTAAAAAGGAAGCTGACCTTGCTGAGAAATTATATTACAAGGTTTTGGCGAGCGAGATAAATCTCCTAAATAAGAAGCAAGAAAAAATTACTGATGAACTCATGCTTATAAAAAAGTCTTTCTCCGAAGAAGAAGGCAAAAATGAGTAATTTTTGCTATGTTATGATTTGCTATGTTAATTGGAATTAGATTTAATGTAAAAGTAGATTTACGCATTTTTAAGTTTTGGAAAAATGTAATATGATGAAAAGATTATGAAAATCAACTGGAATAATAGCAAAAGTGGAGAGGACAAAAAAAGTAAAAGGTTGGAATATAAAACTGTAAAGATATTAGTTTTTGGAGCTTTTCTTTTGTTTTTCTATTCTTTCGTTTCTGCCCAAGATGAAAAGAAAAAAAGGGATTCGCTAAAAATTGATGGGTGCACCGTAATTTTTGATCCCCCTTCATTAGAAAGATTTATAGGAACACTTGAAAAGCGCCTTAATGAAATAAAATCAAAAGAAAAAGATTTGCTCTTGCGCGAAGCTTATCTCAAAAGGCTTGAAGATGAAATATCCGCTAAACTTGCAGAACTTATTAAGCTCAAAAAGGATGTTCAAGCTCTTGAGAATTTATGCTTTGAAAAAGTAAAACAGAAAGAGGAGGAGAAAGTTAAAGCCTTGCAAGATCAAAAACTTTTATTTGAGGCTGATCAGAGAAAAACTATTATCTCATACGAAAAAAGAATATCAGATGTTGTGATGGAATATGAAAAAAAAATCAAGGAAATTGAAGCGAAACATCGCAGGGAAATTCAGGAATATGAAAAGAAACTCACTTATGCAGATAAAAGTATAGCTCAACTCACAGATGACTTCAAGAAAAAGATGGAAGATTTAGCAAAAAATTTTGATAAGGAAAGAAAAAAGCTTCAAGGTGAAATAGAAAAGCTCAAAAGTGATTATGAGAAGAAATTGGAGGTTGAAGTTAAGAAAATAAAGGACGATTGCGACAAAAAAATCTCCCAGCTTTCTTCTGGTTATGAAAGGAAAATCACAGATTTGGTCTCAGTATATGAAAAGAAGATAAAAGAAGAAGCATCTTTATGTGAAAAGAAGATAAAAGAAATCTCATCTTCATGCGAAAAGAAAATTCTTGATTTATCTAATGGCTACGAGAGAAGAATTTCCGATTTAGTTCTAAACTATGAGTCTAAAATTAAGGAGCTTCAAAACAGTAAAAGTAGAGAATTAGAAAATCTCCGTAATTCTTTTTCACAGGCTCTATCATCTATAATACAGGGATATGAAAAACAGATAAACACTTTACTTGAAGCCCTGAAACAAAGGATGGAGCAAGAAGAAAAAAGTTCTCCACCCCGTGAAGAAGTAAAGATTTTGCAAGAGCAGAAAAGAAAGGCTATGGAGGAAGGTATAAAAAGGATGGCTCGTATTATTTCTAACTCTACTCCAGAAGATGCTGCAAAAATTATTTCTTCTATGAGCGAAGATATGGCTGCGCAGGTGCTCATCTTGGTTGAAGAAAGAAGGGCGGGAAAAATATTGTCCATGCTTCCGCAAGATAAAGCTAAGAAAATAAGCGATTTTATGCTTGGTATTCAGAGAGAAGAGGAAGACAAGAAGAATCAGCAACAGCCAACCCAAGTTCCAGGATTTTTCATCCCACAATCTCAACCTAAACCAAAGGAAAACGAAGAAAATCTTCAAGAGGAAAATTTCTATCAGAAACCTCCCCAATATGAAGAGAAGCAGAATGAACAGAAAAGAAAGAAAGGACTTGGAGTATAATCAGCCTATTTTAAAGATGGGTTTGAGTTGAAAAAATAGAAAATGAGCTATCTTTCACTATAAGTAAATAAACTACTTTTTGATTTTGAGATCTTGATTTTTAATTTTGAAACTCTGATTTTTATAAAAGATGGAAATTGGTGTAAAGGAGCAAGCAAGAGAGATTATAGAAAAGGAGTTCTCTTTTTTTCCTTATGAGGATAAATTCTTACCTGCCTTTTTAGATTTTTTCAAAGCCAGATTTTCAGATTCTCTCCTTGCAGTTGTAGTGTATGGTTCAAAATTATTTGAACCTGGTAATCAAGATTCTCTATATGATTTTTATGTTGTTATTGATGCTTATGAAAAGGTACATTCATCTTTTCTTCATGTTATGCTTAATAGAATTTTGCCTCCTTCGGTTTATCTCGCAGATGTTGAAGTGGACGGAGAAAGGAGAGGTGCAAAGTACAATATAATATCTTTACAGGACCTCAAAAATTATATCCTTAATCCACCTGAGATTTATGTCGTCGGTAGATTTGCAAAACGCTCATATCTTATGTATTATAAAAATGAACTCGTAAAAAATACACTTTTTGACCTATTCGTTGAATCATTTTACTTTTGTTTGTGCTACACTATCCCTCTTTTGATTGATAGAGAAAAATTTTCGTTTGAGGAACTTGTGAAAGAAATTTTATCTTTGAGCTATAAGGGCGAAGTCAGAATTGAAGACCCTCAAAAATTAGATAAGCTCTACACACCTTTTCGGGATTTCTATCTCTCAGTATATAAATTGCTTTTCTCCTCTTATCTTACAGAAAATGAGGGAGTTATTATGGAATTAAATTTTTCTGACGATTTTATGCTGAAAGAGTGGGTTGTGGTTGGAGATCCTATACCATCGTTTCAAGAAGTAGTTAAGTTTCTCAAAATTTCCGCAAGGAGAGGAGTTATGAGATGGCCAAAAGGGTTAATAACTTTCAAAGGATATAGAGAATATCTTGAAAGAAAAGCCAAAAAATCGGGAGAAGATATTCAGGTATCAGATTTGGATAGAAAACTTCCTCTCGTTTTTGGTTGGCGTCATCTTATAAAACTTGTAGTTCAGGGAAAGCTCAAATCAGGAATACAGAAGGAAATAGAAAAAAGAAAAATAATAAAGAAATAGAAAAAAAGAAAAATAAAGGGCTGAATTTTTGATTTTCAGAAAATATAAAATCGTCAGGGAAAAGTGATTATTTTTATTTTTATAGAGGAGGTATTTTGATTTATGAATTGGCGTAGTATTTTGGGGATAATTTTAGTCGGTGGTTTTGTATATCTTTTGGCAAAAGGGATAGAATCAGGAACCATAGGGAAAATTGAAATAGGTAATCCGATTGAAGAGGTCAAAGAAAAGATTTCAGGAGAAAAAGCAAAGAAAGAGGAAAAGAAAGAAGATGTTGAGCAGAAAACAGAACAAGGTGAGAAGGGAAAGGGGAAAGAAGAAGTTATATCTTCAAAATTTGGAGCTTTACCTTCCTTTGCGGAGATAGTTGAAAAAGTAAGTAAAGGAGTTGTAAATATAAGTACCACAAGGGTTCAAGAACAACAAAATCCTTTCTGGTGGTTTTTTGGACCGGGTCCTGGTCCAGGGGAAGAGTTTTTCAGGAGGTTTTTTGGTGAGCCGCAAAGGCGTGTCCCAACCAGAAGCCTTGGCTCGGGATTTCTTGTTTCTTCTGATGGTTACATAGTCACAAACTCTCATGTTGTGCGTGGTGCAACTGATATAAATGTCACATTGTGGGATGGTAGAACCTTCAAAGCAAAAATAGTTGGAGTAGATGATGCAACAGATATAGCCATTTTAAAAATAGATGCTACCGATTTGCCATACCTGAAATTTGGTGATTCAAATGAACTCAGGGTAGGGGATTGGGTTATAGCTATCGGGAACCCTTTCGGACTTGGGCACACCGTGACTGTTGGCGTTGTTTCTGCAAAAGGCAGAAGCTTGGGAATAACAAGATATGAAGACTTCATCCAAACAGATGCCGCTATAAACCCGGGAAATTCGGGAGGACCTCTTATAAATATAAAGGGAGAGGTTGTCGGAATAAACACTGCTATACTTAATCCATCTGGTATGTCTGTGAATGCTGGGATAGGTTTTGCAATTCCTTCTTCGCTTGCAAAAGATATTGTTCCAACGCTTATTGCAAAGGGTAAAGTTGAAAGAGCATGGCTCGGAGTATATATTCAAGAGGTGTCCCCTGAAATAGCAAAACAGCTTGGTCTAAAAGAAGCAAAAGGAGCTCTGGTTTCAGATGTTATCCCGGGTTCCCCCGCGGATAAGGTCGGGATAAAAAGAGGAGATGTAATTATTGAGTTTGACGGGAAAAAAGTTGAAAGTTGGAGGCAATTACCAATTATGGTTTCTTTAAGTCCGGTCAATAAGAAAGCAAAATTGAAGATTATAAGAGATGGGAAGGAGCTTGAATTTGAGGTTGTTCTAGCAAAGATGCCAGAAGAACAGCAGCTCGCTCGTCAGCAACCGCAAGAGCAGCAGCCTCAACAGCAGGGATTGGAATTAAAGCAGTTTGGAATCACAATTCAAGATTCTCCTGATGGCCCAAAAGTCGTTTCAGTTGAGCCAGGTTCGCCAGCTCAAATGGCAGGAATAATGCCGGGAGACATAATCGTTGAAGTCAACAGAAAGCAAGTTAAAAACTCATCAGAAATAGCTAATATTCTCAAAGATCAAAAATCAGCTCTATTCTTGATAAATAGAGAAGGTAGAACTATATTTGTTGCAATAAGAGTAGGATAAAATAAGAAAAGAAAGAGCAAGAAAAAATAAATTCATCCCTTTATAACTCCTACCGGTCTGAGTTTTGCAACTATCAACGAAAGCCCCGCTTTTTCGCAGACTTCTACTACATCTGATACATCTTTGTAAGCTTCTGACATCTCCTCTGCTAATAATTCTACTTCTCTTGCCTTTACAACTATTCCTTTTTCTAAAAGTTCTTTTCTTATATTTCTGCCTCTGGCCGTCTTTATTGCTTGTTTTCTTGACATCATTCTACCCGAACCATGACATGTTGAACCAAAGCTTTCATCCATAGATTTTTCGTTCCCAACAAGTAAATATGAATATCTTCCCATATCACCCGGGATTATTACCGGTTGCCCAATTTCCTTGTGTTTTCCGGGGAGTTCTGGATGTCCTTTTGGAAATGCTCGTGTAGCCCCCTTTCTGTGAACTATGACTTTTCTTTCTTTGCCGTTTATTTTGTGTATTTCAAATTTTGCTGTATTGTGTGCAACATCGTAAAGCAATTTCATTCCGAGATTTTGTTCCGTTGTCCCGAGAGCTTTTGCTATTGCTTTTTTTGCATAGTGGGAGATTATAAGCCTGTTTGAGAAAGCATAATTTATTGCCGAATTCATCGCTCCTATATAGTTTTTTGCCTCGGGCGAGTTTATTCCTATGTAAGCAAGTTGTCTGTCTGGTAAGGGAGCTTTGTTTTTTTCACACCACCTCAAAGCAACTTTCAGGTAATCCTCGCATATCTGATGACCAAACCCCCGTGATCCAGAATGCACAAGTAAAGTGACTTGCCCCTCGTGAATTCCCCACTTTTCAGCTATATCTTTTCTGAAAATTTTTTCAACATATCCGAGTTCAAC
>Ga0209143_1000202_pt1 | contig 29112 bp, 24 predicted proteins | sample FaiFalFF_MnMetaG_3_FD_184739 | JGI IMG/M metagenome (GOLD analysis project Ga0209143, IMG submission 184739) | Freshwater microbial communities from Yellowstone National Park, Wyoming, USA - Fairy Falls B (FF_Mn_B) MetaG (SPAdes) (version 3) | ecosystem: Environmental > Aquatic > Freshwater >...
CCCTGATGATGTGGCTGGGGTGCGACGGGGTCTTCGTGGGTTCCGGCATCTTCAAGTCCAGCGACCCCCCCAGGCGGGCCAAGGCCATTGTGCAGGCCGTGACCCACTACAAGAACCCGGAGGTGATCGCCCAGGTGTCCCGCGGCCTCGGGGAGCCCATGCCCGGCATCGATGTGCGCACCCTGAAGCCGGAGCAACTCCTCGCGGTGCGCGGCTGGTAGGGGGATGCTCCCCAAGGTTCCCACCCCTATCCCCTGGCAACTGGCCCTCCGGGGGAAGAAGGAACAGCCCCCTGCCCAGGGGGTAAGGGTAGGCGTCCTGGCCCTGCAGGGGGACTTCCTGGAGCACTGTCAGGTCCTGGAGGCCGTGGGGGCAGAGGCGAGGGAGGTGCGCCTGCCCGCCGACCTGGAGGGTGTTGATGCCCTCATCCTCCCGGGCGGGGAGAGCACCACCATTGCCCGTCTCCTGGACGCCGCGGGCTTGCGGCTCCCCCTCCTGCGGCGCATCGGGGAGGGGATGCCCACGTGGGGCACCTGCGCGGGGATGATCCTCCTGGCCAAGCGGGTGCGGGAGGAGCGCCCCCTGCCCCTGGGGGTCATGGACATCGAGGTGGCCCGTAACGCCTTCGGCCGCCAGGTGGACAGCTTCGAGGCGGACGTGGAGGTGGCCGGCCTGCCGGGGGGACCCTTCCGCGCCGTCTTCATCCGGGCCCCTGTCATCCTCTCCGCGGGGCCGGGGGTGGAGATCCTGGCCCGCCTGCCCGACGGGACCCCTGTGGCCGCCCGTCAGGGGTCCCTCCTGGCCACCGCCTTCCACCCGGAGTTGACCGATGACCTGCGCCTCCACCGCTGGTTCCTGCAGATGGTGACCAACCGAAGGGCTCACCCCGGGGGGTAGAGGCATGGCCACCTCCTTCCCCCGTCCTACCCTGCAAAAAGTGGTCGTGGACGACATGGACGCCCTCCTCCTAGCCCTTCCCCCGCGGGTGCAGGAGGCCCTGCGCCGTCAGCCCCACCTGCACGACCTCATTGAGGTCATCCTCGACCTGGGACGCCCACCCCAGGCGCGCTTCCCCCACGGGGACGTGGACCTGGACCCCCACGAGGTCACCGAGGAGGACATTGAGCATGTTGTCAGCCGCATCGGCCAGTTCGGCGACGACAACCGGGCGGGTATAGAGCGGACCCTCCACCGGATCTCCTGCATCCGCAACCGCAGGGGGAAGATCGTGGGCCTCACCTGTCGGGTGGGACGGGCCGTCTTCGGCACCGTGCGCATCATTGAAGACCTGGTCCGCACGGGGAAAAGCGTCCTCCTCCTCGGACGGCCGGGGGTGGGGAAGACCACGATGCTCCGGGAAGTGGCCCGGGTGCTGGCCGATGACATGGGCAAACGGGTGATCGTGGTGGACACCTCCAACGAGATCGCCGGCGATGGGGATATCCCCCATCCGGCTATCGGACGGGCGCGGCGCATGCAGGTGAAGACGCCCTCCCTGCAACACGCCGTGATGATCGAGGCGGTGGAGAACCATATGCCCGAGGTGATCATCATCGACGAGATGGGCACGGAGCTGGAGGCCGCCGCCGCCCGCACCATCGCCGAACGGGGGGTCCAGCTCATCGCCACCGCCCACGGCAACACCCTGGACAACCTGATCCTCAACCCCACCCTGAGCGACCTGGTGGGAGGGGTGCAGACGGCCACCCTGTCCGATGAGGAGGCCCGCCGCCGCGGCACCCAGAAGACCATCCTGGAGCGCAAAGCCCCCCCCACCTTCGACATCGTGGTGGAGATCCGGGACCGGGACCGGGTGGCTGTCCACCCCGATGTGGCCGCCACCGTCGACGCCCTCCTCCGCGGCTACACGGTGACCCCGGAGGTACGGTGGGTAAACGAAAAGGGGGAGGTGGTGAGGGGACAAGGGGAGCCTATCGCCCTGGACACGTCCCCCGTCTTGTGGGGAGGTCTCCCAACCCCTCGGCGGGCCTCCAGGGAACGCCCCCGCTCCGGCCCCCCACCCTGGTCTACCCCCCTACCCCGAAGCGCCCCGGCGCCGGAGCCCCCCCCCACACCCCGCGTCTACCCCTACGGGATCGGGCGGGAGCGGGTCCTCCAGGCGGTCCACTCCCTCGGCCTCCCCCTAGAGGTCACAGACCGGGTGGAGACCGCCGATGTGGTGCTGACCACCAAGGCCCACTACCGGCGCAAGACCGAACCCCTGCGGATGGCGGAGGAGCTGAACAAGCCCATCTACGTCCTCCGGAAAAACACCCCGAGCCACATCGCCCAGTTCGCCCGCACCCTCCTGGGCTCTCACCTGCCGGAAGACAACAACCGCCTCCAGCAGGCTTTGCAGGAGGCGGAGGCGGCCATTGAGCAGGTGCTGGCAGGGGCCCCCTCGGTGGAGTTGGAGGCCCAACCCGCCTTCATCCGACGCCTCCAACACCAACTGGCCGAGCGGTACAACCTGGCCTCGGCCAGCACGGGGCGGGAGCCCCACCGGCGGGTCATTATCTACCGGCCATAAAAGGGGGCCTGCCCGTCGTGCGGGAGCGGTCCGGGATGTCGGTACGGGTGCGCTATGCCCCCAGCCCCACAGGGGAACCCCATGTGGGGAACATCCGCACCGCTCTCTTCAACTGGCTCTTCGCCCGGCGCCATGGGGGGGCCTTTATCGTCCGCATCGAGGATACCGACCGGGAGCGCCTTGTCCCCGGCGCTGTCGAGGCGATCCTGGAGAGCCTCCGCTGGCTGGGCCTGGACTGGGACGAGGGGCCGACCCCTGATGGGCGGGGGAGCTTCGGCCCCCACTCCCCCTACTTCCAGTCCCAACGCCTCCCCCTGTACCACCAGGCCGCCCGGACCCTTCTGGAGCGGGGGTGGGCCTATGAGTGCTTCTGCTCCCCCCAGGAGCTGGAGGCCATGCGCCAGGAGCAACAGCGCCTGGGCCAGCCCCCCGGCTACTGGGGCAGGTGCCGCACCCTCACCCCCGAGCAGAAGGAGGCCCTGCGCGCCGAGGGAAGGCGGGGCGTCATCCGCTTCCGCAGCCCCCGCGACCGGGAAGAGGAGGTGGTCCTCCACGACCTCATCCGGGGCGAGGTGCGGTGGAAGACGGCGTTGCTGGACGACTTCGTCTGCCTGAAGAGCGACGGCTTCCCCACCTACCACCTGGCCGTCGTGGTGGACGACCACGCCATGGGCGTCACCCACGTCCTCCGGGCGGAGGAATGGCTTCCCAGCACACCCCGCCACCTCCTCCTCTACCGGGCCCTGGGGTGGACCCCTCCCCTCTTCGCCCACCTGCCCCTGATCCTGGGGCCCGACCGCTCCAAGCTGTCGAAGCGTCACGGGGCCGTCTCGGTCCTGGAGTACCGGCGGATGGGATACTTGCCCGAAGCCCTCCTCAACTTCCTGGCCCTCCTCGGGTGGTCTCTGGACGACAGCACCGAGATCCTCACCAGGGAAGAGATAATCCGCCATTTCTCCCTGGAGCGGGTGGGAAAGGCAGGGGCCATCTTCAACCTGGAGAAGCTCGCCTGGATGAACGGCGTCTACATCCGCCGTCTCCCACCCCGGGAGCTGGCCGACCGCCTCCTCCCCTTCCTGGAGAGGCCCCCCAGGGAAGGGGGGCTCCCCGGGGATGTGCCCCGTCCCCTCGACCGGGCGTACGTGGAGCGTATCGTGCCCCTGGTGCAGGAGCGGCTGCGCACCCTGGCCGAGGGCCCTGCCCTCATGGACTTCTTCTTCCTGGAGCGGGTTGAGTATGACCCCGCTCTGCTGACACCGACAGGGGTGGACGCCCCGACGGCCGGGAAGGTGATAGAGGCGGCCCACCGGGCCCTCTCCCCCCTACCGGTCTGGACCGCCCCGGAGATAGAGGGGGTGTTGCGCCCCCTGGGGGAGGCCCTGGGCCTGAAGACGGGGCAGGTGTTCGGCATCCTCCGGGTGGCCGTCACCGGGCGCACCGCCGCCCCACCCCTCTTCCAGACCATGGAGGTCCTGGGGAAAGGGCGTACCCTCCGCCGTCTGGAGGAGGCCCTCCGGAGGCTCCCCTCCTAAAGGTCCGGGGCGCGGAGGCTCACCCCCGCCCTCTCCTCCTGCAACAGCGCCACCGCGGTGGAGTCCCTCTTGCCCCACCCCCGGGCGCGGGCCTCCAGGTACTTCTGCTCCACCAGGGAGAGGAGCTCCACCGGGATGTCCAGCTCCCTGGCCAGCTCCAGCCCGAGGCGGATGTCCTTCAAAGCCAGGTCCAGGGCAAAGCCGGGCTGGAGGTTCCCCTTAAACAGGTACGGACGGAGGCCCTGCCGCAGGCGATGGTTGTCGCCGGAGCTCCGGGTGACCGCCTCATATAAGGTGGACAGGGACACCCCAGCCTTGACACCGATGGTCAGGGCCTCCCCCAGGAGGACGGTAAGGGAGAGGGCGATGAGGTTGTTGACGATCTTGCAGATACACCCCGCCCCGCTGGGGCCGCAGTAGAGGACCTTGGTCCCAATGGCCTCCAGCAGGGGCTTCACCCGCAGGAAGGCCTCCTCCTCCCCCCCCACCAGCACCGCCAGGTCACGCGTCTCCGCCCCCCTTACCCCCCCACTGACAGGGGCGTCCAGCATCACCACCCCCCGGGCGCGACAGGCGGCCGCCACCCGCCGCGCACAGGAGGGGGAGTTGGTAGAGAGGTCCACGTAGATGGACCCGGGACGGAGCCCCGCCAGGATCCCCTCGGTCCCCAAGGCCACCTCCTCCACCTCCTTGGGCCCGGGGAGGGAGGTGAACACCACCTCACTGGTCTGGGCCACCGCCTTGGGCGACGGGGCCCAGCGGGCCCCGAGGGCGATAAGGGGATGGCCGGCCTCCTCCCGGATGTCGTAAACCACCATCTCATGGCCCGCCCGCAACACATTGGTGGCCATCGGACGACCCATGTTTCCCAGGCCGATAAAGCCCACGCGCATGCCCACCTCCTGCCGGCAGTATAGCAAAGGGGATCCCCCAGCACGGCAACCGTTGCACACCCCATAAGGCAGCTGCTATCCTCGCCGTGAGGAGGTCAAAGATGACCGAAAGGCCGCTGGTCCGCACCGAGGCGCGTAACGGTGTCTTCCTGGTGACCCTCTCCGACCCCCGCACCCGCAACGCCCTGGGGCCCGAGATGGCCCACCACCTCTCCCAGGCCCTGGACGCCTTCAAACGCGACCCCCAGCTGCGGGTCCTGGTGCTGACCGGGGAAGACCCCGCCTTCTGCTCGGGGGCCAACGTGCGTGTCCTGCAACAGGGCCTGGAGGAGAAGGGGCCGGGGACGCCACCCCCTGCGCCCCTGGACCCCTGGGAGCTCCTGGAGCGTCGGCACTCCCTGAAAGCGGGGCGCCGGGACACGACGGTCGAGGGCCTCCGTTACCTCCCCATGGCCATCTGGGACCTGCCCAAGCCCACCATAGCCGCCGTCAACGGCTTCGCCTACGGCGTTGGGGCGGGCCTCGCCCTGTCCTGCGACATCCGTATCGCCTCGGAGCGGGCGGAGTTCGCCGAGGCCTTCGTCCGGGTGGGCCTCGTGCCGGCCGACGGCTCCTGCTGGCAGCTGCCCCGCCTCATCGGTCTCAGCAACACCCTTCTCATGCAGTACACCGGCGACCCGGTGAAGGCGGAGGAGGCCCTGCGCTGGGGGCTGGTGAGCAAGGTGGTGCCCCACCACCGCCTCCTGGAGGAGGCGATGGCCCTGGCGGAGCGCCTGGCCAGGGGCCCCACCTTTGCCATGGGCCTCATCAAGTACCTGGTGCACCAGGCCCTGACCACCGACTTCCGCACCCACATGGAGTGGGCCGGGGTGGCCCAAGAGGTGGCCAGGGAGACCGAAGACCACCGGGAGGGGGTCCGGGCCTTCCTGGAGAAGAGGAGCCCCGCCTTCAAGGGCCGCTAGGGGAAAAGCGCCGGAGGAGCCCCTCTACCTCCTCGCGGGAGGGCATGGCCGCCTGGGCCCCGGGCCGGGTCACCGCCACAGCCCCCGCGGCGTTGGCAAAGGACACCGCTTCCCTAAGGGGTTTCCCCTCCGCCAGGGCGAGGGTGAAGGCGGCGCAGAAGGCATCCCCAGCCCCCACCGTGTCCACCACGGGGACAGGGAAGGCCGGCACGTATCCCTCCTGGTGGCCCGTCCTGTAATAGGCCCCCTTCTCCCCCAGGGTGATCACCACCCCCTGACACCCCCTCCCCAGGAGGGCTTCCGCCGCCCGCCGGGCCCCCTCGACCCCGTCGACGGGGCAGCCCGTCAACATCGCCGCCTCCCCTTCATTGGGGACAACGTAATGGGTGAGGCGGAGGAGGGAAGGGGGGAAGGGGTTGACGGGGGCGGGGTTGAAGACGGTGAGCACCCCCAGGCGGTGGGCCTCCTGCGCCACCTCCAGCAGAAGGGCTGGGGAGACCTCCAGGCAGAAGAGGAGGGCCTGGACCCGGGGCAGGAGGAGGTGGGCCTTCTTCACTTCCTCGGGGCCACAGCGTCCATTGGCCCCCACCACATAGACGATGCGGTTCTGCCCCGTGGCGTCCACCTCGATGAAGGCCACGCCCGAGGGGGCCACGTCGTCCTGGCCTATCCCCTCCAGGGAGACGCCCTCCGCGTGCAGTCTGGCCAGCAGGTCCTGCCCGAAGGTGTCGCCCCCTACACGCCCCACCAGAAAGGCCCGGGCCCCCAGACGGGCACAGGCCACCGCCTGGTTGGCCCCCTTCCCGCCGGGGGTGATGGAGAACCGCTCCCCCACCACCGTCTCCCCTGGCTGGGGGAAACGGGGGGTCACCACCACCAGGTCCATGTTGATCCCCCCCACCACCAGGACGTGCGGCGTGGGCATGGCTCACCCCTCCGGGATTGCCGTTGCCCTCCCCCCTCCGCCCATGCTACCCTGGGGCAAAGGGATGCGTATCGTCTCCCTCCTCCCCAGCGCCACAGAGATCCTCTTCGCCCTCGGCCTGGGAGACCAGGTGGTGGGCGTAAGCCACGAGTGCGACTACCCCCCGGAGGCGAAGGGGAAACCCGTGGTGGTCCGTTGTGTCTTCGACCCCAGCGGGATGACCCCCGGCGAGATCGACGCCACCGTCCGCTCCCTGGTGACAGCAGGAAGACCGATTTACCGCCTGGAACGGGCTGTGCTGGAGGAGGTCCGCCCCGACCTGGTGGTCACCCAGGCGTTATGTGAAGTGTGCGCCATCTCTGAGTCGGTGGTCTACCGGGAGATCGGGGCCCTCCGGCCCCCGCCCCGTCTTCTCTCCCTACACCCCCACTCCCTGGAGGAGGTGCTCCGGGACATCCTCCGGGTGGGGGAGGCCACCTCCACGCTCCCCCAGGCCGCCCGTCTGGTGGAGGCGCTCCGTCGGCGTATCCACCGGGTGGTGGAGGCGGCGCGGGGCGTGCCCGTGCGGCCCCGGGTGGTGTGCCTGGAGTGGCTTGACCCCCTGATGGTGGGGGGTCACTGGGTGCCCGAGATGGTGTCTCTGGCGGGGGGGGAAGACGTGCTGGGGCGTGCGGACCACCCATCCTTCACCGTTACGTGGGAGCAGGTGGTGGAGGCCCGGCCGGAGGTCCTCCTCCTCATGCCCTGCGGCTACACCGCCCCTGAGGCGGCCCGGCAGGCGCGCCTGCTGGCACGCCTCCCCGGATGGACCTCCCTCCCCGCGGTGCAGCGGGGCCGCGTGTTCGCGTGCGACGGCCACAACATCTTCAGCCGCCCGGGCCCCCGCCTTGTCGAGGGACTGGAGACCCTGGCCGCCTTGCTCCACCCCCACCGCTTCCCCTCCCCCCCACGCCCCGAGCAGGCTATCCCCCTCCTGACCCCCGAGGCAGTTTGACCAGCAGTGGCGCACATGGAACGATGTGCCGTCATGGCGTGCCAACCGATGCCCTCATCGTCATACCCAATCGCACCCACGGCATCATCCCCCTCGTAGGGGCAGGCCCCTGTGCCTGCCCCAATGGTGGGCAACCACAGGGGGTTGCCCCTACGGGGTTATCCCCCGCCCCTCTTTTTCAAACACCCCCCTCCTTACCCCTTGACGGGGCCTCCGTGAGGTGGTAGGATGGTGCCCTATCCCCGCAGGAGGAAGGTATGGGGAGGAGAAAGGTTCTGCTGGCGCTTCTTGTCCTTGGGGTTTTCGCCGTCCTGACAGGCTGTCGGCCCGTGGCGGCCCCCACATCTACCCCCACGCCCACCCCGGCGCCGCCCCTGATGGCAGCCCCCACTCCCACCCCCGCGCCCCCGGGCCCTGCCCCGACCCCCTTCGTCGCCCCCACCCCACGGGTGGTGGTGACCCCCACCCCAACCCCTGTGGCGGCGCCCCTCCCCAAGAGAGGGGGCACCCTCCGCTTCGTCCCCCACTCTGACCCCGCCACCCTGGACCCTATCTGGACCACCGCCTACATCACCCGCAACTACGCCTACCACGTCTTCGACGTCCTCCTGGCCCGGGACGAGCGGATGGAGGTGCGCCCCCAGATGGTGGAGACGTGGCGGGTGAGCCCCGACGGGACCGAGTACGTCTTCACCCTCCGGGAGGGCCTCTTCTTCCACGACGGCTCCCCCGTCACCAGCGAGGAGGCGGTCCTCTCCCTCCAGCGCTGGGGGAAGCAGGACGCCCAGGGGAGGATCCTCTTCGCCGTGGTGGACAGGATCGAGCCTGTTGACCCCCGCACCTTCCGGCTGAAGTTGACGGAGCCCCTGGGGCTGACCCTGGAGGCCATCGGGAAGCCCTCCAGCTACCTGCCCGTGGTGTTCACCAAGGCCGACGCCCTGAAGGCCCCCACGGAGCGGGCCGACGCCCGCATCGGGTCGGGGCCCTTCCGGCTGGTGAGTCACGAGCCGGGGCACAGGATCGTCTTCGTGCGCAACGAGGCGTACCGGCCCCGCCCGGAGCCGCCCAGCGGGCTGGCGGGGGGGAAGATAGCCTACGTGGACCGGATGGAGTGGCTGATTATGCCCGACCGGGCCACGGCCCTGGCGGCCCTGCGCACCGCCACCATCGACTACTTTGAGAACCCCCTGAACGACGACTTTGATGTCATGGCCCGGGACCCCAACCTGCAGGTCTTCGTGGTCCCCTACGGCTCGCAGCCGTGGCTGCGGTTCAACGTGCTGCACCCGCCCTTTGACAAGGCCCTGGCGCGGCGGGCGGTGCAGGTGGCGGCCGACCAGGCCACGTATCTGCGGGCCGCCTACGGGCCGGAGCGGTTCTGGAACCGGTGCATCGCCCTCTTCCTGTGCGGGGGGCCGTGGGAGAGCACGGCGGGGAGTGAGCTGGCCCCCCGGGGGGACCTGGAGACGGGGCGGCGGTGGCTGCGGGAGGCGGGGTACGACGGGCGCCCCATCGTGGTCATCGCCCCCACGGACCTCCCCGCCCTGTACAACGCCTCGGTGGTGACGAAGGACCTGTTGGAGAAGTTGGGGGCGAGGGTGGACTTCGTCGCCACCGACTGGGCGACGGTGGTGACGCGGCGGGCGCGGCGGGACCCGCCGGAGGCGGGGGGGTGGAACATCTTCCACACCTCGTGGGTCTTCCTCGACGTTATGGACCCCACACTGCACGCTGGCATTACCCCCTGGTTCGGGTTCTACACCAACCCCCGGATGGACGAGCTGCGGATGCGGTGGGCCAGGGAGGTGGACCCCGTCAAGAGGAAGCAGCTGGTGGACGAGATCCAGAAGCTCTACTATGAGGATGCCCCCTTTGTGAACCTGGGGCAGTTCTTCACTATCCGGGCCGCTCAGAAGTACGTGAAGGGGGTGATCAACCACCCTGTGCCCTTCCTGTGGAACATCTGGCTGGACAAGTAGGTCTCCTGCCCGGGGGGACGGGGGCTAGTAAGGTATGACCGCCTATCTGGTCCAGCGCCTGCTGGCCGTCATCCCTGTCCTCCTGCTGGTGGGGTTGATCACCTTTGCCCTCCTGAGGGTGACACCGGGGGACCCGGCGGCGGTGCTGGCGGGGGAGCATGCGACGCCGGAGAACGTGGAGCGCATCCGCCAGCAGCTGGGGCTGGACCGACCCCTCCATGTGCAGCTGTGGCGGTGGTTCGGGCGGCTCTTGCAGGGTGACCTGGGGGACTCCCTCTTCACGGGGTATAAGGTGACCACCCTCATCCGCCAGCGCCTGGAGCCGACCCTTTCCCTGGCGGTGCTGGCGGAGGTCATCGCCATCGCCCTCGCCCTGCCTATGGGTATCCTCGCCGCGTGGAAGGCCAACTCGTGGGTGGACCGTGGGGTGATGGTGTTTGCGGTGCTGGGGTTTTCCATCCCCGTGTTCTGGCTGGGTTTCAACCTCATCTGGCTCTTCTCCGTGACCCTGGACCTGCTCCCGCCGGCCGGGTATACCCCCCTGAGCCAAGGGGTATGGCCCTGGCTCCGGAGCCTCATCCTCCCGGCGGTCACCCTGGGCCTCATCTTCTCGGCCCTCATCGCCCGCATGACCCGGGCCAGCATGCTGGAGATCCTGCGGGAGGACTACATCCGCACCGCCCGGGCCAAGGGGCTGGCGGAGAAGGTGGTGCTCCTGCGCCACGCCCTGAGGAACGCCGCCGTGCCCATCGTGACCATCATCGGCCTCGGCTTCGCCGCCCTGGTGACGGGCGTGGTGGTCACCGAGACGGTCTTCGCCCTGCCGGGGTTGGGACGCCTCATTGTGGACTCCATGCTCCGGCGGGACTACCCGGTGATCCAGGGGGCGATCCTCCTGGCCGCCTCCGCCTATGTGGTGATCAACCTGATCGTCGACCTGACGTACGCCTACTTTGACCCGAGGATCCGCTACTGATGGCTGGGGAACCGCGCGTCATCGCCCCTCCTGTGACCGGGTGGGCCCCGGGGCGCCGTAAAGGGCTATGGTCCCTCCTGGGGCGCTTCGTGCGACGCAACCCGTCCATGGCGGCAGGGATCGGGGTTGTGGTCGTTATGCTCCTCCTGAGCGTCATGGCGCCCCTCATAGTGGAGCGGGACCCCCAGGCCATAGACCCGGTGCACCGTCTCCACGCCCCCTCCCGGGAATACCCCTTCGGCACCGACCACCTGGGGAGGGATATCTACTCGCGCACGATCTACGGCGGACGGGTTTCCCTGCTGGTCGGCTCGGCGGTCGCCCTGCTGTCCATGGCGTGCGGGGTGTTCTTCGGGCTTCTGTCGGGGTATTTCAAGCGGGTGGACGCCATCGTCATGCGCGTGATGGACGGCATTATGGCTTTCCCGGCCCTCCTGTTGGCCATCGCCCTGGTGGCCCTCCTGACGGCCAGCATGCAGAACGTCATCATCGCCCTGACGGTTGTGGAGACGCCCAGGGCGACGCGGGTGGTGCGGGCGGCGGTCCTCTCCCTTGTGGGCCGGGACTTTGTGGAGGCGGCCCGCGCCCTGGGGGCCGGGGCGCCCCGCATCCTCCTCCGGCACATCCTGCCCAACACCATCGCCCCCCTTATCGTCCAGGGGAGCTTCATCTTCGCCGCCGCGGTCCTCACCGAGGCGTCCCTTAGCTTCCTGGGGGCGGGGACACCTCCCACCATCCCCTCGTGGGGGAACATCATGGGGGAGGGGAGGCAGTACATCCAGCGGGCGGTGTGGGTGACCTTCTTCCCCGGCCTCTTCCTCAGCGTGACGGTCCTGGGGATCAACCTCATCGGCGACGGCTTGCGGGACATCCTCGACCCCCGCCTGGCCCGGCGGATGTAGCCCCCCGGCCTGAGGGTGTTTGAGGCGGGTAGGGGCAGGCCCCTGTGCCTGCCCAACAGGCCCCCGTGCCCGCCCTGGGCAACCACAAGGGGTGCCCCTATGGGGTTATCCCCCGCCCCTCTTGTCAAACACCCTCCCCCGGCCTTGACGCCCCGGCCCATCCCCTCTACACTGGACCCAGGGGGCGGGTAGCTCAGAGGCCCAGAGCACTGCGTTGACATCGCAGGGGTCATAGGTTCGAGTCCTATCCCGCCCACCACCATCACCCCGGAGCAGACGCCTTGGGAACCGCCTGACACCCCCTTCTCCCCCAGCGTCTCCCCACCTCCCCCAAGACGCCCTGCCCTTAACCTAGGGAAGGAGGTTTTGCTGCCATGGAGCGCCCCCGTGTTGTCCGTGTTCCGCCGGAAGTGGCGGCTTTGCGGGAAAGGATACGCCACTCCGCCGCGCATATCATGGCCGACGCCGTCCTCACCCTCTTCCCCGAGGCCAAGCTCGCCATTGGCCCGCCCACCGACGACGGCTTTTACTATGATATCGACGCCCCCCGCCCTTTCACCCGCGAGGACCTGGCCCGTATTGAGGAGGTGATGCGGCAGCGGGTGGCGGCGGACCTCCCCTTCCTCCGGGAGGAGGTGACGCGGGAGGAGGCGAAGCGCCTCTTTGCCCACAACCCCTACAAGTTGGAGATCATCGACGAGATCCCCCCGGGGGAGCCCATCACCATCTACCGCCACGGGGACTTTGTGGACCTCTGCAAGGGGTCCCACGTGGCGTCCACGGGTCAGGTGCGCTTCTTCACCCTCCTCACCGTCTCCGGGGCCTACTGGCGGGGGGATGAGCGCAACCCCATGCTCCAACGCCTCTACGGCACCGCCTTTGAGAGCAAGGAGGCCCTGGAGGGGTTCCTCCGCCAGCGGGAGGAGGCGCTGAAGCGGGACCACCGCAAGCTGGGGCGCGACCTGGACCTCTTCTCCATCCACGAGGAGGTGGGGCCAGGGTTGGTCCTCTGGCACCCCAGGGGGGCGGTGGTGCGCAGCATCATCGAGGACCTCTGGCGTCGGGCCCACATCCAGGCGGGCTACCACCTGGTCTATACACCCCACCTGGGGCGGGAACGCCTGTGGGAGACCAGTGGTCACCTCTCCTTCTACCGGGAGAACATGTACCCGCCTATGGAGATGGAGGGGGAGAGGTACTATGCCAAGCCCATGAACTGCCCCTTCCACATCATGATCTACCGCTCCGCCCTGCGCAGCTACCGGGACCTCCCCCTGCGCATCGGGGAGATGGGCACCGTCTACCGCTATGAACGGAGTGGGGTCCTCCACGGCCTGCTGCGGGTGCGGGGCTTCACCCAAGACGACGCCCACATCTTCTGCCGTCCCGATCAGGTGGAGGGGGAGGTGATAGGGGTGCTGGACCTCACCTTTACCCTCCTGACCCCCTTCGGCTTCCGGGAGGTGGAGGTGGTCCTCTCCACCCGCCCGGAGAAGGCGGTGGGGGACCCCGCCATGTGGGAGAAGGCGACGGCGTCCCTGCGGAAGGCCCTGGAGCAACGGGGGCTGGAGTATGACGTCGAGGAGGGAGGGGGGGCCTTCTACGGCCCGAAGATTGACATCAAGATCCGGGACGCCCTGGGACGGGCCTGGCAGTGCACCACGGTGCAGTTCGACTTCAACCTGCCCGAGCGCTTTGACCTCACCTACCAGGGGCCCGACGGCCGCTGGCACCGCCCCTTTATGGTCCACCGGGCCATCTTCGGCTCCCTGGAGCGCTTCCTGGGCGTCCTTATCGAGCACTACGGGGGCGCCTTCCCCCTCTGGCTCGCCCCGGTCCAGGTGGTGGTGATCCCCATCGCCGACCGCCACCGGGAGTACGCCCTTGCCGTGGCGGAGGCCCTGAGGGGGAAAGGCTTTCGCGTCCACCTGGACGAGCGTGGGGAGCGCATGCAGGCCAAGATCCGCGACGCCCAGCTGCAGAAGGCGCCCTATATGCTGGTCATCGGCGATCGGGAGGTGGCTGAGGGCACGGTGGCCGTGCGCCTGCGCAGTGGGGAGGACCTGGGCCCCATGCCCCTAGCCGCCCTTATCCAGCGCCTTGGGGAGGAGGTGGCCAACCACCGGTAGGGGACGGACGTGCTATGATAGATGTGCTTCCCTTCACAAACCCTAGGGGAAGAGGAGGTGAGCGTGACAAACCTGCGGGTGCCGGGACCGACCCCCTGCCCTGATGAGGTGCTGGCGGCGGTCGGCGGCCAGATGATCAACCACCGGGGACCGGAGTTCCGGGACCTGATCACCCGGGTCCACCGGCGGCTGCAGGAGGTGTTCCAGACCAAGAACGATGTCCTGATCCTGACCGCCTCGGGAACCGGGGCTATGGAGGCCGCCCTCGTCAACACCCTTTCCCCTGGGGATGGGGTGCTGTGCGTCAGCATCGGGGAGTTCGGGGAGCGGTTCATCCAGATCGCCCAGGCCTATGGGATGCGGGTGGTGAAGGTGGATTTCCCCTACGGACACGCCGCTGACCCCGAGGAGGTGCGCAAAGCCCTCCGGGCCCACCCCTGGGTGAAGGCGGTGTGCGTGACCCACAACGAGACATCCACGGGGGTCACCAACGACCTCCAGGCCCTTGCCCGGGTGGTGAAGGAGGCGGACAAGCTCCTTATTGTGGACGCCATCTCCAGTCTGGGGTGCATCCCCTTGCCGGTGGATGCCTGGGGGTGCGATGTGGTGGCCACCGCCTCCCAGAAGGGGTTTATGGTGCCCCCGGGCTTGGCCTTCGTCTCCATGAGCCCCCTGGCCTGGGAGGCGTACCGCTCCGCCCGTTCCCCCCGCTATTACCTGGACCTGGGGAAGCATAAGGCCTTCTTCGAAAAGGGACAGACGCCCTGGACCCCAGCCGTCTCCCTCCTGTACGGCCTTGATGTAAGCCTGGAGGCCATGCTCCGCCGGGGGATGGAGGCCATCTATGCCCACCACGCCCGCATCGGGGCCCTGACGCGGGCGGGGGTGCGGGCCTTGGGCCTCTCCCTCCTCCCCGTGGAGGAACGCTACGCCTCCAACACCGTCACCGCCATTAAGGTGCCGGAGGGGGTGGATGGGAACCGTCTGGTGGCCCTCCTCCGGGAGGAGTTCGGGGTTGTGGTGGCAGGGGGGCAGGGCCCCCTGGCCGGGAGGGTCATCCGCATCGGCCACATGGGGTATGTCCGGGAGGAGGATATCCGGGAAGCCCTGGAGGCGCTGGGGAAGGCGTTGACCAGGATGGGATATCGCACCCCTGCCCCGACGGCGTCTGTCTAGGGGGCTCCCGTGTTCCGCGTCGTCGTCGCCGACCCCGTACACCCCCAAGGGCTCCATCTCCTCCGCTCCCAGCCCGATGTGGAGGTGGTGGTGCGGGAGGGGGTGGATGATGTCCTCCCTGCCCTCCTGCGGGACGCCCATGGCCTTATCGTCCGCAGTGAGACGAAGGTGACGGCCGCTCTCCTGGCCCAGGCCCCCTCCCTGGTGGTGGTGGGGCGGGCGGGGGTGGGGGTGGACAACATCGATGTGGAGGAGGCGACCCGGCGGGGCATCGTCGTGGTCAATGCCCCCACGGGGAACACCGTCGCCGCCGCCGAGCACACCGTTGCCCTCCTCCTGGCCGTGGCGCGGCGCATCCCCCAGGCCCACGCCTCCCTGCAGCGCGGGGAGTGGAAGCGCCCCCTCTTCCTGGGGACCCAGGTGCAGGGCAAGACGTTAGGGATCATCGGCCTGGGGCGGGTGGGGTCCCAGGTGGCCCAGCGGGCGCAGGGGCTGCAGATGCGGGTTATTGCCTACGACCCCTTCGTGTCGGCGGAGATGGCCCAGCAGCTGGGGGTTACCCTGGTCCCCCTGGAGCGCCTCCTCCGGGAGGCCGACTTTGTCAGCCTCCACGTCCCTCTGACCCCGGCCACCCGTCACCTCATCGGGGAGCAGCAGCTGGCCCTGATGAAGCCGGGGGCCTACCTGATCAACACGGCCCGGGGCGAGGTGGTGGACGAGGAGGCCCTCCTGCGGGCGCTGGAGGAGGGGCGGCTGGCGGGGGCGGCCCTGGACGTCTTCAGGGTGGAACCCCCGCCCCCGGACCACCCCCTCCTCCGCCACCCCAAGGTGGTGGTCACCCCCCATTTGGGGGCCTCTACCGAGGAGGCCCAGGCGGAGGTGGCCACCGAGGTGGTCCAGCAGGTGCTGGCGGTCCTGCGGGGACAGCCCGCCCCCTATGCCGTCAACGCCCCTCTGGTGCTCCCCGAGGCCCAGCGGGTCCTGGTCCCCTATGGGCCGGTGGCCACCCTCTTGGGGCGCATCGCCGTGCAGCTCCTGGAGGGGCATCTGCAGCGGGTCATCCTCCGCTACCAGGGGGAGATCGCCCAGTACGACACCACCCTCCTGAAGGCCGCGGCCCTGGCGGGGCTCCTCCAACCCACCACCGACCAGCGGGTGACCGTGGTGAACGCCCTGTCCATAGCCGCCCGTCGGGGCCTTGTGGTGGCCGAAGAGAAGGGCCCCGCCCCAGAACACTACTCCAGCCTCCTGGGGGTCGAGGTGGAGGGGACGGGGGGAAAGGTGTCCCTGATGGGCACGACCATGCGGGGCGAGGTGCACCTGGTGCAGGTGAAGGGGTACTGGCTGGATGTCGTCCCCTCTTCCCCCTACCTGCTCTTCATCGACCACCACGACCGCCCCGGGATGATCGGCGCCGTGGGCACCATCACAGGGAAGAACGACATCAACATCAGCTTCATGGGGGTGGGGCGGTTCGAGCCCCGGGGCCGGGCTATGATGGTGCTGGGGCTGGACGACCCCATGCCCCCCGAAGTGCTGGCCCAGGTGCGCGCCCTCCCCCACATCTACAGCGCCCGCCTGGTCCATATATCGTGAAAAGGGGTACAAATACTATGCTAGAGGGGCAGACATCTCCGGGGAAGGAGGGGCAGGCTCTATGCCCGGCAAGGAGCCCGAGGTCACCTACAGCATCACGGTGCGCGCCGAGTACCCCAACCGTCCCGGTATGCTAGGGCAGATCACCACGGCTATCGGGAAGGTGGGGGGTGATATCGGGGCGGTGGACCTGGTCCATTCCAGCCGCTCCGTGATGGTGCGGGACTTCACCATCAACGCCCGGGACACCGACCATGCCCAGCAGATCGTCAAGGCGATCCGCAAGGTCCGGGGCGTTAAGGTGGTCCACGCCTCCGACCGTGTCTTCCTGGTGCATCTGGGGGGGAAGGTGGGCTCCTACAGCAAGGTCCCCCTGAAGACCCGGACCGACCTCTCCCTCGCCTACACCCCCGGGGTGGGGAGGGTGAGCCTGGCCATCCACCAGGACCCCCAGAGTGTGTGGACCCTCACCAGCAAGGGCAACGCCGTCGCCGTGGTGACCGACGGCACCGCGGTGCTGGGCCTGGGGGATGTGGGGCCGGCGGCGGCCCTGCCGGTGATGGAGGGGAAGGCCATCCTCTTCAAGGAGCTGGCGGGCATCGACGCCTGGCCCATCTGTCTGGACACCAAGGATGTGGACGAGATCGTCCGCACCGTGAAGGTTATCTCCACGGGGTTCGGTGGGATCAACCTGGAAGATATCGCGGCGCCCCGCTGTTTTGAGATCGAGGAGCGCTTGGTGGAGGAGGTGGACATCCCCGTGATGCACGACGACCAGCACGCCACGGCGGTGGTGGTGCTGGCGGGCCTCCTCAACGCCTGCCGCCTGCTGAAGCGGAACCTCCAGGAGCAGCGGGTGGTCATCCTGGGGGCGGGGGCCAGCGGGATAGCCACCGCCAAGCTCCTCCTCAGGGCGGGGGTAAAGGATATCGTCCTCTGTGACCGCCAGGGGATCCTGTACACCGGCCGCACCGAGAACATGAACCCCTACAAGGAGGCCATCGCCCGGCAGACCAACCCCCGAGGGTTGCGGGGGGACCTGATGCGGGCGGTGGAGGGGGCCGACGTCTTCATCGGCCTCTCCGGGCCCGGGCTGCTCACCGTGGAGCACCTAAAGGCCATGGCCCCCCAGCCCATCGTCTTCGCCCTGGCCAACCCCGTCCCCGAGATCTACCCTGAGGAGGCAGCCCCCTATGCCTCCGTCGTCGCCACCGGGCGCTCCGACTACCCCAACCAGATCAACAACGCCCTGGTCTTCCCGGGGATGTTCCGGGGGGCGCTGGACGTGCGGGCGCGCCGGATCACCGACGAGATGAAGGTGGCGGCGGCCGAGGCCATCGCCGGCATCATCCCCCAGAAGGAGCTGAACGCCGAGTACATCGTGCCCAGCGTGTTCGACCGGCGCGTGGTGCCCGCCGTCGCCAAGGCGGTGGGACAGATGGCCCACAAGGCGGGGGTAGCCCAGCGCTCCCGTCGCCGCTACCACGTCGTCCGGGGGTAAACCCCCCGCCCTACAGCTCTATCTCCTTGAGGTCGGGGGCCACGCGGAGGGGGGCATCCGTCAGGGCCTGCACCTCCTCAGGGGTCCAGCCGGGGGCGATCTCCTTCAGCAGCAGCCCGCCCCCCTTGACGACCTGAATGACCGCCAGGTCGGTCACGATCAGGCTCACGCACTCCCTGGCGGTGAGGGGGTAGGTGCACTCGCGGACGATCTTCGGGCGCCCCCACCTATCGGTGTGCTCCATGGCCACGATGACCCTCTTGGCCCCCACCGCCAGGTCCATGGCGCCCCCCACGTTCCCGATGCCCCTCTCGGGGAGGAACCAGTTGGCCAGGTCCCCCTTCTCTGACACCTGCAGGGCCCCCAGCACGGTGACGTCGATGTGCCCGCCCCGCATCATGGCAAAGGCGTCGGCCGTGTGGAAGAAGGACATCCCCGGGACCCTCTTCAAGAAGTTCCCCCCCGCATTGATGAGGTCGATGTCCTCCTCCCCCGGGTCCGCCAGGGGGCCATACCCCAACACCCCGCTCTCCGAGTGGTACAGGATCTCCCTCCCCTCCGGCACATACTGGGAGACCAGGGTGGGGATGCCGATGCCCAGGTTGACCACCGCCCCATCGGGCAGCTCCTTGGCTATCCGCATGGCGATGGCGTCGCGCTCCAGGCGCTCCTTCATCCTCACCATAATGGCACCTCACGAGGGGCTCTGCAGGCGCTCCCTTTTCCGCCGTTCATAGGTCTCGGCCAGGATAGGGGTCTCATCCTTGGGGCGCACCACAATGCGTTTGACATACAGGGCGGGGGTGTGCACGTGCTCGGGGTCCAACGCCCCCACCTCCACCACCTCGTCCACCTCGGCGATGGTAATGCGGGCGGCGGTGGCCATGACGGCGTTGAAGTTGCGGGAGGTCCCCCGGTAGACCAGGTTGCCCAGGCGGTCGGCCTTCCAGGCGCGGATCAGGGCGTAGTCGGCGGTGAGGGCTGTCTCCAGGAGGTATTCGCGCCCGTGGAAGACCCGCTTCTCCTTCCCCTGTTCCAGGGGGGTCCCCACCCCTGTGGGGGTGTAGAAGGCGGCGATGCCCGCGCCCCCCGCCCGGATCCGCTCCACCAGGGTGCCCTGGGGGACCGTCTCGATGATCACCTTCCCCTCCCGCCAGGCCCGCTCCGCCGCGCAGAGGACCGAGGGGTTGGGGGTCACGGGGAAGGAGGCGATGACCTTCCGCACCTGTCCGTTCTCAATAAGGATGGAGTGGTCTATATACCGCCTCCCCCGGGGCATGCCAAAGCCGCCCACCATAGCGATCCCCGCCGTGTTGGAGATGATGGTCAGGTCTTTCGCCCCGTGCTCCCAGAGGGCCAGAATGAGGAAGTGGGGCATGCCCCCGGGGCCGGCGAAGCCGTCCACAAAGATGGTGGCACCGTCGGGGATGTCGGCCACCGCCTCCCGAAAGGAGGGGACAATCTTGTTGATGGGCACAGGCCACGCCTCCTAACGCCTGGGGGAGGTCCCTTCTCTATGATAGAGGCCTCGGCCGGAGACCCGTAGGGGGTTGCCCCCACGTCTGCTACGATGGGGTAAAGAGAGCCTGGGGGGATGGCTATGGCGAGACGAGAAGGGAAGTACGCCCCGCTGCGCCGTCTGCTGGAGCTGTACCCGGACATCCGTTTGACCTTGACCTTCGGGGAGATAGAGAGGGGGAAGCCCGAGTGGCGGGAGGCCCTCTACCGTTTCCCGGGCGTAGGCCCCCTCCCCCCCTCCAGCCGCCGCTACCCCCAGTGGTGGGCCAACCACAAGGGACGCCCCCACGCCCGGGCCTGGCTTGAAGCCGGCTGGCGGGTGGTAGGGGTGGACCTCCCCGGCGAGAAGGTGACCCTGGAACGCGCCCTGGTGGAGCCCCGGTGGAACCCCCGGGAGATCGAACCCAAATGGCAGGCGCGGTGGGAGGCGGCGGGGCTCCACCGGGTCCCCGACCACGACCCCCGCCCCAAGTGGTATGAGCTGACCATGTATCCCTACCCCTCCGGCGACCTCCACATCGGCCACTGGTATGCCATGGCCCCCTCCGACACCCACGCCCGTTTCCGCCGCATGCAGGGGTACCGCGTCCTCCACCCCATGGGGTTCGACGCCTTCGGCCTCCCCGCAGAGAACGCCGCCATCCGCCACGGCATCCACCCCTTTAAGTGGACCATGGAGAACATCGACCGGATGCGCCAGCAGCTGCGCTCCATGGGGGCCATATACGATTGGGATAGGGAGATTATCACCTGCCTTCCGGAGTATTACCGGTGGAACCAGTGGCTTTTCCTGCAGTTCTACAAGCACGGCCTGGCCTACCGTGCCCGCGCCCCCGTAGTGTGGTGTCCCTCCTGTCAGACGGTGCTGGCCAACGAGCAGGTGGTGGAGGGGTGCTGTGAGCGTTGTGCCACCCCCATCACCCGTCGGGAGATGGAGCAGTGGTTCCTGAGGATCACCAGGTATGCCGAGGAGCTCCTGGACTTCTCCGGGCTGGTGGACTGGCCGGAGCGCATCATCACCATGCAGAGGAACTGGATCGGCCGCTCGGAGGGGGTGGAGGTGGCTTTCTCCATTGCCCACCTGGGGCTGGCGGAGAAGGAGATCCGGGTCTTCACCACCCGTATCGACACCGTGTATGGCGTCACCTTTGTGGTGCTGGCCCCGGAGCACCCCCTGGTGCCCCTCCTCACCACCCCCGACCGGCGCGCCGAGGTGGAGGCCTACGTGGAGAAGGCCCGGCGTCAGTCGGACATTGAACGCCTCTCCACCGAGCGGGAGAAGACGGGGGTCTTCCTGGGGACCTCCTGTGTCAACCCCTTCACCGGTCAGCCGGTGCCCATCTTCACCGCCGACTACGCCGTCCTCTGGTACGCTACCGGGGCGGTCATGGGCGTCCCCGCCCACGACCAGAGGGACTTCCAGTTCGCCCGCACGTACGGCCTCCCCATTCGGGTGGTGGTGGCGCCCCCGGGGTGGGACGGCCGTCCCCTGGAGAGGGCGTGGGAGGGGCCGGGCATCCTGGTGGACTCGGGGCCTTTCACGGGGATGCCCAGCCAGCAGGCCCAGGAGGCGATGGCGGAGTATGCGGAGCGCCAGGGGATAGGCAAGAGGACGGTGGTCTACCGCATGCGGGACTGGCTGATCAGCCGGCAGCGCTACTGGGGGACCCCCATCCCCATCGTCTACTGCGACGCCTGCGGGATGGTGCCGGTGCCCGAGGAGCAGCTCCCCGTCCTCCTGCCCCAGGACGCCCAGTTCAAGCCGACGGGGGAGTCGCCCCTGCTGTACCACCAGGGGTTCCTGCACACGACGTGCCCCCAGTGCGGCCGCCCCGCCCGCCGGGAGACGGACACCATGGACACCTTTGTGGACTCCTCCTGGTACTTTCTGCGCTACATTAGCCCCAGGGATGACCGGCGCCCCTGGGACCCGGAGGTGGCGCGCCACTGGCTCCCTGTGGACCAGTACACCGGTGGGGCGGAGCACGCCGTGATGCACCTCCTCTACTCCCGCTTCTTTGTGAAGGCGTTGCGGGATATGGGCCTCCTCTCCTTCAGCGAGCCCTTCCTCCGCCTCTACAACCAGGGGGTGATCACCTACCTGGGGGAGAAGATGAGCAAGAGCCGGGGGAATGTGGTCCCCCCGGACCCCTATGTGGAGCGCCTGGGGGCGGATACCGTCCGCGCCTACCTGATGTTCCTGGGCCCGTGGGAGAAGGGGGGCGACTGGTCGGTGTCCGGCATCAACGGCGCCACCCGCTGGCTGAACCGCGTCTGGGAGGTCTTCCGTCGCCCCCCTCACGCGCTGGAGGGGAGGCCGGTGAACGAGGCATCCCGCCGCTCCCTCCAGCGGGCCCTCCACCGGACCATCAAGAAGGTCTATCACGACCTGGACCGTTTCCAGTTCAACACCGCCATCGCCGCCCTGATGGAGTTCACCAACGCCCTGCAGGAGGCGTGGGAGCGAGGGGATGTGGGCGCCGACCTCTGGCGGGAGGCGGTGGAGAAAGGGATCCTGATGCTCGCCCCCTTTGTCCCCCACCTGGCCGAGGAGCTCTGGGAGCAGACGGGCCACCCCTTCAGCGTCCACTCCCGCTCTTTCCCCACCTGGGACGAGGCCCTGGCGGCCCCGGAGACGGTGACCCTTGTGGTCCAGGTGGACGGGAAGGTGCGGGATCGGATCCCCGTCCCCGCCGACCTCTCCGAGGAGGAGGCCAAGCGCCTGGCCCTGGAGAGCCCTCAGGCGCGCCGGCACCTCAACGGGCGTACCGTACAACGGGTGATCTTCGTGCCGGGGCGCATGCTGGTGAACATCGTCACGGGGCCCCGGCAGGAGGGGTAAGTCTCCTCACGCCCCCGTACGGGGGACGGGCCGGCGGGCTCCCAGGAAGAAGAGGGAGCCGAGGACGGTGACCCCCACCAGGGCCAGGAGGGCGGGACGGTACCCCACCCGGTCCGCCAGGGCTCCCACCAGGAGGGGGCCGACGATGGCCCCCAGGGTGGTGATGAGGTTCATGGAGCCGGAGATGACGCCGAAGAAGCGCCGTCCGAAGTAGTCGCCCCGGATGGCGGAGGTCATGGGCATCCGCGCGCCCCAGGTGATGCCGTGGAGGACGGCGAAGAGCATAGCCAGGGGGACGCTGCGGGTAAAGGCCAGGGACACCAGGGCGACCCCTTGCGCTGCCGTGAGCACCGTCAGGGCCATCCGTTTGTCCACCCTGTCCCCCAGCCACCCCCCAGCCACCTGGGCGGGGATGCTCACCGCCGTGGTCACGGTGACCACTGTGGCCGCCACCGCCATGGAGATGCCCACCTCGTTCTCCAGGAACGGCACCAGGTGGACCATCACCGCCGAGGTGGGGATAAGGGCGGCGGCATGGCCCAGGGAGATAGCCCAGAAGGCCGGGGTGCGCACCGCCTGGGCAAAGGTGAAGTCCCCAGAAGGGGCTGGGGCCGCGGACCGGGGGGGAGGGGGGGCCTCCCGGGCGCTGTCGGGGAGGAGGCCGTAGTCCTCGGGGCGGCGCCGGAGGACCAGGGCCATGGGTATTCCGATGGCCAGCAGTACCCCCGCGATGCCCACGCTGGTCGTCCGCCACCCCCACCTCTCTATGGACAAAGCCAGCAGGGGGACCAGGAGCCCGCCGACGCTGAGCCCCACACTGAGGAAAGACATGGCTAGGGAGCGCCGCCGGATGAACCAGCTGTTGACCGCCGCGGAGAGGGTCAGCCACCCGGCCAGGCTGGCGCCGAGGCTCATCACCAGGTAGCTCCCGTAGAACCACGCCGGGGAGCGGGTGGCGCTAAACAGGAGGAACCCCACGGCGGCGACGACAAGGCCCGTGAGGACCACACGGCGGGGCCCCAGGCGGTCAATGAGGAGGCCCTCCAGGGGTCCCAGGAGACCCCCTTCCAGCCGGGCGAGGGAGTAGGCGCCGGAGAGGAGGGTACGGCTCCACCCGAACTCCCTCTGGAGGGAGACGAAAAAGGGGCCAAAGCCGTGGAAGAAGAGGACCCCGAACAGCGCCTGGAAGGTCGCCGCCACCCCCACAATCCACCACCCGTAAAAAACCCGGGGCAGACGGACTGCCCCAAGGGGGAGGCGTACCGTTTCCCGTGCCCTGCCCACTCTGCCGACCTTTGTTTCCCCCGGGAGAGCCCCTCCTGGGGGGCCATACCATCATAGGCGGGGGGCCCTTCCCCGGACAAGGGGCCCTAAAGAGGGTACCCCGGATATCCGGGCCGGCCCCCCCTTCCTGTTCCCCCCCTTTGGCGCCCCATAGTCATGCCCGGCCTCACCCCAAGGGCTTCCGGCGCATGGTCTGGCGGTCGCCGGCCACCCGTGCCCGTACCCTCCCAAGGAATTTCGGGTACCCGCGACCTCGTTTCCGAAGAAACTTGGTAGGCGGCTTCGCCGATGATCTCTAGAACTCATCCCGAAATAACCCTCAAGAGGATGAGGATGCAGGCCAGGAGCAGGAAGGCCAGATAGATATGAGCCCTCCGCTCCCACCTCACCACCAGCCGCCGAAAGCCCCCCAGCCAGGCGAAGGTCCTCTCCACCACCCACCTCTGCCGGTAGCCCGAGAGGTCCGGCTTCCTCCCCCGCCTCGGCCGGGCGTTCCTCCGCCTGGGGATGCAGGGCTTGATGCCGCGGGCCCGAAGCCTTCGTCTGAGGGCCTCGCTGTCATACCCCCGGTCCGCCACCAGCTCCTTGGGCCTTGTCCTGGGCCTCCCCACAGGCCTTGTCACCTTCACCTGGGCGAGGGCTGCCTCCGCCAGCCTCACCTCCGCCTTCTGGGCGCTCTCCACCAGCACCCCCAGGGGAAGGCCCTGCCCCTCTACCACCAGCATCACCTTGCTCCCCTTCCCCCTCTTGGTGAGGCCCACCCTCTCTCCCCCCTTTTGGCGGGCACGAAGGTGCCGTCCAGGAAGGCCTTCTCCCACTGCAGCCTCCCCTCCTTGTCCAGGGTGGAGAGGAAGGCGCGGAAGGCCCTCTCCCACACCCCCTGCTCCTGCCACTCCCGAAGCCTCCGGTGGCAGCGGGTCTTGCTGCCGTATTCCCTGGGCAGGTCCTGCCATCTTGAGCCCGTCTTCAGCACCCACAGGATGCCCTCCAGGGTCTGGCGGTCGTCGGCCCTCTTCCTCCCCCTGGGCTTCTGGGGTGGCAGGAGCGGGGCGATGCGGGCCCACTGCTCGTCGGTCAGCATCCTCTCCATGGCTGAGACCTCCCCACAAGCCTCACCCCCAGTTTGCGATAAGCACCGGCCTCCCACTACATTTCGGGACAAGTTTTAGAACCCCACAGCACGCCTCCCCACTGCCCACCCCACGCCCACCAGGGCCCCCAGGGCCACCACCCCCGGGAGGGGCCAGCGGAGGCGTCGCAGGCCCAGGAAGGCCAGCCCCGCCAGGGCCAGGGCGAAGGGGTCCGGCCGCCGGCCATCAAAGAGGACGTGGGTGGCGAAGAAGAGGGCCAGGTGGAGGATAACGCCCACCACCGCTGCCGTCACCCCCACCAGTGCCGCCTGGAGGTGCCGGCTCCCCGCCAGCGCCTCCACGTACGGGGCCCCGGCGAAGATGAACAGGAAGCTGGGGAGGAAAGTGACGTAGGTGGTGACCAGGGCCGCCAGCGTCCCGCTCCAGAAAGGGCCCAGTTCCCCCGGGGAGCGCCACCCGGCCATGAAGCCCACGTACTGGGTGACCATGATAAGGGGGCCGGGGGTGGATTCGGCCAGGGCCAGGCCGTTGACCATCTCCCTCGGCTCCAACCACCGGTAGACGGTGACGGCCGCCTCCGCGACGTAGCTCAGGACAGCATAGGCGCCGCCAAAGGTGACAAAGGCGGCCACCGTGAAAAAGCGGGCCACGTCCAGGTAAACGCTCTCCCACCCCTGCCAGAGGGCCAGCAGCCCCACGGGGACTGCCCAGAGCCCAACACACACCGCCGCCACTTTCAGCGGATAGGTCAGGGGCGCCATCGCGGGCGACGCCTGCCCCCCACAGGTGGGCCTGTCCCCCGTAGGAGCGGGGGGCAGAAAGACGCGGGGCAGCGGGCGGGCCAGCGCCCACCCCAGCACCCCCGCCAGGGCCACGATGGCCGGGAAGGGGACGCCAAGGAAACGGATGGCGACGAAAGCCGCGGCGGCCAGCAGGACCAGGCTCCCGTGGCGGAGGGTCCGGCCCCCGATGCGCAGGACGGCCTCCGCCACGATGGCCACCACCACCGGCTGCACGCCATAAAGGGCCCCCTCCATCAGGGGCGCATCCCGGTGGGCGGCCAGCAGCCAGCTCAGGGCCAGCATGACGAAGACCGAGGGCAGGATGAACCAGACCCCGGCCATCACCCCACCCCAGAGGCCGTGGAGGCGCCACCCGATGTAGGTGGCCAGCTGCTGGGCCTCGGGGCCGGGGAGGAGCATGCAGAAGTTCAGGGCCCGCAGGAAGTCTCTCTCGCCGATCCAGCGGCGGTCCTCCACCAGGTCCCGGTGCATAATGGCGATCTGACCGGCCGGCCCGCCGAAGTTGATGAAGCCCAGCCGGACCCAGTAGCGCAGGGCCTCCCCAAAGCCCACGGGGCGGGTCCCCGCGGCCGGCGTCCCGGTGGGTCCGGCCATGCCCATGCCCCTCATGCCTCCCCAGGGGGCAAAGACGAAGCCCGGGCCAAGGCCTGCCGGAGGTGGCGGGGAGTGTCCAGGTCAAAAAAGGAGAGGCCCTCCGGATCGTAGGCCCGCACCCGGCGGGGGGGCAGCGGCCGCACCCGCACGTGCTGCAGGAGGGCGAGGAGGCCGGTGTCGCCCTGCCCCAGCAAGGTCCGGGCCGGGGCAAGACAGGCGCGGGAATAGACGGCGTGCAGGGTCTGCCACCTTCCCCCCCACCGGGGCACCAGGGCATCGTAGTCCCGAGGCAGGGACAACATAGAGGCCAGGAGGGAGGGGTTGAGGAAGGGCAGGTCGCAGGCGACCACCAGGGCATAGGGGTGGGAGACGGCCTCCAGCCCCCCGACCAGCCCCCCCAAGGGCCCCCGGCCGGGGAGGGGGTCCACGGCCCACCGCACCGGCAGGTTCAGGGAGGCATAGCGCAGGGGCGTGTCGGTGACCACGACCACCTCGGGGCACAGACGGGCCACCGTCTCTACCACCCGGGCCAGCAGCGGCACCCCGGGCCAGAGCTCCAGGAGGGCTTTGTCCATCCCCAGGCGTCGGCCCTTTCCTCCGGCCAGGACCACCGCCGAGGCGGGCCCCGTCATGGCCGCGCCGCCCGCTCCTCCCGGAGGAACCCCTCGATCCGCCTCCGGATCTCGTCCCTGGCCCTGCGGAAGGCCTCCAGGGCGGCCCCGCTCCCCTCAGCCGCGGCCGGGTCGGGGATGCTCCAGTGGAGATGCCTCTTCGCCCCGGGGAACACGGGGCACGCCTCCCGGGCCCCATCGCAGAGGGTGATCACATAGTCAAACTCCTGCCCCAGGAAGGCGTCCACGGACTTGGAGCGGTGGCCCGCGATGTCAATGCCGATCTCCCCCATCACCGCCACCGCCACGGGCGAGAGGCCCCGGGGCTCTGTCCCGGCGCTGAAGACCTCGAAGACATCCCCCGCCAGGTGGCGCAGCAACCCCTCCGCCATCTGGCTCCGGGCCCGGTTGCCGGTGCAGAGAAAGAGGACCCGCTTTTTCACGGCGAACCCCTAACCCCGGCCCTTATGTTATGATATGGCTAGAGAGTAGCCCGTGGGGAGGGGAGAGGGAGGTAGGGTATGGGCATGAGCGTTGTCCAGAGGCCTGTCCCCCAGGCGGTGCGCCTGCCGGAGAACCCCATCATCGCGCCCCGGCCGGAGAACCCGTGGGAGTGGTATGCCACCTTCAACCCGGCCGCCCTGTACGAGGGGGGGCGCGTCCACTTGTTGTACCGGGCCATCGGCGCCGGGAACATCTCCACCCTGGGGTACGCCAGCAGCGCCGATGGCATCCACATTGATGAGCGGCCCGACGAGCCGGCGTATATCCCCACCCAGCCCTTCGAGGTAACCCCCCCTGCCCCCCAGAGCAACCCCCGCGCGTGGTACCGCGGGGTGTACACCTCCGGGGGGGGTTGGGGTGGGGCGGAGGACCCCCGCCTGACCCGGATCGGGGAGCGCATCTACATGACCTATGTGGCCTACAACGGCTTCGACCCCCCGCGGGTGGCCATCACCTCCATCAGCCGCGAGGACTTCCTGGCCAAGCGGTGGAACTGGGCCCCTCCCCGGGTCATCTCGCCTCCCGGCGTGGTGGACAAGAACCCCTGCCTTCTCCCCGAGCGGATAGGGGGGAAGTACGTTGTCTTCCACCGCATCTTCCCCAACATCCTCATCGACTTCGTAGACAGCCTGGAGTTTGGGGAGGGCCAGTACCTGAAGGGGGAGTATGCCATCCCCCCGCGGCCCGGGCGGTGGGACAGCCGGAAGGTGGGGGCAGGGGCGCCCCCTATCAAGACCCCCTACGGCTGGCTCCTTATCTACCACGCTGTGGACGACAGGGACGATGCGTGCTACCTGGTGGGGGCCATGCTGCTGGACCTGGACGACCCCACCCGGGTCATCAGCCGGACCGAGGAGCCCCTTATCCGGCCCCAGTTCCCCTATGAGAACGAGGGCCATAAATCGGGGGTTGTGTACCCCTGCGGCGCTGTGCTCCTGGGGAACCGCCTGCTTATATACTATGGGGGAGCGGACAAGTTCGTCTGCGTGGCCCAGGTGGACGCGGAGGCCCTGCTGGATTACCTGTGGGCCTCCCGACCCAGGCGATGGGGCCTCAGCACGGCGTCGTGAAGGTTGAACGGCTTCCCGGCAACCCGGTGCTGAAGCCCATCCCCTCCCACGAGTGGGAGGGGTGGGCTACCTTTAATGGCTGTGTGCTCCGGGAGGGGTCCCTCTACCGGATGCTCTACCGGGCCATGGCCCCTCCCCGGGAGTACGAGGGGCACTTCCTCTCCCTCTCCACCATCGGCTACGCCGAGAGCAACGACGGCGTCCACTTCCACGGCCGCCGGCAGCTCATCCGCCCCGAGCATGAGTGGGAGCGGTTCGGGTGCGAGGACCCCCGGGTGACCCGCCTGGACGGGAAGTACTACATCTTTTACACCGCCCTCTCGCACTACCCCTTCCGCCCCGAGGGGATCCGGGTGGGCCTGGCCATCACCCGGGACTTCGTCACCATCGAGGAGAAGCGCCTGGTCACCCCCTTCAACGCCAAGGCCATGGCCCTCTTCCCGGAGCGCATTGGCGGCCGGCTGGTGGGGGTGTTGACGGCCAACACGGACCTGCCCCCGGCGAAGATCGCCCTGGCCTTCTTTGAGAGGGAGGCCGACCTCTGGGACCAGGAGCGGTGGCGGCAGTGGTACGCCTCCCTGGACGAGCACACGCTCCCCCTGATGCGTTCCCCCTGGGACCAGGTGGAGGTGGGGGCGCCACCGGTGGCGGTGGAAGGGGGGTGGCTCCTGGTGTACGCGTACATCAAGGACTACCGGCG
>Ga0209143_1000208_pt1 | contig 28853 bp, 21 predicted proteins | sample FaiFalFF_MnMetaG_3_FD_184739 | JGI IMG/M metagenome (GOLD analysis project Ga0209143, IMG submission 184739) | Freshwater microbial communities from Yellowstone National Park, Wyoming, USA - Fairy Falls B (FF_Mn_B) MetaG (SPAdes) (version 3) | ecosystem: Environmental > Aquatic > Freshwater >...
CCCCTTCAGGTATAGGAGGCCGGTTGCAAAGACCCCATACCTTATACCCAGCCTCTCGCTGAGCCTCGGCGACCTCGAGCTGTCCACGGCTGCGACCGTCAGCACCTCATTTGAGGAGGGTAGCTTTCGCATGTAAGGTTGAAGCCTCTCCTTCAACTCCTTGAGCTGTGAATCCAGTTCCTGGATGGTCTTGGCCACCCTCCCCGCTTCCTCCTCCGCCAACTCGAAGAACCGGTGCTGGAGGTCTTGAGGCAGCTTAACCCACTCTACCAGCTCTTCAACCATCCCTATCCTTCCCGTGGAGGTTTGTAGGTTATGAGCAACGGGACTGGTGAGGGGTTCATGGCCCCCGAGAAGTAGAACCTGCCCGGCTTCAGCTGCAGCATCTGGTCAGCAGATATCCCATAGGGCGAAAGCCATTCCGACGCGCCACCTTCACCCCCCGCGTCCAGCGGGTGTATCCTCCCGAAGAAGTGGGTGTTCAGGTTCCTCCTCACCGCCGCATTAATTCCGATCTCACCCTTAATCCCCTGGGCTATGAGTGTGAGGTTAAGCATCCGCTTTCTACCCAGGGCCGCCAAGTTCTTTATCATCTCCGATGTCTCGTCCTGAATCCCCTTCGGCTCCCAGGGGGCATACTGGGGCGCCTCATCTATCACCAGCGCTATGTTCAGGTTATTCCCCGCCTCCATCAGGCCGTAGAGGTGCTTGGAGAGGGCTAAGAAGAAGCCCAGCTTGGCATCGGTCAAGGCCCCTCCCATATCTATGACGAGCATCCTCTTGCCCTCCAATCTCTGAAGCAGCTCCTCTACCCCTATGGTGCCCATCACCGGATACAGATCTGAAGGCTTCAGCCTCCTAAACACCCTCCTAGCAGCCCTCTCAGCCGAAGACCTCCAGTCCGGCCTCGGAATGCTGGAGACATTATTCTCCACATGCTCCTTAAGCTGCCCGTACAATACCTCGGCCGCCCTTTCACCCTTCCCCTGGCTTTCAACCACACCCTTCACCCTCTCAACCCAACCTTCGATGAACTCATCAAAACCATCCCTCACATTATTATTCCCCGCAAAGCCGTAAGTCTTCTCATCAAAATAGCTCAGAATCGACTCCTCATCCAACGCAATATCCAAGATGCCTATCCTCTCAGCATCACCTGAGTCCCGGACATACGGCGCGTAATCAGTGCCGCTCCAATCAAGCACGAGTACCCTGTACCCAGCCTTCATGTAAAGGGGTATCAGAATGTAGCGGGTGAACCACGACTTCCCACTCCCCGTACTACCATAAACCCCCACATGATAGGGGATGAATGTCTTATTCACAGGAACCCTCCACGTCTCATGCCCCTCCAAGTAAGCATCGCTCAGCAGAATCTCATCCCCCCTCGCAATCCACTCCAGCGGCCTATCCCCCTCCTCCAGCAGGTATACAGGTGACCGCGGCTGAATTATCGTCCGATTCGGCTCAACCCCACCCTCAGTAACCACCCCAATCGGCTTAACCATGAATGAATAGACCTCCCTTGCCCCAGAAGGCTCACCACCATACTTCATGTACGCCACATCCGGCCTATACGACGTGTAGCTCAGGAACTCATTCTTCCCCAACCCCTCCCTAAGCACACCCAGAATCCTGCCCGTAGGATTCACATCACCACCATTCATGACCAGCACCAGCTCCTCAGCGTACGTGCTCCTCTCCAAATCCTTGAGCAGAATCAGCCTCGCAGAAGTCTCCGTGGAACCATCAGCTATCCTCCCAATAAGCTTCAAGGTCTACCCACCTACAACAGATTATAACCCGCTCCGGGATTTATATACCTTCTATGAGTTCTAGAATATTAAGGCGGTAAAGCATGGCCGGTCATATCTGACCAAAGTTTATATACGATACGGTGATTTTTGTGGGACTATGAAAGAGCCGTTTTATACCCAAAGCAAGCTATTCGTCAAAGAAGCCATAGACAGAGGAATAAAAGAGGAACTAGTGGTCAAAGTGCTGGTGCAGCATGGATGGAGCCCCCAAGCCGCCAGGACACTATACTCCATATGTAAAGAGGAGGCCCGGATGGAAGAAGAGCGGGCTTGGAGGAGAGAGGAGAGACGGAAGACGCTCCTGAGGATAAAGAGGAAGATCGAGGAACGAAGGAAGAAATACGAGGAGATAAAGAAGTTTTGGAAGAAATTGGAGGAAATAAGTGGTACGTTTGAAATACTCGGCTAAGATAATGAGAGCAGAGCCCCCCGAGGCTTCGATGAACCAACGGTGGCATGGTTCTCTCTCAACCATATAGCTATCGGCCCTGGCGAGCCAAACGTTAACGCCCACACTAGAACTCCTTCTGAGGATTCAGATTCTGAAAGAAAACCCTCACAGCCCCCGGTTCCCCCCGATATCTCTCCACAATACGGGCCTCCACCTCCTCCGCAAAGTCCCGCGTAAACTCCCTCGGCACCGACACCAACTCATCCACCATATCCAGAGCCATCGGAAGACCCGTCGCCTCGCTAAAGTGGACAGGGTTCCCCAAGAAACTCAACAGCAGTTCCCCCTCCATGCCAACCGGGTACTCAAGCTCGAAGGGAGCGACTTCCGCATAGGGCTTCACCTGCATCCGAGCCAGAGAGTGCAGCGTGGCCTCCGCGTCTCGCTGGGGGATTCCCAGAGCCTTCGCGTGCCTTTCTACAACCCACCTTCTCGCCTCTTCCAACTCTTTCTCCCAGTCCATGCTGCCCTTTTCCCTGACCCTCTCAGCCAATCTGCTGTAGACACGATACCCCGCGGGCTCCTTCAGGAGCTGGTCGTAGCGAAAGGACACACCACCATCCATTAGAAGAGCCAAGATGTGCTTGTCCAGCAGATCCACCAGCTGATGCCGTTTCTTTTGTTGATAGGAGAGCCAGCCCCCCAAGGCCCGCGTCCTGCTGCGCTTGATCACAGCAACACATCTCCTGCTCTCAATGAGATTCCTGGTTGCGTCGTACGCCTCCTTCAGCTTCCTCTCCAGGCCGTGGTCTGCCTCCAGAATCCCTCCTCGCCTCGCGTGAAGCGCCTCGTAGAGGAAGCCTAGGAAGCTGCCATCGATGATTACGAGTTGCACCCCCATCTTCAGGGCCTCTAGCGCCATCATGCGCTCCTTCAGAACCTGGGTCAGCGACAGCTCGTAGAGCAGATGATCCCTACTCTTCGCTGGGGATGACTGCATCCTTCCAGCAGCGTAGTACGGCTCCCCCAGCCGCTCAAGTCCCTTGACGACGAGCATGCCGACCGAGAAGACGGCAAACCGCGCCCCCAGCTTCTCCACCGGTCGGACAGAGCGTGACCCGTCGACTGCCGCCACGGTGATGAATTCACAGCTCTTCGGCAAGGGGAGGAAATAGGGAGAGAAAATCGGTCGGACGCTTTCTATGCTTTCCTTCGTTTCTTCTATGCTTCTAAGCAGCTCCTCAGCCCCTTGCTCCGCCTCCTCGTAAAACTTCTCCTGCAGATCGATGGGTAGCGTTTGCCACGTGTCCTCCTCCTCAACCGCCATCAAGATCCCTTCGGCGTGAACGTCATCAGCAGGGGTATGGGCGAGGGATTCATCTTACCCGAGAAGTAGAACTGGCCGGGCTTCAACTGTAGCAGAGAAGAAACGGGAATGCCGTAGGGCTCCAGCCACTTCTTAGCCTCCTCCATATCCAACGGATGAATCGAGCCAAAGAAGAACGTATTAAGGTTCCTACGCACAGCCGCATTGATCCCGATGTCGCCCGCTATCCCTTGCGAAATGAGGACCATACAGAGCCCATGCTTCCGTCCAAGGGCGCAGAGATCCTTGATCCTATCCGTCGCATCGGCTTGTAATCCCTCCGGCGACCAGGGTGCATACTGCGGGGCCTCGTCGATGACGAGCGCTAGGTTCAACTTTTCTTCAGGCTTCATCTTCTGCAAGTAGTTGAGCAAGTGGTCGGCCAGGGAGATGAAGAACGATAGCTTCTCATCACTGCCCGCTTCACTCATATTTAGGACCGTAATGCCCTTCAGCTGCTCAAGTAGATCTTTAGGACGCTTGCGGCCCATCACCTGCTGGAAGGTCTCCTGAGTGAGCCTCTTCAATCCACGCTCGAGCCGTGACCTCAATCCACGCTGCCTCTTATCCTCGTTGATGATTGCTTCGATCCTGCTGCGCATATGGTTCTCGAATTCAAGTTTTAACCTCTCAGCGCTCTTCAGCTTTGAAACTTTGTTAACCCAATCTTCGCCTACGAAGTCCTCCAGCGCTTCCCGAATCAGGCTATCATCCCATTGCTTTTTGTGGCCGAAATACCGCGCCTTCTTTGCCAGATAATTTACCACAACCTCCTCATCAAGTGCCATATTACTAATGCTCTCCTTCACCTCGGCATCAGGCGCGTAGTCCGCTCCACTCCAATCCAACACCAGAACCCGATACCCCGCATCATTCAGCAAGCCGAGCAGCGCACACCTAGTCAGGTACGACTTCCCACTACCCGTCGCCCCAAACACCCCGATATGATACGGAATGAAATTGGGATCCGCTGGAATCCGCCACCCTTCATACCCCACATAATGACCAAACCATAGCACCTTCTTGCCCTGTGCCAGGTACTCCATCGGATTCGGCTTGTCCTCAGGCTCAAAGACCTTGACGACGCTTCTCGGCGCCAAAATCTCTCTATTCGGTTCAATCCCAGCCTCCGTAACCTTTCCGATAACCGCAAGGTTGAATGAAAAGACCTCACGGGAGGCTGGGGGCGTGCCACCCCTCTTCGCATATGCCACACCCGGCCGATAGGCACCCACCCTCAACCCCTCATTAAACCCCCTCCCAGTTCGCAGAACACCCAACACCCGGCTCGACCTGTTCTCCACCAGCACAAGCGTCTCCACCTCCACCCTCCCCTCCTCACCCTCTTGAAGAATCACCTCCGCCGATCCCTCACTCGAATCGCTGGCAATTAGACCAATCTTTCGCATCAACAGCCCTAGGACCGAATCCGTATATATTCATAAAAAGCACGAGAGAATTATTCCATGATTGCTAAACGGACTCACGATACTGTGCTTACAATTCTGCCTACGGAATTCACAACCGGCGATACGAGGTGTTCTGAGCGATAGCAACTTAAAGTTCTCTCTATTAGGTTCAGGAGCTGGCCTACTCGGGAGGGGGCAGATTTAAGCCTGTTTTTGGTTCTGTATAGCAAACATTGTGCCTTTGTTGACGTGCTTGGTATGGTCAAGGTTGCTTGTCTCAACCTATTCCCAGTCTTCGGATTAGGTCCTGCCTGGATATCAACCATTTAAGGACGCCCGTGGGCTCGTAGATATAGATGAGGGGGGTGAGATACTGGTTCGCCAGCTCATAGTAGGCTATGGTGGCCGGCTTCGTCGCTGAGGTGCAGTCGAGTATTACAACGTGGTCCCTCATAAGGATCTTTAGCTCCTGTTGGACCTTATTCTTGACCGCATCGATGTCAGCTATCTCCGATTCATATGCGGTTATCCAGTGATAGGGAAGCTTCAGCTCCTTCCACTCCTGCAGCGCCTCGACCGATGTTGTCACGTAGATCAGCTGGGGGATTATTCCCTCTTTCTTGAGCAGCTCTAAGGCGACCTTAGTTTCCGGGATATCCCTCCTGTCCCGCCTACCCAGGAGCCCCAGGTAGACTATGGGATGGGCCTTCTGGGGGGCGAATATGTAGCTCAGGGGCGTCTTGAACCGTAGTCTGTAGGTCCCCTTGACCGGGCTTTCTATGACATGGAACTTTAGCTGTAGAGCGTTCAGGTTGTGGACCAGGGTGTTTCCAGTGACCCCGGAGGCCCTTTCGATCTGGGAGAAGCTCGCCTCGCCACCCAGCTCCGCCAGAGCTCTAATGATTCTACGCCTCTTCTCGGATTTCAGGGCCTCCCCGTAGAGCGGTGCTTCGTTGAAGGACATAGGCAGTTGAACTGGGCTTCAACTATTTGAATCTTTGCTTCAGTAACCCATCAATACCAGGCCCCACGAGATGGTCTTGTGAAAGGCTTGCTTCACGCTCAGCAGGCGGTTGCGAAGCGGAGGATTAGCGGAGCCTACGCCCTAGGGCCCCTCAGGGGATATGATGTCGACGCCATCAGGCCGCCATGGGTGATCGCAGCCCCTGTAAGCACCTATGTAACCTTCCTCCGATGCCCCCGCTGCGCCTACCTCTCCCTCGTTAGTGGTACGCGGTTCAGCCAGACCAAGCATAGTGTGAGAGGCATGCTCCATCACAGGGCCTTCGAATACCTCATGGCCGGGGAGTTTCGGCTGGCCACCAAGTTCAGCCTGTCTGCTACAGGCCCAGATATGATGAGGGAGTTCCAACACCTACTGCGGGCGATTAAAGAGAGCCTCGCCCGGAGGTTCCTCAATGAGCTTCAATCGGTCGGCGCTGACTTTGAAACAGAGTGGCGCATCCTCGAGAGGCATCTACGAGAAGCCTACCAAACCTGGCTTAACCGCTTGAGTAGCTTCGCGCTTACATCTAAGCTGGAGGGGATAGAGCTGGCCAGGGCCTTCGTCCCCATCAGGAAGTTCGAGGTACCCCTCTCGGCGCCAGCACTGGGCTTCTCCGGTGGGAGGATCGACGTAATCGAAGACGGTATCCCCATAGAGATCAAAACAGGGGCTCCCCCAAGGGAGGGTTCACCACCACACCATGTGCTGCAGATGACCTACTACGCCCTCCTACTGGAGTACTGCACGGGCAGAGACGTCAACTTCGGAGAGATATACTACACCAGCATAAACCAGCGGAGGAGGCTCGCCATGGATAGGGAGAAAAGGCTTCTCGCGCTATGGGTCAGGGATGAAGCCATGGAGGCCTTCCGAAGGAGGGAGCCACCCGACAACTTCTGCAGATGGTGTTCGCCCTTGAGCGAGGGTGAGCCCCATGCGTAAGGTGTCCATCGTCGCCCCCCTCGGAACCAGCCCACCCGTCATCACAGAGTTCCTACAATACGTTGAGGAAGTTCTACACGAAAGGGTCACAGACATCACGATCATCTCCACAAAGGAGCCCCTGGTGCAGGAGGGGTTAGAGTTGGTGAAGGCTGCTATTGCTGACCGATACCCAAATGTACATGTGCACGTTGTCGAACTGCCCTATGTAGATGTTGACACAGAGGAGAGAACCGCGGACTTCCTCAAGACGGCCGCCAGGATCCTGAGGGACCAAAAGGAGAAGTATAGAGCAGACGCCGTGCACCTTTGCGTGGCCGGTGGAAGAAAGCAGGTATGCATCATACTATCCCTCCTAGCCCAGTTCTATAACGTAAACGGCGTCTACCACATAGTAATGCCAGACGTAACCGCATACAACGAGGCATTAGAACAAATCAGGTATGAGATGAGGGAGCTCTCGCAGTCTCCAGACAAGCTGGCATATTACAGGGAGAAGAAGGAGAAGCTGGAGCCCGTGCTCTATCCAGAACCCTCCAGCTATCATGTCATCAAGATCCCAGTTATTCCCTATCCCATCCAGATCCTCATCAGAATCAAAGAAGTACTGGAGAGGAGAAAGTTCCCACTTGAATCCATCGATATGAATATAGCCACTCACCTACGAGACCTTGGGTACATAAGGTTCTCCCGTAGCTACGGCTACCTCATGGGAGACGGTGAAGATCTACTTCGGATGCTGCGTTCAGTGATAGGCTAACGCCATCTCCTCGACCAATCTCATAGAGAGAATTGAAAGGAAGAGGAGTTTGTTCGTCCCGTATCCACTCCTCGGGCTCTTGCATGCAGCCGGGAAAGCAGTTTCATCTTTCTGTTATAGGTGCGATCATGGTTCAATACGCGTTAAGCTAGAAGCCCATCCCGAGTGGCTGCTAAGTACGTCAACCGTATTGAGCAGCCATTTCCAGGGCTATCCGTTTTACGTTTGTAGGCGTTATCACAGTGGTTTTGATAATGTTCAACCCAAACTCACTTAAAGCCTCGTGTTTCTCCTCCAGCTGATTCTCCTTCTTAGATTCGTCAGCGCCCAGCGTACACTCTCCCAGCAGGATAATTTCCTTGCTTTCTGGGTCCAAGAACAGAATGTCTAATTCCAGCTCTGAAAACTTCATATCGTTTCTAGCGGAGATCAACTGGATGTTGTGCGTACCCAAGATTCTCCTACCTACCCCCCTCTTAATGGCCATGAACGCGAAATATTCGAAAAGACGAGAAAAGTTTGTTCGCTTATATTGCCTATCTAAGACAAACCGATTTTCAACTTTTTTACAATTTCTGCACGGTTTTGTTTCTAGACGAAATCTTTCTTCATCGATCCATAGCTCTTTGTGAAAGCTCAACACCCATGGGTATCTACTGGAGAGAACGCGCACTTGCTTAGCGTCCTCCCCTAGAGCGTCAGCATCAATGATGTATACCTGTGAACTATTGATGATGTAGGGCTCCTCATTAACTATGCAATCATGTATCTTTGGTAAATAGGGCCCAAATTCGATGCACAATGTCTCTAAACGTTGCTCAAACTCTCGCAAAGGATTCTTTTTAATGACATCCGGTAAATTGCGCAGGGCATCAAGAGTCTCTTTGTAGCTCCAATCGCTAAACTTTAGTCCTGCGGGGCTTTGAATAAGCTTGTTCAACATTTGTAAGGCGGTCGTGTGTGAGACAAAATCAAAGAGCAGGTATATACCTATTCCCTTGGATTCGGAGTCAGTAAGATAGCCTAGGAACTCCTTGTAAATTGTTTTGATAAGTATGTCTTTGAGTAGGTCGGGTGCCCCAATCCGATATTTGTGTAGTCCTGAATCAAAACTGAGCTCTACCCCATACGAGTGTTTCATCAGTTCGTGAAGGTCATCAAGAACTTCCCATAGACTCCTACCATATTCCTCTGTTGACGGCGGTGTAAGGTATTCAGGGAGTTTCTCTGGCGATCTATCGATCTCGACGTTGCCCTCATCGTCGATCTTAATGAAATCATCTAACTTGGCTATAAGGCCCAGCAGGTTTCTTGCTTCTAGGACCGTCAGCCGGTCAAGCATGAGCCCGGAGCTTCTTCACGAACTCCCTGAGCGAGAGCTCTTCGTAACTTCCCTTCAAGAAGAGGAGCTTCTTCAAGTTCTCAATCTTCTGCTCCTCGGAGGCGGGATTCGTGTTGAAGATCGCTAAGCTGACCCGGCTACTCTGCTCATCTATCTGGGTTAGGCCGTAGCCCCTGCTCTTTGCTCCGCCAAGCCTTAACCCACCTTCCAGCATGAAATCCAGAAGTGCGCCTAGGAGGAGGCCTTCATCGCTATCGAGCAGATTATCAGCAATCACCTGAACGATAAAGCGCAGGTCTTCGTTGGGTTGAACATATTGAAGCTTGAAGAGTCTGTTCTCGGCCACCGTCCTCGTCTCCCTATCTATGGCTGTGGACGTGTAGACCCCCAGCCCAACTTCACCGACGGGTATTCCGTCTGTGATGAGAAGCTTGCCGGCCAGGTATCTTGAGCCGAAGAGTTTGCAGATGGGACAATGATAGGAGGCGTATACCTCCAGTGTGGCCTCCCTGGACTCTTGAAGCTCCCTTTGCTGTGCGTGATATGGGAAGAGCCGTGCGATAAGCGTTGCAGCGTCGGGCAAATAACGATCAGGCAACTCATGCTTATCCTTTCGGTGATTGTTTACCACGTCCGCGGCCGTGGGCTCTCGGAAGCGCAGGGATGGGGCTAACCTTCCGGCTTCAGCTCTCAAGACGCCCTTTATCGACTCTGCCGGAATTATGGGGATGCGCCTGCCGTTCACGGTGAATTGGACAACACCCTTCAAGAATTCCTCCCCAGTGCCTATGTGGAGTGGGGATACAGGCTTGAGGTAGAGCTGTAGTAAAGCCCTATCGGTCAGCTGGCCGTGGAGATTCAAGGCCCCATTACCTCAAGGAGGTTGAGACCCAGGTGGTTGAATGGGCCCAGGCCAAGGCTGCAGGTGTCCACTACCCACCTTACCCATGAATCACCGGTTCCCACTCTGTAGGCGACCAGGGATCCAGGTGCCGCACACCTCAGCGAGGCCTTGGGCCTATTCGTTGATAAGCTGAAGCCTGAAAACCTCTTTTCACCAGCTAGCCAAGCTCCCTGCCACTCGAGCCCCTCGGGCTTAGATGCATCCAAGGCTGGTAGGAGGGTTGGTGCCACCGCCTTTAGAAGTATGTAGGGTCTGGTCTTCTCAATGCTAAGCTGTACTGCTTGCTCCAGCCGCTTGAGGTAGTCTGGCTCCTCCTTAACACGCACAAAAGCGTAACCCAGCCCTCTTGAGGAGCCCCTGCCCAACCTCACCTCTCTCTCACCTGTAAGGCCGAGCACATCCAGCCTCGTACCGGACAGGTCTACCACGGTGCCCCTGAACCGGGTTCCCGGGGCTAGACAGGTGTAACTGAATACCATCCCGATTTCAGAGGTCTTGAAGATCTTGTTCATACCCACGGCCTCCACCCGTGTGAAGGCCGGCTCATACTCCTGAAACCGCTCATCGAGCAACTTCCCCTGCAGACTCTTCAGGGTGTTGATGTGTCCCCGTGGGCAGAGCCGTGGGGGCACGCCCCTCCCTATCTTCAGGTCATCGCGCAGGAAGTCTGCCAAACAGTCCCTAACTTCGCCGCATACCTTGCATTTGTAGATGAAGGGGTGGGCCGGCTTGAAGACGCTGCCGTTTTTGATCGGGAATGCTGGATGAAACACGAGATGGGGCCTATCCACTTCCTCGGAAACCTGATCCCTGCGCTGTGAAATGGCTGCAGTGAGGAGGGCACCCCTCACTGTGGCACCCGATAGATAAACCTCTTCATTTCTTATCACGTTACCCACCGAGGGTTGTGTAACTATCGTGGGTGTCAAGAGCCTTATCTCTATGGAGTAGGCCTTAATCCCTCATCACCTCCAAAATCAGCTTTGCCACCTCGCTTCTCTCGATAAGGTCATTCGGCACACGACTCCTCTTCATATCCACCTTAACGCTCAAAAGCCCATGCCTGCCGAACCTCTCGTAGTTCATCCCATATACCGCCAAGAGGAGGGCCTCGGCCTCAGGCAGGCTCAGGTCCCTCGCCTCCAGTTCAGCCGTAAATGAGTAACCTATAGGGAGGTACTCGGCCTTAAAGAGCCCTCCCTCCTCTGCCATCCTAGTGTTATCGTCTATCCTCACATGGGTGAGTATATGGGGTACACCTTCAAGAAATACGGGCTTCACGTATACCTTAGAGGTGCCCTGATGCGGCCTTCCGAAAATCGAGCAAACCAGGTCCGTGGAGTCCTCCAACTCAGGCGGGTAGACGCTCCTCTTCACCTGATGGCCCAGGAGCCCGGAGAGCTTGATGAGCGTCGACCTCAGGACACCCTTTAACGTCGAGCCAGGTATGTATAGGTGGGCCCCATCTCCCGTCAAGGTTCTTGCGAAGCTGATGTCTACAGAAGGGTCGAGCTCCCCCGACCTGGAGCTCACTAAGAGCTTCTTCCGTGTTGTTAACTTAAGAGTCAGCGACAGGTTGTACCTATTCACCGAGCATCACCTTCGCGAAGTTTATGATGTCCGCCAGGGGTAGAAGGATTCCCCGCTGAGAGTCGAGCCTTACATTCCTAAGCACCCCATCTATTATTCGCAGAGTCTCTCCGCGCAGCCTCTCCCTCTGCCTTAAAGCGTAAATCACGCTCAGCCTAGAGCTTCTATCGCCTCCGAATTCTAGTGTGAAGTGGTCCTTGAGAGTCCTTATGACCTCCTTGGCTTGCTTCTTCCGCTGCTCGTTAAGAACCCAGCCTTCTAGGTCCCTTCTCACCAGCTCATCAATTTCCGTACCGTCGGCGGATAGGCCTTCCGATGCAGAGGGGCTCACAAGGGCCAGGAGCCTCAGAACGCTGTTGGGCCTTTGAGGGGACGCTAATACGTAGCCTCCACCCTCCCTGTGCTGCAGGGAGGTCCCATCTCTAGCTAGGCGGCTTAGGGCGGCATGTAACGCCTCCGGAGTCAGAAAGGAACCGTCTGCAGGAAAGAAGGCAAGTGAACCCCTGAACTGCTGGCTGGGTTCCTCTCTGCTTGCCTCAGCGTAGAGTCTGTAGGCCTCCTCCCGCGCGTTCTCCTTGGCGACCTCGTCTAACAGATAACCCGCAGCATCATAGAGGGGGATCAGTGGATGCTTCGGCTTGGCCGAAGCTAGTCCGCAGGATAGGCTCAGCATGCCTCCCATTTCCATATAGAATTCGTTCAGTAGGTGTAGTGCAAGGTGAACAGCGAGCCCCGAGGGGGCTAATATGAATCCGTCATCGCCTCCCAGGTAGATGGTGCCTAACACGAGCCTGTTGTAGGACTCCCTGTCGAGCCTCCGCACCATGTCAAGAAATGAAGTGTAGGCTTTCTTGATGGATAGGTCGATCCGTATGCTCCGTTCGAATGCGTCTGTGATGCTGACGGCGGATCCCATGAAGGCGCCGGCGAGGTTAGCGTCCAGGCGTAGCACGGCCAGGTTCTTGTACTCCTTAAACCTACCCTCCTTCACCTCCTCACGTGTTCCACCCGCTATATACTCGAGTACATACTTAAGTAAACTCTCTGATAGCTCCAATAGCTCCAGGTTCTGTATCTTATGCCAAAAGTGGAATTGCTCCCCGTACTCCCTCCTTTTCTTACAGACGCTGCATATCTGTTTGTCTTCTAATGTGATGGACGCGGCCCTCCTCCCACAGATCGAGCAGAGTCTGAAAGCGTTCAGGTCTAGGACATCCAAGTGGGGTGCCTCCCTTGGCCTCAGCTTTTCATCAAGCATAGAGCCTTCTATTCCCTGGTTGATGGCTTGGAATGATGGTGTCCACTCATGTTTGGCTATGGCGAGCGAAAGGCCATGGAGCCCAGACAGTTCCTGCGCAATCTTAGATGTGAGGCCGCGGGGCAGCATTACTGTAATGTTTCCCCCTCCATAATAAAGGATGGCTTCAGCGGGCAACCCGTACTGCAATGTTAAGGTCAACGGAAGACCTACGAAGACCACGTAATCCACTAAGAGGCTGCCGCCCGCCATCGTTCTCAGGTCATTGACCTTAATGGCGGCCTGGATGTTGCGCACGTCCAGCCTAGCTACTTCTAATTGGAGCTGGCTTTGCTTGGTTTCTGCTGGCTCTTCCTTAAGTAGTGGATTCTTATCCGTGAGCCTCGACGCCTGCTCGCAGAAGTCCTGGGTGAGCTGCAGTATTTCTTCCTTTGAGAAAAGTTGCCAGAAGGAGTAACTCACGTAACATTTCTCTTTGAACTCCTTCTCGCTAACCCGCTCTTGCCTTAAGAACTCCCTGGCTTTCCTGAATATCAGCTCCCTGCTCCTTTCTGAAAGGACTTTGAGAAAATTAGTTGCCAGCCTGTCGAGGGCGCTGGCCTCCACATCCGCCCTCTCATAGACTTCCCTGAGCCACCTTAATACATGGTCGCCTGAGGAGATCGAGGAGTCCCTCTTTAAGAGAGAAGCAGCGCGTGTGACCAGTTCCTTTGCTTCCTTCTCAACGTGCTCCTCGAAGAGCTTCTTCAGCTCCCCTTCCGAGATCTCTTCATGTCTGCTCCAATCCAAGAACTTCCCCACATCGTGAAACATGCACATGAGCCTCAGGAGGGCTAGGTTGGCGTCTCCCCAGTCGGGGGGTTGCTTCATCCTCTGGCCGAGGTAGTGGCAAGATGCAAGGCCGGATACCACCAGGCTGTGAATTAGAAGGGAGGAGGTGTTCGCCCCCGGCCTGGTATCAGCTGGAAACCTGAGGAGATCGAGCAGGCCCTCACTGATTATAGACTTCCCGCGCTGCACCTCTTCTACACCAATACCATCCCGCAGGAATTTGAGGTATTCCTCCGGTTCTGGCTTGCTCGGGCCCTCCCTTTGTAGCTTGAGCAGGTAGTAGGGGGAACCTCCGGCCATGGCCGGCACAACACCAGGGATGGGGTCGCGATAGAGGGCTGTTCGTATTAGCGTGACCAAATAATTTAGGAATATGTTTATGTCATGAGCGTTAGTGAGCTTACCCCCCGTCCGCCTCTCGTACGTTTCGAGGGCGTATTTGACTATCTCCTCAAATCTTGAGAGAAACTTAACTCTCTCCTCATCCCCTATCTCCTCCACTTGGCGGAAGACCTTGCCCATCCTCCGAGGTACAATATAGCCCCTAACTATGAACTCCCGCTCAGCCATTCCCTAAACCTTGCCCCCTCCCGGCTATACGAGGGATGCATGAAGCGATCACCCAACTCTTCTAAGTGCTTTCCATCCAGCTCCCAGGAAATGAATCCCTTCACGACCCTTACCCACGCCAAACCAGCGCTCAGGTCGGCCTTGAGGGCATATCCTGCCTCGCCCAGCCCGGCCAAATCGTTGACCGGGCGTTTCGACATTGAAAGGTCCCCATTTATCACCAGCGCTAGGTCGAAGGACTTAACGGCCTTCAGTAACTCATCCTCGGTCTTAAGGCTCACTGCCTTATCACGCCCTTCTCAAAATCTAGATAGTCCTTGTAGGGGCTGTGTGTTAGGGCGTCGAAGGCCCTTTCAAGCGCCTCCCGGGGATCCTCCTCCCTCTTTTCCATCATTGCATCATATAGGGCGAGTCGCTCCAGCGACGGCTTTAGCAGGCCAAAGTAATACCTTTTCCTGTAGGGTGCGCCCACGACCCTGTTGTAAACGTATTTCTTGAATCCAATTAGCAGTGGGCTTTTGGTCTTCAATTCCATGGCCATAAAGGTTAGGCCGAGCTCCTCCCAGCTCGCATTGAACATGGTGCACGAGAATCTGAAGATACAGCCAGGACGGAAGGCCCTTATCCTTAAGTCCCCGAGTTCCTCCAACCCCCCACTCTCAAGCACAGCATCTGAGAAGTTCAGCCTGGAGGCAAGCGAGGGGGCCCCAAAGAGGTCACAGACTGCGCACACCTCATCTCTCTCTGTGGCGTCGCACGGCCCCTCTCTGGGCCGAGCGCTATCCACCCCCCAAAATTTTAGGTGCCTCTCACTCCCCTCCGGCGGACCCTGTATGATGTAACACGAGCGCGATACGCTCCTACCTCCTACGTTCACAGGCCTGAATTTATACTCCAGCCTGGACCTTACGGCACCTTTCAAGGAGGAGGCCGGTATGAAGTATTTAGTCTCGTCATAGGATGGCGGTGAGCGTAGGACCCCCGGCTGCCCACCAAGCATCTCCTTCCACCCCCTCACGAACCGATTTAGAATGTGCTCGATGTCATCAATGTGGCCTCGCTCCAAACGTGTCTTTAACTCATCCAAGAAAATCCGCGGGGACACATACTTCCCCTCGCCAGCCCACACGAAAAGGTATGAGTCTTCAGGAACCACGGCTCTGAAATCCAAACTGGCCAAGTACCGGCCGGGGAGCAGCCTGTCCCTGGGGGTGTAGGGGCTCCTGAGAACCCTAACCTGTTCTTCTCTTTCTCTCTGCGTACTCCCTCCACCTCGCTCTGAAGGCCGCCAAGGTGGCCTTAGGGTCACCCGGCTTCAGTTCCACCTCCGCATCATCCTCATCCAAGCCGCTCAGCCTCTCCAACCCCTCCAGCTCCCTCACCGACCCTCCCTGGAAGACGAGGCCCTTCAAACCTTCATAATTTATGCTCACTCTTCCGAATCCTCTCGACTTAAAGCCTCCGATCCCAACCAGTCCTGCATCTATCATATCTAGGGCTCCGACAAGAAGCCCCACCGCATAGTTGGGTAGGTTGGTCATTATAATGGAGGTCTTGAAGATCGCCCCCGGTCCCACGTATTCCACTTGGAAGAGGGCGCCCATCCTCACGGCCCCACTCCTCCGGTTTATCGCGATACCCGACTTGACCCCCATCTTCACAGTCTCCTTAATAGGAAAGGCATCAAGTAAGTCAATATGTGCCCTATAACTGGCTGAGCCGAAGAGCTTACATACCAAGCAGAATTCCTTGAGCACTCTTATCTGTTGATCTTCATCTTGGCGTCTTATCGCCTCATCTAGGGCATCTCCAAGAGCCGTGTTGCCTATCCTCCTCCCTCTAGCACAATCACCAGCCATACAGACGTCAAGCCCAGAAGATCTGGCCAGCAGCTCGGATGAGGAGCGCAGCACTCCTTTGAGGCTGCTACCTGGAATGTAGGGCACTGGTTCGCCATCAAGCTTTACTCTTATCACCGGAAGGTCAGTAGGAGCTAATGGTGCAGCCCTGCCAGCACCTATCCTGAGAGGCCCCTCCGCCCTAAGCGAAAGGTTCAGCCTGAGCGTCCTGTACGCGACAGCGTGGGTAAACCATGGATATTGGAGCGTCATTTCCAAGACTTCACGTGGTCCATAAACCGTTCTGTCACGTTCTCGCTCACCACCCTCCCGTCCTTTAGGGTGAACTTACTCACCTCGGCCGAGACCAGTTTGACCACGCCCAACCCTATACTTCTCTTACCTCCCACGGGTAAGCCCTCGTTGTGGATGAGGGAGAAGAGGTGGCGAAGCACCCTTGCCTCTTCCGAATCTTGAAATGGGTCAAGATTGTCGAGTGCGAGCTCAAGGGACCACCTACATCCGGGGTTCACGGATTCAACATCAAAAAGCCGGCCAGGATGCTGGCCGCCGGTTAACCTATTTATCGAAACCCTCCTTCTAACCGAGAGGCTGTAAGAACCATCCAGGGGGAACGCGTCGTACACTAAAATATGGGAAGCCAATGTGGGCCCGCCGAAGATCCGACAGACCACACACGGTCTATACGCGTTTCCTTGTTTGTTGGCGCGCTCTTTGAGCTTCAGTTCCCCTCGTTCCCCCTCCGGGTTCAAGATGTCGCATACACTTTCTTCGCCAAACGTGGAGCGAGCATACCGCTCCGCTTCACTCCTTAAGGCCCCCTTCAGGCTGCTACCGGGTATATAGGGCACGGCGCCCCTCTTAACCACAGGGTTGTCCGTGGCTCCCATCATACCCCTTCCCATGCCTATGGAAAGCGAAGTCAGGTTCACCAGCACACCCTTTATCTTATAGTACACTCGGAACCTATCGAACCCGAAGCTCAACGCCCACCACCCACATAAACCCCAATAAGATCTTGGAAGTTGTTGAATTCCTTTTGAGGCCTCGTTTCAAATACCCACTTACTCAAGGTCAGGTATTTCTCGATGGCAAGCCTCAACCTCTCTCGGTCGTTCTTGAACCTCGAAAGAACCTGGGAGACATGCTGTATCATCATCCTACCAGCAAAGTTGGGGATCTCCCCCCTACTAACCTGTCTCGCGATGTGCAGGACCAAGAGGCTCGCCGCACTCAGCACATCAGCCTCCCCTTGAAAGACCTCGATCAACTGTGAAACCTGCGTTCTATCAGTCCTCCGGAGCGCCGAGCCAGCCTGAGCCGCTAAGTCATAAACCTCTTTTGCCATGAAGCTGGAGAATTCATCCTCCGACATCGTGACAAACTATTAAATTGGATATATAAGGCTTAGCATCCCCCACCTCCTCTTCACCAAAAGGGTGCAGGCGACCAGCTCTAGATACCGATGCAAAGACCACTTAGTGGAGGCCTCTATAATTTGGAGGTCCCGGCTGTCAGGTTGAGAACCTTACCAGGTATCGCTTCTTACGCCCTAGCTGTGCTGGAGGGCCAACAGCCTCGTTAAACAGAGTGAACCTGAGGGGGGACTCTCAGACTCCTAGCTTGGCCAGCCTTACAGCGGACAATTATCAGGCTGCATGTATGTGGATATGGCCGCACTATTTTCATAATTAGAGGCCCTTACAGATTATCGATACTCCTCGCTGGAGACAGGCTCTCCACTGCACTTCGCCTACGCCTAGCCATCGTCAGTAGCCCCTTAAACTGCCCCGTTAGCCCACACCTGCGTCGAGAGCTATCCACATTGCAACGTAGGGAGGGGGATACTAGGGTGCGTCATCGCAGTAGTGACCCATAAAGGGATCATGTAGATTTTCAATACACCCCGATATCGGCTTCCCTACCGGCGTTTTCAATCATAGGCCTTATAAAATTTCACGTAATGTGGGGGTTCGGTTTGGCACTAATAACTGCGGTCATAGGTGGGCTGGGTTACTACGACGTTGATTTCACGATCGAGTCCATACCATTTAGGGGTAAGCTTGCCTGCGAAGCTATCTTCAATTCATTATCATCCAAAGGCGGAGATCCGCATATACTTATCTTTGCGCCAGAGAGCCTAATTGTCAACCTACACGAAAGCTCTTCTTACGTGGCTCGCCTCCTAAGACACCCTGAAGAAGTCAAGCAGCAAATCCACCAGAAATTGGTGGAGCTGATCCCCTCTGTCAGCCCCAATAAGCTGACGACGGCTTTAACTCAATCTCAGGGCGAGTACAAGAGCAAAGATAGGTCAGTTACGCTGGTATTTGAGAACACGGTCGAAAACGTAGTTTCTCATATCTTCTCCCAACTCCTCCTATACTTGAATAAAACAAGAGAGAAAAGCCTGATAGTGGACATATCTACCGGACATAACCTCTACGTAACATCACTCCTCGAGGCGGTAAGGGGGGTTCTTGTCTATAACAAGCTGAACCACCTCCTGCAAGGTGATGAACGTATTGGTGTAGAAATAGCCTACGTGCCGCCAATCTATGCTACCAATCAAAACGTACGTGTAGAATTTCATCCCTATGACGTTAAAGCCTTCTTCGAACTGCCGATTAGGGGAAAGGACATAAACCTAAACAGAGTAATCCGAGTCTCACAGGCGAATCAACAAACATATTATGAGGAGGCCAAGAGAATTATTTACCTCAAGACAAAGGAACTCAAGACGCATTTAATCACAGGAAGATTAACGTACAACGCGATAAAGTACAATACACCACTAGTGCTCTTCCATGACCAGATAACAGGTAGGCTGAGACAATTTGAAGAAATTATAGACTTCCCCGAGCGCCTGTACGGATTGATAAGCACGCTTGAAGAGGGGCAAAAAGAGATCACTGAGAGCAATGGAAGGATAAAAGTATCGCGATATTATAGCATAGATAAGGATCTCTTCATCAACCTCCACTTCCACCTCGCACTGCTGAACTCCATATACCGATTCTGGAAGCAGCAGATAGAGGGAAGAGAACCCGAACTCGAATATATCCGCCAGATCTTTTCGGAAGTATATAGGAGGCTGGGTCTAGGACTGAATTCGAAGTTCCTAGAAAGAGATTGCAACGAGATCTCAACGGCCGTCAACAACTATGAGGGTGATTTAACCCACGCTAAATTATTGGAAGATATTATAAAGAGCGAACCGAAGGACCAAATAGCAAAGCCTCCGAGCGTAAAGCTATCAAACCCCAAACGAAACTTCTTCGCCCATAGCGGCCTTTCATACAACATAACCAAAGTCACAAAAAGAAACGGCCACATACTACTCAGTTATGAGAACGAGGCGTTTGAAAAAGAGGTTATGTCTTGGATAGAAGATCCAGAGGGATAGAGATTCAGGCGGTATCGCGAGTAGGTCGTGCATGCTTAGTCCTGCATTAAAACGCTGAAAGGAATTGAAAGTTCAAGTGCGTAGTAGAGTCAGATGAACAAGAGAGACGATCCCTAGAATATACCCCTTCTGGGCTCAACGCAATGCTTAGAGGCTGTCAAGCAAAGAGAATTTAAAAATAAGCAGAGAGATAAGCTAAGTATCCATCGTGGCCTCATAGGGAGAACTGAGAATGCGATGAGTATCTCGCGTTGCCCGCACGCGTAAGCCCTGCAGGAGGGGGGCACCGCAGGCCACCCTCACTTTCAATTCTCTATCAGATTCTCACTTACTATCCGGCTCCCCGCAGAGCTGTGGGAGGAAACTTTCAATTCTCTATCAGATTCTCACTTAGCCCATGGTACGCCCAGGTCATAAGGAGTGGGAATAACTTTCAATTCTCTATCAGATTCTCACGTTGAGGCTTAAACAGCCTAGTGAATGGCTAGCTCTAGTACTTTCAATTCTCTATCAGATTCTCACAGGAGAGAGGGCCCAACTCTTTAGCGGAATCAACGCTAACTTTCAATTCTCTATCAGATTCTCACGGTGCTAAGCTGGATGTTGTTGGCAATGCAATCATCAGCTTTCAATTCTCTATCAGATTCTCACTCATCCCCACCTTCGAAGAATACAGGGAAAGACTTACACTTTCAATTCTCTATCAGATTCTCACAGCTTAGCCTTTGTGAAGGGAGCTTGGTTCGGCATTATCTTTCAATTCTCTATCAGATTCTCACCGACTCTTCGTTGCCAGGGCTTCTGGTGGCTTATGGAGACTTTCAATTCTCTATCAGATTCTCACAGAATTTTGGTGCCTGATTCCTCTGCCATCCGTATATAGTCTCCTTTCAATTCTCTATCAGATTCTCACCCCAGGTTATATGTCGGGCTTAGCGACATCCTTCTTTTACTCTTTCAATTCTCTATCAGATTCTCACAAGGGGAAACGAAGCCCTATTCCTAACCCTAGTCACCAGCTTTCAATTCTCTATCAGATTCTCACCCGTCAGCAAGCTGTCCCACACATACAGGGCCGCCAAGCCTTTCAATTCTCTATCAGATTCTCACTCTTAATATGATGACCAGCACCACCACCGCTAGGCTGAGCCCTTTCAATTCTCTATCAGATTCTCACGGACATCACATGCGACACCAGCCTCCACGACCTGGTGGTAACTTTCAATTCTCTATCAGATTCTCACGGGCTATCAGAGATAGAAGCTCCAGCCCCTTCATACTAGCTTTCAATTCTCTATCAGATTCTCACGGCCCCTCCCTACGCACCATAGACGGCATGGTCACCATCTCTTTCAATTCTCTATCAGATTCTCACTCTGGAAGATGATGCCACGGTGAAACAGGACGGTTGTACCTTTCAATTCTCTATCAGATTCTCACAGCCATATGGCTTCTCTGCAGCCTGTGAGCCAGAGGTTGTCTTTCAATTCTCTATCAGATTCTCACGCAAGGTTGGTATTCACAGCGGGGCCGGTGATGGATACACATGCTTTCAATTCTCTATCAGATTCTCACTGATCTTGAAGTTGACGGTGGGGGTTTCGCCGAAGCTGCCTCCTTTCAATTCTCTATCAGATTCTCACCTTATCATGCCATACAGCCATACAGCCGGATTCCAATACTCCCTTTCAATTCTCTATCAGATTCTCACTGTTGAGGGGGAAGAGGCCCTCTATGCCGTCTGGCACTTTCAATTCTCTATCAGATTCTCACGGCAGCCCATCCTGCAGCAAAAACTCAAATCCATAAGAGGCTTTCAATTCTCTATCAGATTCTCACAACCCCGCAGTTCGGCGCCAGGGACCTCGTGATCTCGGGTTCTTTCAATTCTCTATCAGATTCTCACACACCTTTTCGAAGGCCACCCACACTAATCATTATTACCCTTTCAATTCTCTATCAGATTCTCACCAAAAAGGCCCGATCTCTGGGACCCCCACAAGATCGACCCTTTCAATTCTCTATCAGATTCTCACTAAACCAAAACCTGATAATCAACGTAGATGACCCATTCCTCTTTCAATTCTCTATCAGATTCTCACGGAGCGGATATTAAATGGCCCTGGCCATTTTTGAAGGAATCTTTCAATTCTCTATCAGATTCTCACGCAGGTGAACCCCAACACGGATGGGCTGTTCGTTAAGGCTTTCAATTCTCTATCAGATTCTCACGAGCCGGTAGTTAATGTGGTGTTGGCCCCATCAGATACTTTCAATTCTCTATCAGATTCTCACTTCGCTTGATTTCCTCCGGGAGCTTTCCACCGGGAGGATCTTTCAATTCTCTATCAGATTCTCACCTGAAGCTGTAGACGCCTATGCGCTGCTCGTTGCTGGCTTTCAATTCTCTATCAGATTCTCACCTCAACCTGGCCTCAACTGGCATTCTTATCGCAGTTTACCTTTCAATTCTCTATCAGATTCTCACCCCGGATTCAATATTTAACGGCTGTGGGTTTGGAAGCCTGTCTTTCAATTCTCTATCAGATTCTCACCGGTGCCAGCCAAAAGCGGGTTGAACCGTTGGACCAATCTTTCAATTCTCTATCAGATTCTCACGGAAAACTGAGCCGTGCCATGACACTCCCCAAGGGGGCGGACTTTCAATTCTCTATCAGATTCTCACATGTGCCCATGACTCCCCCTCCCCCTCAAACCCTGAAGCCTTTCAATTCTCTATCAGATTCTCACCTCTCTCTTTCAGCACCTTCACAGTTTCCCTATATATCTTTCAATTCTCTATCAGATTCTCACTATTTATTTTGGCGGCCGGGAGCTTCCCGTGCTAATCATCTTTCAATTCTCTATCAGATTCTCACAGGTTCTACGTGCTGACAAAGCAGGGCGAGGAAGTCTTAAACTTTCAATTCTCTATCAGATTCTCACCCCTGAGCCCCGGGGGGCAGAAGCCGACCAGGGGCATAGACTTTCAATTCTCTATCAGATTCTCACATCTTTATTCCAACCATCCTAAGGCCACCGGCAATTATCTTTCAATTCTCTATCAGATTCTCACAAAGTTAGATGCCTTATTGAATAGTTATCGGAGACAAACTTTCAATTCTCTATCAGATTCTCACGAGCTTCAACATGATAACCGAAGCGAGATACGCCAAAGTCTTTCAATTCTCTATCAGATTCTCACCGCTGGATGTTGTGGCTGGGAGGATTGCGTCGGCGATTAACTTTCAATTCTCTATCAGATTCTCACCACTCAACCAAAGGGGAAGACACCCGACCCAATCGCCTTTCAATTCTCTATCAGATTCTCACTTCGGATTAAACCGGACAGCACCCAGACAGCCACTGTGATCTTTCAATTCTCTATCAGATTCTCACAGGTTTTGAAGGCGTTTCGAGGCTGGCTACGTCGGCAGCTTTCAATTCTCTATCAGATTCTCACTCGCATACACCGTCGCCAGGATGCTGGCATTAGGGTCTTTCAATTCTCTATCAGATTCTCACCAACTGGAGGCGGTGGAAGGACCGCGACGTGGATGAGACTTTCAATTCTCTATCAGATTCTCACTCCGGCGGGTCCGAGGGCCCGATGCTGGAGTATCTACTTTCAATTCTCTATCAGATTCTCACGCAGTTGCAAATAGGGATGGTGACTTCCTCTGTCTGCCATCTTTCAATTCTCTATCAGATTCTCACAATATGCGGTACATGCGAAACCTGCGCCCCCACCAGATGCCTTTCAATTCTCTATCAGATTCTCACCTCACACCCGAGGACGTGGAGAGGCTGCGGGAGCTTGTCCAGCTTTCAATTCTCTATCAGATTCTCACCTACATCAAAAACCAGGCCCGGGACATCGCTGCGAGAATCTTTCAATTCTCTATCAGATTCTCACTGGAGGATTCTTCCGGGGAATCCCTTGCCATACCCATCTTTCAATTCTCTATCAGATTCTCACAAATGGAGCGGGTGGAGGGGGAGGGGGGTGTTGAGCACGCGTCTTTCAATTCTCTATCAGATTCTCACGGGTGAAGACCGCGAAGAGGGAGCCGAAGGGCATGGTGAGCTTTCAATTCTCTATCAGATTCTCACGACCTTCCTTGTGTTGGCCACATCTTATGCCTACAGGCTCTTTCAATTCTCTATCAGATTCTCACTCCTGAAGGTCTATGTGCATGTGGCGAAGAGGCTCACCTTTCAATTCTCTATCAGATTCTCACTAAGACGGTATATCCCACATCGGAGACCGTGGCCATATCTTTCAATTCTCTATCAGATTCTCACCGGCCTCCAGCAGTGCTTTGTAGTGGTCCCCGCAGAGCCCTTTCAATTCTCTATCAGATTCTCACTAACTCCGTCCGTTCATCCCGCCCTCGCCTCGCACCACTCTTTCAATTCTCTATCAGATTCTCACTAAATCCCCACGTCTTGGCATCTGGAAGTAGATGAGTAACTTTCAATTCTCTATCAGATTCTCACCTGCCTATTGGGAGTGGGGGGTGCTAAAAGGGTGGGGTTCTCTTTCAATTCTCTATCAGATTCTCACCATTATGGGTGACGCCCGCCGTCCGCAGGGCCCTTCTGACTTTCAATTCTCTATCAGATTCTCACTGGCACACGGCGCCCGGCCTCCCGATCAGCACCGTGATCTTTCAATTCTCTATCAGATTCTCACGCTCTCCGATAGGGAGCTCCTCCAGAGATGGATTGAGTCTTTCAATTCTCTATCAGATTCTCACCACCCGAAGAGGCCACCGAAGCTCCTGCTGAAGCACCCCACTTTCAATTCTCTATCAGATTCTCACATATTGAACCCGGGGACTTATTAGAGGCGGAGATAATCGACTTTCAATTCTCTATCAGATTCTCACCCCGACCGGGTGCTCAAGGAAACGCTGACCACCGCCAGCTTTCAATTCTCTATCAGATTCTCACACAAAAACCCCCAGAACATATATATGAAGGGGTATAGGCTTTCAATTCTCTATCAGATTCTCACTGGTGGCTGAGGCATGGCGAGGGGGTGGGTCGGCTGCCCACCTTTCAATTCTCTATCAGATTCTCACGGAGGACGATTCAGGAGTTGAAGAAGGCCCTCCTGGACAGCTTTCAATTCTCTATCAGATTCTCACTGGATATGAGCCAGGAGCAGGAGGGGAAGAGCCTATGGCCTTTCAATTCTCTATCAGATTCTCACATAGGCTGGGGCGGGTTTATGTGGTGGTGCGGTGATGGTCTTTCAATTCTCTATCAGATTCTCACGAAGCTCGACCTGCCCAGGACCGGAGTAAACTATGTCTCTTTCAATTCTCTATCAGATTCTCACTGGAAGCTCAGCGTCTGCTGCGACACACCGGAGAGAAACTTTCAATTCTCTATCAGATTCTCACTGACAGGGAGGTGTTGGTCGAGTGGTGCCGCAGCATGAAGCTCTTTCAATTCTCTATCAGATTCTCACCCAACATACTGGGTGGGACGGTGGGCACGGACTTCTATGCTTTCAATTCTCTATCAGATTCTCACCGGGGGTTGAGCGCAAGTTGGTCCATAGGGCCATGAAGCTTACTTTCAATTCTCTATCAGATTCTCACAGCTGGTGAGGGAAAACCCGGACCTGATAAGGATGGCCAACTTTCAATTCTCTATCAGATTCTCACTGAGCTATGAGTTTGCCGGCCTCAGACTGCCAGCCCTGACTTTCAATTCTCTATCAGATTCTCACTTTCGTTGAGGGCAGGCACACATGCACCTGTCCTCATCATACACTTTCAATTCTCTATCAGATTCTCACTAATTTCGCCCGCCTCTTTCCAGGCCCCGCTATGGCCTTATTCTTTCAATTCTCTATCAGATTCTCACTGTGGATGTTAGGATAAGGAATCTGGATGCCACCAACCCCCCTTTCAATTCTCTATCAGATTCTCACACTGAGATAGCCGGTCTGGGTAAACGCCGCATTCCTCTACTTTCAATTCTCTATCAGATTCTCACACTATGCCAAGCAGCAAGGCTTTCAAAGCAAAGACCTAGACTTTCAATTCTCTATCAGATTCTCACTAACATGCAGCTTGGGATTGGCCGTGGTGAAATCTATCTCTTTCAATTCTCTATCAGATTCTCACTGGATGTAATAGACGAAATAATCATAAGCGAGATGGAGGCTTTCAATTCTCTATCAGATTCTCACGAGCTCCCTCGCACCCGGGTAGAGCTGGAACCACTGTTCGCTTTCAATTCTCTATCAGATTCTCACGTCAACGGAGCAGATCAGGGTGAAGCTCGCCCTTGAGTTCTTTCAATTCTCTATCAGATTCTCACCATTGGGGGCCGGTGGGTTTGATACGATTACGGATAGCTTCTTTCAATTCTCTATCAGATTCTCACTAAGATGACCACGATTTTGGTGAGCAAGGCGACGCTGACTTTCAATTCTCTATCAGATTCTCACAAACAGCACCGGCATTCTCCCCAGCCCGCCCAAGCAATACCTTTCAATTCTCTATCAGATTCTCACGGAAGAGGGCTGCCAGTAGGGCCCCGCCCACCACCATGGCTTTCAATTCTCTATCAGATTCTCACGAACTACGCCTACTACACCGAATACTGCACCAACCTGAACTTTCAATTCTCTATCAGATTCTCACTCGAACTACCCACCATCCCCGACCTCCTAGAAATAACACTTTCAATTCTCTATCAGATTCTCACCTCCGTAGGTTTTTTGTCTGTTGGCGGATTGACGAGTATGCTTTCAATTCTCTATCAGATTCTCACTTCGAGACGGCCTTCGGCCTCGACCCCGCCACGCTGACCTTTCAATTCTCTATCAGATTCTCACGGAACGAATACTTGAAGGCAACGAAACACCATTCACAAACTTTCAATTCTCTATCAGATTCTCACCCGATGAAATGTCTCGTGCTGTGCAAGATTACCAAGCAACTTTCAATTCTCTATCAGATTCTCACGCAGAAGTATAGGATGGCTAGGCAGTTCGTGAACACCATCTTTCAATTCTCTATCAGATTCTCACTGCAGCTCCTTCTGCACCGAGGAGACCGCCTGACTGATCTTTCAATTCTCTATCAGATTCTCACCATACAAGGCCATACAGGTCAAGCTCAGCAAGAGGGAGATCTTTCAATTCTCTATCAGATTCTCACCAACGTGGCCGTATCATCATCGCAGGTCAGCGCCACCAGCTTTCAATTCTCTATCAGATTCTCACTCAACAACAGGCTCTACAAGAACCTGTTTGCGATATTGTCTTTCAATTCTCTATCAGATTCTCACTCCAGCGAGCCGATAGCAGGGCGGAGAAGCGCCTCATAACTTTCAATTCTCTATCAGATTCTCACGGAACCATAAAGTCGGCCGAAATCATAAAGACCGCCAGGCTTTCAATTCTCTATCAGATTCTCACGGCTGGCTTCGTCCCCCTACCCAGCGCCGAGGAGGACCCTTTCAATTCTCTATCAGATTCTCACAGTGTCTTAAGTGCGACCAGCCCGCCCGCTTTTATGTTCCTTTCAATTCTCTATCAGATTCTCACCAGCCCTCTCCCTAACCTCCTCCTCCGTCAGATTAGGAGCTTTCAATTCTCTATCAGATTCTCACACTGGTTCGGATGGGAGGAGGGAGACGATGCCGAACTCTTTCAATTCTCTATCAGATTCTCACCGATATGATTTCACGCTCTGCCGGTTATGCCGGCAGGGCTCAACTTTCAATTCTCTATCAGATTCTCACCCACCATAGTTATCCCTCACAAGAGGCTTCCTGTTAACTTTCAATTCTCTATCAGATTCTCACCTCATCCCAGCCCCCCTTGAGAGTGGCCCCTCCAGCACCTTTCAATTCTCTATCAGATTCTCACTCGGCGATGAGAGCCTGAGGGCCCTGATCCAGTGGTGTGCTTTCAATTCTCTATCAGATTCTCACGGCCTGTCCTGACGGAGAGGGCCAGTGGACCTTTGAAAGCTTTCAATTCTCTATCAGATTCTCACCTTGTCCAGCTGCTCGGCGAAGTTGGTGGCTCCGACGACTTTCAATTCTCTATCAGATTCTCACCCGTTGGGGCCGAGGATGTCCAAGTGATCCACAGGGCACTTTCAATTCTCTATCAGATTCTCACTCAGAGCTTCCATGGAACGGGTGGCTGGAGGTATATGAGCTTTCAATTCTCTATCAGATTCTCACAGGACGGGGCTGTTCTGGGATTATCTGGAGCACCTTGAACTTTCAATTCTCTATCAGATTCTCACATCTCTTTGCCTACAGGGTCGCTTCTCGAACTCTGAAGGCTTTCAATTCTCTATCAGATTCTCACCAACTATACCGTTTACCTGGATAAGTCGGGCTCTATGGGCTTTCAATTCTCTATCAGATTCTCACCCAGGAGCACACCCGATGCCAGGGCCTCACCGTCTGGAACTTTCAATTCTCTATCAGATTCTCACATCAACGCCACTAATGCACCCACTGGCTGGAGCTATCTCTTTCAATTCTCTATCAGATTCTCACGGAAATAGAGCGGGAAGAGGGGGAGACCATCCAGGAAATCTTTCAATTCTCTATCAGATTCTCACGAGGCCGTAGGGCCCAGGGGACCCTGGCCTCATAAAACCCTTTCAATTCTCTATCAGATTCTCACTGTGGCCCGCCGAGGCATAGAGCTTTGGAGAAAGCTGAACTTTCAATTCTCTATCAGATTCTCACGCCTGCTAGGGTTGCCAGCACGGCCCCGTCCTGCCTCACATCTTTCAATTCTCTATCAGATTCTCACAGGTGCTGGAGGACATCGGCTTCGTGGACAGCGTCCCGGACAGCCACTTTCAATTCTCTATCAGATTCTCACGAAATATGCGCTCATGTAGCTCACTTCGGGATGGTCTTGTACTTTCAATTCTCTATCAGATTCTCACTATGCTCTCATCAGGCACGTATTCGTGGCTTGTAAACATCTTTCAATTCTCTATCAGATTCTCACAGAATAGTCCAGATGAGCAACGCTATGGCCGCTACGGCAACTTTCAATTCTCTATCAGATTCTCACGACTGCTTCTGCCTGGCGTGGCCCTCGGCCCCCAAGCTCACTTTCAATTCTCTATCAGATTCTCACCGGTGAACCTGCCGAGCAGGGCCCTCACCAGCGGAAGCCTCTTTCAATTCTCTATCAGATTCTCACGCCATATACAAGAAGCTAATAATAACCACAGGTAAAGTCAGCATCTTTCAATTCTCTATCAGATTCTCACGGGTCAGGACCCTGGACCCCAAGGTGAGGGAGCCCTACTTCCTCTTTCAATTCTCTATCAGATTCTCACTAAGTTTTGATTTGCTTACTAATATAGTTAGATTTATATATCTTTCAATTCTCTA
>Ga0209143_1000212_pt1 | contig 28502 bp, 33 predicted proteins | sample FaiFalFF_MnMetaG_3_FD_184739 | JGI IMG/M metagenome (GOLD analysis project Ga0209143, IMG submission 184739) | Freshwater microbial communities from Yellowstone National Park, Wyoming, USA - Fairy Falls B (FF_Mn_B) MetaG (SPAdes) (version 3) | ecosystem: Environmental > Aquatic > Freshwater >...
CAAACGCCGATACTGGGACCGGATGGCCGCCAGGTCCCGGTCCAAGGGATGGCGGGGCGACGTCTGGGCCCCCGCGCTCCCGACCAGCCCGACGACCCCGAGCACCCAGGGGAGCCAAAACCGTCCCTGTAGACGACCCCAAAACCGTTTCCGCAAAGCAGTTAGCCCCGGACGGAGTAACGAAGTGATGAAGTGACGGAGTGACGAAGTGACGAGTAACGGGTCAAGGGGGGGCCTTCATTCCAAGCCTGCCCGTGCTGGCTTATCTATAGGGTAACGAAGTGACGGAGTGACGAAGGACGGAGAATCAAGCATTGCCGTACTGCCGAAGGGCCTAAGTCAAAACGCAGGATGGGAATCCACCCCCTCGACCCTATCCTGCATCCTGCATCTTGCATCCTGTATCTTGTTTATCAATACCCACAAATTCGGATGGAACACTCTCTTCCCCTTCTTCCTCTAAACACAATTGAATGACCTCCTTAATACGCTTCATCAGTTCATCCAGTGTCCGACCCTGGGCATAACAGGCACGCAGTTGAGGAACTTCGCCCACATAGAATCCATCTTCGCCTCTTTCGATGAATACATAAAATGTCCGTGTCGCCATCCTTTCACCTCCCGATTTCATCATATACCGGAATTACGCAGTGGGCAGGGCTGTTTCACGGCAGTACGGCAATTCGGTAGTTCGGCAATCCGGCTATCATTTAAGTACCTGGCCTCCCAGATGGCGTGGATCCGATTCCGTTTCAACTGCGTAACTCCGGTAAGATTTGAGATGTGGGAACGGGACAGGAGTGCCGGGTACCGGGTAGGCAGGATCCTATCCTGCATCTTGCATACCCGGTGTGCGAGTTTTTCGAAGACAGGCGCCTGATACCGGGTTCCAGGTCCCAGGTACCTGGCACCTGGGACCCGGGACCCGGTCCCGGATCAGCGCCGAGGGCCGAACACCGAGCACCGAAGACCGAGCCAAACGCGCATACGGGGTATGCATCCTGTATCCTGCATCCTCATCTTAACAGAGCACTACCAAGATTTGAAATATGTACAGGCCCTACGGGAGTCGGGTACCGGTCCCAGGGACCTGGAACCCGGTACCCGGGACCTGTTAGCGGCTCATCGGCACCTTCCAGAGCTCCCGCCAACGCACGCCCGCCTGCGGCTCGAAGGGAAGCCGTTCGAATAGGACGACGGTCCCGACACCTACCAAGATCAGGCTCACCGCCGTGACGACCCACCCGACTAGAGGAATTCGCAAGACGACAAGGCCCACGGCGATGGCTCCGAAGAGCCCGCTGACACCGTAAAGCAAGAAGACTATCCATCGCTGACGCCACCCCAACTGATGAAGGCGGTGGAACGTGTGATCTTTCCCTGGCGAAGCAAAGGGAATGAGGCCCCGCCGAAGCCGTGATATGGTCACAAGCGTCGTGTCGAAGATCGGTACGCCCAGGACCAGGACCGGAAGCATCCAGTGGACTGAAGCTGGCGCGTCGGGAACCCGGATTTTCAATCCCAGCGTCGCCATCAAGAATCCCAGGAACATGGCCCCGCCGTCGCCCATGAAGATGCGGGCTGGGTGGAAATTATAGACCAGGAACCCTACGGATGTACCCAAGGCGGCGGCCGCCAAAAGACCGGTGAGGGATTGATGGCCCAAAGTGGCCAAGATAAGGAAGTGCAGGGCGGCGATGGCCGAAACGCCGGCGGCCAGTCCGTCCATACCGTCCAGCAGGTTAAACGCACAGATGATCCCGATGACCCATAGGAAGGTGATCCCGACGTTGAACCATGCCCACGGGGTGACCTCAGCCCGGATCCCCGCCGCCATGAGGATCAGGGCCGCCAGGGGCATCGCAAAGAACAGCTTCACCTGCGAATGAAGCCGCCCCATGTCATCCAGAAACCCGACGAGGGCGATGAGGCTCCCGGCCCCCAAGATGGCCAAGCCCTCCCGGAGGACCGGACCATCCAGGAAAAAGCCGAGGGTCAGAATCGCCGCTCCGAAGATGGCGAGGCCACCGAGGCGGGGGGTAGGTTTCACATGAAGCTTCCGAGGTCCCGGATAGTCAATGGCGTTCCACCGCCGGGCCAGCCTGGCCGCCAGGGGGACGCTGGCCAGCGTCAGTCCAAAGGCGATCAGGGCCACCAACGGACAGGTCCATGGGAGGGTCACTGGGTTTCGTCCCTCCCCACTTTTCGTTCGACCAGGCCCCCGCTTTCCAGGATCCGTTGGACCGTCGCCCGGTCCCGATGTTGCACGTACCACTCGATGGTCCGACGAACGCCTTCCCGGAAGGACACCTGTGGGGTCCAGTCCAGTAGCCGCTGGGCCAGCGTGTTATCCGCCACCCGATTCATGGGGCCCGTCGGCATGTCCGGTCGCGTTACAAACCGCGGCCGGTGTCCCAAGAATTCGCAGATCAGTTTTGCCGCATCGAGGACCCGGATCCGCTCCGTCGTCCCGAGGTTAACGGCGGTTCCGTCGTCAATCCGCTCCGCCGCCCGAATCGTACCCTCCACGATGTCACTTACGTAAGTCCAGTTGCGGATCTGCTCCCCCGTTCCCCAGATCTCGTACGGGTCTTGACCGATGAAGGCCCGGGCGATCATGGCCATGACGGCGTGATTCTCCTTCGCCCGAGGGCCATATACGGTGAAGTACCGGCACGACGCGGCCTTCAGGCCGTACTCCCGGTGGTACGCCCGTAGGGTCAGTTCCCCCATGAGTTTGGCCCATCCGTACATGTTGTCGGCGTCGTAGGGCGGTCGAACGACGTCCTCCGTCAGGTAGACCTCCTGTGCCGGGTCTGTCTGTAAATAGTTCGGATACACGCACCCCGATGACGCAAATACGACCTTTTCGACGCCTGCCTTCAGGGCCTCCCAGAAGACAAGCCCGTCCAGCAACAGGTTCGACGCCGGACCCGCCTGATGGGTATCTACATACCCCCGGCCCCCGTGGTCCGCCGCCAGATGGAACACGACGTCGATCCCCTGCAGGGCGGCCCGGGCAACGCCCGGCTCCCGAAGGTCGGCCTGGATGAACTCTACTGAACCTCCCCCCAGGTGGTGTCGGATGTTGTCCAGCGTCCCACTGCTCAAGTCATCGACGATCCGAACCCACGCGCCCCGCTCGACGAGGGCGTCCACCAGGTGGGACCCGATAAAGGATGCACCCCCCGTGACAAGGACTCGTTTGCCCTTCCACATAACGCCGACCTCCATGTCCATTGTGGGATGGCCAGGTCAGGACACCCCAGGCCGGGCACCGGCCGAATGGATCCGTGGAGTATGAATCCCCCCGTATCCCGGACTCGCATACCTATATAGGTCAAGTAACCCCGTTCCCGTGAACGGGGAATCTGCATATCTCAGCACTCCGTCACCCCGTCACTTCTTGGAGCAACTGTTCCGCCAACACGGCCCGGTCAAACCGTTCCCCGACCCGGCGGGCCCGCTCCCCCATCTCCCGAAGGGCATCCCGATGGTCTCGGGCCCACAGGATCGCCTGACGGATGGCCTCCGGGTCGTCGGGGTCCACGACGATCCCGCACCGATGCTCCCGAACGATCCGGGCGACCTCGCTGGCCTCCGGGACGACCGCCAGAATCGGCCGGCCGACCATGAGAATGGAGTACACCTTGCTGGGAATCACGAGACCCTCTAACCCGCGCCGTAGCGTCACGACGTGCAAGTCGGCCGCCGAAAGCACGTACGGCAGGTCCGCCTCCGGAAAATAGGGGAACATCCGAACGTTGGGCTGACCGTTGATCCGTTGCTCAATCCGGGGACGCATCGAGCCGTCCCCGACGAATACGAACCCGAGGCCCGGCTCCCGACATCGCATCAGGGCAATCAGGAGCGAATCCCAGGCCCCCGCCCATCCCATATTCCCCGCATACATCACCACGAAGGAAAACCCGTCCCGCAGGGCGCCGACCACCGGGTGGGAATCCCCATCCGGCGGAGGCTCCATCTTCGGCGCACCGTCCCAGACGACGGCGACCCGCTCCGGGGCGACCCCCTTGGCCACCACGCGGTCCCGCATGTCCTCTCCCAGGACAACGACCCGATTTGCCTGCCGCAGGGTCCACCGGTGGACGGATTCCCACAGTCGCACGAACCATCCGTTCGGTGCGATCCCCGCCGCGACGGCCATGTCGGGATGTAGGTCCCGGATGTTGTAGACATACCGTACTCTGCGAATTTTTCCGATAAGGACCCCGACCAGGGAGGCCAGGGGCGGGTCCGTCATCGCCACGACGACGTCGGGTTTCGGTCGGAGGAAGAGGCCACGAACGAAGGCCAGGACCATGTAAGTCAGGTAATCAGCGAGGCGACCCGCCATGTGCCGCCGGGGAAATGCGGTAGAACCTACCCGTTCGACAAAAACACCCCCATCCATCTCCCGGCGGAGCAGGTAATAGGGATGCCGTTCAGGCCCGTCGGAGGGCCGCCCCGTCAGGACCGTGACCCGGTGGTGCCGCGCCCACACCCAGGCGAGGTCCCGGATGACCCGCCCCGTGGCGCCCACCTCCGGCGGATAACACCGGTTTAGGACGACGATGTGCATAATTCCTATGAAGGACGACTATTACTCGACCCCAGTGGTTTCGTACCCTATCCAAGGGGCTACCGGTTAGGGTGACGAAGTGATGGAGTGACGAGTGACGGGTGACGAGTGAGGGGGAATCAATCATTGCCGTACTGCCGAAGGGCCTAAGTCAAAACCCAGGTAGGACTTTGCCTTCCCCCTCGACCCTATCCTGCATCCCGCATCCCTATCGGTCCTCGGTGCCCGGTATCCGGTTCCCGGCATTGGCAAACCCAAGGCCGAGGACCGAACGCCGGATGCCGAACACCGAACCCAACACCTATTGCCGTACTGCCCTACTGCCCAACTCCCGTATAGCCGTACAAACAGCCCCCCTCCTCCACCCTTCCCCTTTCGATCCCCCACCGGCCCATCACCAGCACGTCCATATGCGTCCGCAAGAAACACTCCAGGGCCTCCTCCGGCGTGCACACGATCGGCTCGTTCTCGTTAAAGGACGTGTCAAGCACCCATGGGAGGTAGCCGGAGCGGGATGCCGGACCATCGCGTTCAAACGCACGGGGGCTTGCCCGATGTCTACGCCTCAACGCCCTCTGCGAGCAATTCCTCCCGTGTAACCCAGCCCTCCTGGAAAGCCTTAACGGCCCGCAGGAAGTGAAGTTCAAACATCAATGCGTCTTCTGAGAATTCCTCTCGAATTCTCGCTTCTAAGCAAGCCAAGTCATCGGGAGATAATCCACTCTCCCCCCGGACCCTTTCTAAATCGAAAACCATTTCCTCTTCTCCTATATCTCCGGAGGAGCCAAGATTTCAATCGTTCGAAGGCCCTGCTTCGCATTAATGTAGTTCACTAAAAGTCGGGTACTTCGCCGCACCAGATGCCTGAAATTCCAACTGACCAAAGCATCGGCACCGCCATAAACAGCCGCCGCAATGTGAAGGGCATCGGCGACATATTTCGGTGGTACGACTCCTTGCTGGACGTAGACCTGAGCCAAGACTTTCATCCGATCATCGATAGGAATGATTTGAAAACCATCTGTAAGGGCCAATAACTCGTGAACTAAGGTCGAAGGGGCCTGTCGGAGCTCCTCCAATGTTAAGTTCGAACAAAGTCGCTCATGCGCATCTAATCCTTTCCAAAATTCCCGAGTCATTTGCATCCGCTCGGGCGTCCTTGTATCATAATATGCACTAAAGACAGATGTATCCACGTAAAGTCGCATACTACTCTACCCGTCTTGGCGGAGATTCTACTCCTCTCCCATGATCCGTACAAATTCCCCACCGGCCCATCACCAGCACGTCCATATGCGTCCGCAGGAAACACTCCAGGGCCTCCTCCGGCGTGCACACGATCGGCTCGTTCTCGTTAAAGGACGTGTTCAGCACGACCGGGACCCCCGTGATCTTGCGGAACTCGTCGATAAGACGCCAGTACAGGGGATTTGTCGCCCGGCTCACCGTCTGCAGTCGTCCCGTGCCGTCCACATGCGTGGGTGCCGGAATCTCGGCCCGCTTCTCCGGTCGCACCGGATAGGCCATCAGCATAAAGGGCGATGGGTAACGCTTCTCGAAATAGTCCCCCGTGTATTCCTCCAGGATGGAAGGGGCGAAGGGTCGGAAGGGCTCCCGGTGCTTGACCCGTTTGTTGAGGACGTCCTTCATTTCGGGCCTCCTGGGGTCCACCACGATGCTCCGGTTCCCCAAGGCCCGGGGACCCCATTCCATCCGGCCCTGGAACCAGCCGACGACTTTGCCCTCGGCGATGTGCTCCGCCGTCCACCGGCAGAGGCTTTCCTCGTCCTCGAACCGCCGGACGGTCGCACCCGCCCGTTCGAGGCGGTCCCGGTAACGCTCAATGACCTGCCGGATGGACGTATCCGAAAACTCCGGCCCCCAATACGCATGGTCCATCACAAAGGACCGGGGCCGCCCCAGGACCTGATGCCACACGTAGAAGGCCGCCCCCACGGCGAGCCCGGCGTCCCCGGCCGCCGGTTGAACATAGATGTCCTCAAAGGGCGTGACGTCGAAGACTTTGCCGTTGGCCACGCAGTTGAACGCCACGCCCCCGGCGTAGCACACCGCTCGGACGGGCCGACCGACACGCCGCTCCACGAGCCGGTAGAGGGTGTTCCACTGATGAAACACGACCTCCTCCAGGCGGGCCTGCAGGGTCGCCGCCAGGTTCTCATGCCGGCGTTCGACGGCATCCCGGGGGTTGCGCGGGGGGCCAAAGCGTCGAATGAATCGCTCGGAATACAGCGGTCCCAGTACGGGTTCCCCCTCTGCCCAGGTCATCGTCGGTCCGTCCACGTGGTGCCGGAAGTAGCGCAAGTCCATCTCGTAGCCCATCCCACGGTTCACCCGGAGCATATGTCGAAACTCATCCAGGAACTCCGGCTCCCCGTAGGCCGCCAGGCCCATGACCTTATACTCGTCTCCGTACTTGGGGAAGCCGAGGTACTGGGTGACCGCCGTGTAGTACATCCCGACCGAGTGGGGGAAGGCCACACTGCCCCAGACGTGGATGCGGTTGCCCTCGCCAAGGCCCCACATACCGCTGGCAAAGTCCCCGAGACCGTCCAGGGACAGGACCGCGGCGCGCTCGAAAGGCGAGACGAAGAAAGCGCTGGCGATATGGGCCACGTGGTGCTCGATGAAGTGGAACCGGGCGCGGAGAGCGGCCAGTTCTACATCGCAGACGGCCGCCAGCGTCTCCCGGATGTCCCCGAAACGCCCCCAGGCCCGGAGCCGGTCGGCGGCGAGGTGGGGCATCCGGAGGGCGTACCAGGCCTTCCGGAGGAGCCGCACGCCGCGCCGCCGGGGGATGGCGACGTGGTCCACCTCCGTGATCTTCACACCGGCCGCCTGCAGGCAGTAGCGGACGGCGTAGGCCGGGAAGCCCGCACAGTGCTTGATGCGCGTGAAGCGCTCCTCTTCGGCGGCGGCCACCAACTGCCCGTCCACAACGATGGCCGCCGACGCATCCCCATGATAGGCATTAATGCCCAGAATGACCATTCGAATCCCCTCTACGCAAAGCCCGCTTGAGATCGACCCACAGGGTAACCACGGCCCACAGCCCGAAGGGAGCGGTCCAGTAAAGCAGCCCACCGAAGCCCAGCAAAGGGAGATCGTGGCAGATCACGGGGAGGTCTGGGCACGGCCCACCATGGCTGGGTGGATGAATGACCCGCACCGGCAGCGTTTCCCAGATCACGGCGACCCAGAGCCCCAGCCCAGGCGCTCCGGCCCGGCCCAGGCGTTCCATCCAGGTGGTCCACCCCACGGGGCGAACCCGATGGAGCAGGGCCCCGGCGAACCCCCAGGTGACCAGGAAGGCCGCAGCGCCCACGAGGAGATGCCACGTGAAGCCACCGGTGAAGGACATGAATCCACACGGGTAGACATCAATGGTGCATCGTAGTTTGATCATGACGAGGACGGAGAAGGGGATTCCAACCAACCAACCAACCAACCGTTCACCCGCCGCCGGCGCACCCACACAATCGCCCAGCCGGCGAGCCCGAGCAACACGGCCACACCGGTGAGGTACAGGAGAGTCAGCATGGCTCTACACCGTCAGCGAACAGTAAGCCAGTAGTAGACGAGCCCAGCGTACTCGGTGAGGACGGCCTTCCGCCCCACGTGGCTTCGCCACCAGGCGTTGATCGAGAATGCGTTATCTGGAGCCGCCACAGCACCTACGGCTACCGGTTCCCCACGAAACACCTGCCTGAAGGTCCACAGCGCCCGTCGGAGATGGTAGGGTGACGTCACGATGAGCACAGATCGAAACCCACGCTCTTTCACCACGTCCCGTGTCCTCAGGGCTTCCTCGTACGTGGTGTAGGCACGTGCAGCAGGAACTATGCGATCCTCCGGGACGCCCAAGCACCTGTAATCACGCAACCGCACGTCGGAGCCCACGAAGAGCACCCACCGGGCCAGCCCCTGCTTGAAGAGCCTAACCGCCTCCTCTTGCCGCTCCCGATCCCCACCCAGAGCTACAATCAGATCGGCTTGCTCAACGCGGGTCTCCACTACTAACCATCGTCCCATCGCAACAAGAAGTGGCTCCGAGAACCAAACCAGAAGTCCCACCGCGACAACGGCTGTCGCGACGCCAGCTATAATCCGTTTTCGACGGAGCCTCAACGCTTCGCCCCTATCCCTTAGTCGCTTGCCCGTTCCCGCCTTTGGAAGAGGCCACCGTCACCGGCACCTTGCCCTCCCACACCAGCCGCACGAGCCAGACGATCGGTCCCGTCAACATACAACCGCTGCCAGCTTCGAGACACCCCGGAAGACCACGACTCCCAGAGCTTATCCGATAATAGTCACCTTTCAGTGCTCGCGACGCAGCCGTGTCACCCATATTTCTCTCTGAGCTTCTCAATGATCATGTTCAGTACCCGGACCGTTTCCCTTCCTTCCTCCGCCGACACCGGTGGAGCCCATCCGTTCCGGATGCTCTCCACAAAGCGATCGATGAGCAATTCATGGGTGGACCTAAGGCGGCCGGATACGTATTGCACCGCGTTAGAAGTCATATTCCAGAACAACTGTGCCCACTCGCTTGCGAGTGAGTGCCCTATCAGGAACGGCTTCAACGCCGTCCGCCGCTGGAGGATGAGCGTCATCCCCTCCAGATCAAGCCTCAGAATAGCCTTCTCACCCAGCACGTCCACCTGAGCGCTCCACTGATCGGTGGCGTAGGACAGAGTAATCGAACTGACGCCGTTTTCGCCGATCAGGTTAATCCGGTAATCCTCGAACGGCGACCATGGATAGTCCAGAAGCTTCATCGCTTCCACGCTGACCTCCTTGACATTCCTCAAGAAGGCCAGCGAGAGGTACACGGCATGGGGCCCCGTCTCGCCGATCACCCCTCCCGGCAGTCGGTGGGCCCAATGATCCTTCTGGGAAGTCATATAATCTGTGGGGGTCGAAAGAAAGATTCTCATGCCCCGGAACGTGCCTATCTTGCCGGCAGCGACCAGTTCCCTAGCCTTTTGGAAAGGCGGGTAAAACAGATCACTGTGAGCAACGCAGACCTTGACTCCTGCCTCCCGGGCCGCGCTCACAATGACGTCGCAGTCCCCCACGGTGAGCGCCATCGGCTTTTCGATGAGCACGTGACAGCCGTGCTTTATAGCCTCCACGGCTAAGCGGGTATGGGTCTGGGGAGGCGTGCAGATGTCGACCAGGTCGGGTTTCTCTGCTGAGAGCATCGCAGAAAAGTCACTGTACACCCGAGGGACACCGAAGCGAGAGGCCAGCGCCTCAGCCGCTTCCAGATGGATATCACAGAGCGCAACGAGTTCAACCTTGCGCCTGAGCCTCACAAACGCGGGGATGTGTTTCTTCCCGGCGATAAGCCCGGCTCCGACCAGCACCGCCTTTAGTCGCGCCATAGCCTACGACCCCTAATCAGTGCCGTCCTAACGACTCGACGGATGTACTTCACGTGAGCACCTGAGGTTTTACCCCGGAGATCACCATGAACCATCCCCAGCGAGACGGCACGAACCTTCTGACCCAGCGAGGTAAAAAGAGGCGTCTCCCTACCCGCACATCATAGCGGGTGACGATGGTCTGAATCTCAAGGTCTCTCAACCCGTTAAACAGCCTTGCGGCCTCCTGCCGTGTGAACACTCTTGTACCCGGGCCTTGGAGACGCTCGGCAATAATTTCTGAGGCAGATCGCCAGGGCTTTCCTTGCAGGAGCCCATAAACAACCCATGCTTGGAGCGCGACGAGCGACCGACGATGATAGACCATGGCTAAAATACGACCGCCAGGTTTGCATACGCGGATCATCTCCTGGGCTGCTGCCGCAGGATTGGGTGTGTGGTGGACAACACCCCATGCATAGACCAGGTCGAAGTAGTCATTGCGAAACGGCAAGTTCTCGGCGTCGCCAACCAAGACTTCCCCTCGAAAACCATACAAGGTCAGTCGTCTGCGTGTGAGCGTTACAGCCCTCGTTGTCAGGTCAACTGCATAGACCTCCGCGCCCCCGCGCGCGAACTCAAGCAAATCCGTCCCGAGACCACATCCTACCTCAAGGACCCTCTTCCCTCGCCATTGATCGAACTTAACGACATCAAACATGAAGTCATCACCTTCATACCGTATTCGTTTCACAGCTTCAAAAAACTCCAAGCTTCCTTCCTCAAGCCACCTGACATCGCTCGCACCACACGGATGCCTCTCCCAATAGTCTTTTACAAGATCCTTACTCCCGCATCGGCGGCACCGGTAAGTCCGAGTTTCCTGAATCATGGCACCCTCCGAACGATCACCACCAAGGTTTTCACGGGTTGTGACGAGACCGCGGCCATCAGGCCGGTAAGAATGGATGAGTCCACCCCGCCGCTCAGGAACACGCCCAGGGGCACGTCGCTAATCATCTGACGTTGGACGCTGTCCGCAAGCAGATTCCGCAATTCCTGCTTCATTGCCTCGTAGGAGTCTCTGTTTCCCTCCCACTCGGCCCGAACACGTGGGGCGTCGACCTGCCAGTAACGCCACATCCGAAGTTCGCGTGTCTGGACGTCCAGCTCCAGTGCGTGGGCCGGCGGGACCTGAAAAATTCCTTGGAAGATCGTCTCCGGGCAGGGGACGTAAAGATACGTGAAGTAGTCATAGAGCCCCTGCCAATTGATGTCGGGGGAATAGAGGCCTGACGCTAAAATGGACTTGATTTCCGACCCGAAGACAAAACGGGTGCCGTCCTGATAATAATACAGAGGCTTAATACCGAGCCGGTCGCGCACGAGCAAAAGGCGACCGCGGGGCGAAAACGGACGCCCGGAGGCCGAAAAGCGAAGATCCGTCTCCAGCACCCTGTCCCCAACCGCTGGGCATCGGCCCTCGTGCGTCGGTCTCCTGTCATAGATGGCGAAGGCGAACATACCATTAAGGTAGCGAACTACATCTGCACCTACCTCTTCATACAGGTGGAGAATCACTTCGGTATCCGAATTCGAGCGGAACCGGTGACGGCCTTCAAGGTCTCGACGCAATTCCCGGAAGTTGTAGATCTCGCCGTTGAAGATGATCCAGATCGTCTCATCCTCGTTGGGCATGGGCTGGTGCCCACAATCGGACAGGTCAATGATACTGAGGCGTCGGTGACCAAGTCCGACCTGCTCCTCGGGGAAGAAGCAGACTCCCATGTCGTCCGGCCCCCGATGGGCAAGGGCCTGCGTCATCCGCTCCACCACCGTTTCATCGCCAACACCTACAACCCCACAGATACCGCACATATTCCCTACCGGTCCTTCTCGGTTTTCATCTAATGGCGCGGTCTTCAACCACCCGGTACTTTGTGGACTTCGGAACGACGCCGGGCCTCGTAGAGCTTGGCATCCAGATAGAAGCGGTACCAGAACCCGCGCAACGTCCAGAAGATCAACCCCTCGATTCCGTCGAGAAACCCAAGACGAAAGAAGTAGTGATAGCAGAAGAATCCCAATGCCCGTAGGAAAAGAGGCATACGATAGTAGAGATTCCGGAGCCAGCGTCGTCGCTCAATGGGGTTTCCGGTGAGCCGTGCGCGCACTCCCCTACCCGATGATCCTACCGGGCGCCTTCTCATCAGTTCGTCTGCTTCCAGACGTGCCCAGCGGACGTGCCGCAAAGTCCATGAGTCCAGATCCTCCGTGACAATGTCAATCAGGTCTCCCTTCAGCTTGTGAACCTTTCCGTTCACGACGAAATGCTGGTCATTCTGCCGGTCTTCGCACCAGCCCTTGTCCTTCCGAAATACGCGCAGATGATACACAGGGTACATAGCGCCATGACGAAGCCAGCGCCCTAAAAAGATCGTGCGCCGACTTACCAGCAAGCCGTCAATCTCGTCGTGGGGTCCGCCGGTAAAAAACCGCGAGAGGGAGTCCGCCAGCTCGGGGCTGACCCTTTCACCAGCGTCGATATGGAATACCCATTCGCCACTAAGGGGCAAATTGCTCTGTGCCCAATTCCGCTGAGCGGCATAGTTCTCAAAGGGATGCTCCACCACGTGGGCGCCGTAACTCCGTGCGATTTCCACCGTTCGGTCCGTGCTTCCGGAGTCCACCACAAATATCTCACAGTCCAACCCCTTTAAGCTCTCGAGACACGCCGGCAGATTCACTTCTTCGTTGTACGTGAGGATGATGACGCTCAGCAGGGGCCGTCGCTCCATTCACGCCCTCTTCCTGACCAGATTCTCGTCGCCGCGGAAAAGGAAGTACTCGCCTTGATGATGACCACGTCAAATTGCCGAATCGCGATAGGTTGGTCCACACCCTCCAGGTTCGCGGCACGCAAGCGTCATGGTTTCTGGGCCACGAGGATCATAGACTTCCAGAGCCAGGGGAGCCGTCCAGCACCTTGGAAACGCAAATTCCGGAACCCGACGGCTTCGGCCATGCGCCCGAGCGTTCGCTTGGAAAAGAACTTGATATGGCCCCCCTCCCGTTCCACCTCGAAGTGGCGATCCTAACCGCCAAGTAGTGAAATCACCAGATTCTTCAGATACCCGTGATAGGGCGTGGAGATGATTAACCATCCCCCCTCTCGCAGAAGCAGGTAGCTTTGCTCAAATAGTCTGGCCGGCCAAAAGAGGTGTTCGATCACTTCCAGGGCTAATACACAATCCACTTCGCCCTTCACGATCTCAGCCAGCCGATCTTCATAAACAGAACACACGTGAAACTCCACTTCTGGATACGCCCGGCGTGCCAGCGCAATGCCGTCCTCGGAAACGTCCACGCCGATAACTCGATAGCCCAGGCGGGCGATCAAGGAGGCGACATACCCATTCCCGCACCCCAGGTCCAGGATCCGCGCCGAGGGTTCCGGACACAATGCCCGCACAAGCCTCAACACGGCCGGAGCCAGATAGGCATGCGCACACGTCGGCCCCGCATCCTGCCAGCCGAACCGCTTGTGCTCCGGAATCATCGGACCACGCCTCCGCGAAGAATCTCCATCTGTCGGATCCCGAGCCGCCCGTTCTGACCGAATTAGCGGGTCGTCCGGCAACGGTTCTTTAGACATCGATCGGCTCTGCTGGGTGGCCCACGCTCCTTAGTCCGTCCTCACGCACGGGGGGCGCTCCCCCTGGCCGCAGAGCCACCGGTAGACCGATGCCATCTGACGGCCGATCGCCTCCCACGAAAGGTCCCGGACCATCCACTCGCGCCCGCGCGCGCCCATGGCACGAAGGACCTCCGGGGGCTCAGCCAGCGCCGTCTCGAGCGCCGCCACCAGTGGATCCACCCCGATCTCCACCCACCAGCCCGCCCCCTCTTTCTCGAGCCCGCTCCAGGGCGCGCCCTGGCTGACGATCGCCGGCGTGCCTGCGGCCAAGGCCTCTGCGACGGTCAGGGCGAAGTTGTCCGAATACGTCGGCAATACATAAAGATCGGCCGCCCGGTACATCCGAAGTTTGTCATCGCCGTACACAGGCCCGGGGAAACTGACCCGCTCCAACCCCAAGTCCGCCGCCAGCCGCCGCATCTCGCCGAGGTACCCGCCGTCGTCCGGACCGGCAATGATCAACTCCCATTCCGGAAACTTCGGCGCCACCGCCCGCCAGGCCTTAAGCAGTAGGTCGATCCCCTTTTTCTTGTGGATCCGACCCAGGTAGAGCAGGCGACGCCTCGGCCCCGGCGTCGGTTTCTCGTACGGCGGCACGTCAATACCGTTGGGCAGAACCGCCACGGGCTGCCGAAAGCCCAAACGCCGCACCTCCTCGACTTCGCTCTCCGCTGTGACGTGAAAACAATCCGCCCGCTCGAGGGTTTGCCGTTGCAGGAGGAGCCAGAGGACCCGCTTGCGCAGGCCGTGGTGATTGAGGGCCCATTCGGACAGCATGCCGCGAGGCGAAACGACCAGCCGTACCTCGCCCGCCTTCCTCGCCCATCCCGGGTAGACGTTGGGCATCATCCACAGGCCGTGGTTGTGAAGGACCTGCACCTCGCCCCTCCGGACCCGCTCCACGAGCCATCGCGCCATTGCCGGCGAGCGGCCCAGCCGCCTCGGCCCGAACCCCAGCGGAAACCGCTTCACATAGTCCAGCGCCGAAATTCCGGGAATCCAGTCCAGTACCGCCAGCGTCGTTTCCACGCCAGCCCTGATCAGCGCCTCGCACAGCCGGGGGACGGAATAGGAGGGGCCAGAGGCCTCAATGCCGATGGCGGAGAGGGTATGGATCACGCGCACGGAGGCCAACCCCCGCGACCTATCCCTTCTGGCCCACAAGATACAAATCCGAGCACAGCGACTGCCAGCACCCCCCTCCAGAAGGCGGAGGGCGAGCCAGCCACTGCGCTGTTGAGGGTCCTCTCGCCCGGCGCAGTCACACCGCACCTCCGCAAACTGCGACCGGCATCCTGCTAAAGGCCACCCTGCGACGCCAACGGCAACACCCTTCGCTGGTGCAACCTCGCGGCCCTTTTCGGGCGCTGCCCAACAAGGTCCCCGCAAGAGCCTATGACCAGTAGCCCCAGGCGCCAAGTCCCAATGACCACCACCAGCTGCTTCAAGTTGTACGTCAGGTAAGCGTCGGGCAACACCCACACAAGAAAAACGGCCACCCAACACGCTGCTCCCCACACCGACCGTCGCAACCTCGTCCACGCCATCCCAACAAGCCCAAATAATGCTCCATACAGCAATCCGTAACTGACCCCAAACCATCCGGCGACGTAGAACGCCTCCCCGATCCGCCCGATCGGCGTCTCGGACAGGAGTCCATACATCCCCCAGACAGCGCTCGTAACGTGATGATTGAAGCTGAGGTGGGGACGGCCCCCCCAAACAAACCTCGGTACGAGATTACCGATCTCCACCAAGCTGCCCAGCGCATACACGGGGTTGCTACGGTCAGCACTCCCCTCGACCAGCCGCGCCAAACCGTCGCCGTAGCCAATGAGTCGATCCACGACGCGAAACAGGTTCTTGCCAATCACCTCGCCCGCAGGTAACACCCCAACTCGCTCGGCGATCTCCCTCACGTCATAGGGAGCGAGCCTGCGCACAGCGTAGTACGCCTTGTCCCGAATCTCGTACGAATAGGCTCCAAAGAGAATGAGACCAACTATCGCCGTGATCATCAGCACTACATTACCCTTCACACTCCTCACATACCGGTGCCCGAAGGCGCTTGATACTACCAGCAAACACACAATGACCTGGAGCAGCGCACCCTTAGAAGTCGACACTACCGCGTATGCCAGCAAAACGCCGATCAGCAACAGCGCCTCAAGAAGAAATATCCATTTCCGGGAAACCCAATACGCAAGCAGGGACGCGGGCAGAGCGAACCACACCACCCCGGCGAGCGTGCCAACCATGTTTTCCCACAAAGAGTGGATCAACTGCTCGAACTCCTCGTACAGGCCAAAGACAGACCCGCTCCAAAACCTCACCAGCCAGGCGCCAGCAACCACAACGAAAACAAGATGGATCAGCACGCTCTCCCGCCTGCTGACGTGCATGGCGGCCATCGGTTCAAGGCGACGCGCGTACGCCGGCACAAAGATACGAAGGCTCACACCGAGAAGGGCTATGAACAGCGTCGCAAAAAGGACGACGAGTAGCCTCGTCTCGAGGTGTATGCCTCCCAGTCCTGAGATCGAGCCCTCCGGATAAACAGTGCTCCGCACCATCGCCCAGACTGGGTAACTCGCCGTCCACACTGATATCGGCAGGACCAGAGGATTCAGCCAGAAACATCGAGAGGTTCGAAAGGAGCGCAGCGCCCACCCCGCGACCACCAGGAACAACAGGCCGGTCAGTCCGACGATCATCGGTTCCATCGCTTTCAACCCGCTACCTCCTACGAATCGGCCGGGGCACTGATCCGCGCGCGCCGCCGATGGCCTACAGCAGCGCCCCATAGGGCGATGAGGTTCCGCAGCATCCGCCAGGGCGAGCGCAGGTTTCGCCTGTTGAGCACCCCCAGCCGCCAGGTGTGCCACAGCTCGAGCACAGATACCCACCCCAGCCGGCGCCAGTGCTTTCGCACAAAGCGGAGGTTGCAGAGCGCCGCGCTCATATCTCCCCACTGCGCCACGCGGCAGCCGCCCGTTGGCGCGCTGAGGTGTAGCAAGTAGGCATCGGGTTCGAAGACGATGCGGCCACCGGCCTCAAGGATGCGCAGCGCGAGGTCTGTTTCTTCCCGCAGCGCCACACCGGTGTAGCCCTCGTCATATCCGCCGAGGTCCAACACACGGCGGCGGCGGACGCTGTGGTTCACCCCCGGGAAAGAGCCTACGTCCCCGCGCTCTGTTCCCTCGAAGTTGAAGAATCGATAGTCCAGCTCTTTCCGCCATCGGCGGGGCCGCCATCGCCTCGGCCATCCCAGCCGCTGACGGACCCGGCCGGCTACCGCCCAGACCGTGTCGTCACAATAGTTTCGTGCGTGAGCCGCGACGAAGCCAGGAGCGAGCTCCACATCATCATCGACGAAAATCACCACGTCCGACCTAGCCTCGGCGAGGATACGATTCCTTGCCGCCGGGAGATTTGGCAGACGCTGATAGATGTACCTGATCACGCCCGCCGCTCCGAGCTCTTCCAGGCGCTCCCTCACACCCTCCGGATACCAGTCAGACTGGTCCACGACGATGATCTCGTCTGGCGGCGGATCGAGCGCCAAGATCTGGGCAAGCGTCGCCAACAGGACGCTTCCCCGGTTATACGTGGGGACGCCGACCGCAACTGTCAACTCGCCCATCGCAGGCCAGCCTCACTTTCTAATGAGCCGCACCCCGCTCCGCCCCGGCGGCCCGTTACTGCTCGTAATCTCTCCCACGCGGGCCGGCTTGAGCGCGACGTACAGTCGAAGGTTTCCGAAAAGCTCGCCCAACGCAGTTGCTGCCAGACTGTGCAATCGACCCGGATGGCGCTCGACCCAATCAATTAAGCGAAGCGGTGCTGCTGCAAGCTTGTGGAAAAGATGGCGTCTCGGCTGACCCACGCCGCATGCACGCCGGTAAATGGAAATGTCCAGTAATCCCCAGCGCACCGAAAACGGCATTTCGTCAATCACGCTGAAGCCCAGCTTTTGCAGGAGGGATCGCATCACCGCCCGCGACAGAACATACTCGTGAAAGTGGAAGCCCACGGGCGCCGTTTCCTTACCGAAGTCTTTCACCCCTTCGCGAAGCCAGGCACGCTGCCCATCGAGGTCCGTCTTGACCCGATCGCCGAACATGTAGCTACCAAGTAGCCGAGCGACGTTCAAATAAGGAACTGTGACAAAAAGTAGGCCGCCAGGTCTCAAGACGCGGTACGCCTCCCGCAGGGGCTGCTCGGGCCCTTCCTCGAAGTGCTCGACCACACCGCCCGAGTAGTAACCGTCAAAGAAGTTGTCCGGAAAAGGAAGCGAACACACATTTCCTTCTCGAATGTCCAGCTGCGGAAACAACCGGTTTAGGCGCGCCACAGTTTCTCGGGCATAATCAATGCCCACAACTTCGTATCCGGCCATGTGAAAATAGGCGACGTAGGCTCCGCCCCCACACCCTCCTTCTAACAGCCTGGCAGGCGGCTTCAAATGCCGCTCGATTCTCCTCACCAGCCGCCTGTCGACGGCACTCGCGAGGAGCTCGAGCCGCGCTGGCAGCGCCGCCCAACGTTGCTCCCAGTACTGCACGTCGGCCGGGTGGTCGTCGCTCAGGTATCGTTTGGTGATCCTCCAGAGGTTCATGGTGTGGCCGCTCGTCTGGACCATTGGCGTTTCGACATGCCCAACGCCTCCTGATAGAACGCAAGGGTCTCCTCCACACAAGCCCTGAGGCTAAACCGTGCCTTGACCATTTCTTTGGCGGCTACCCCGAGGGCGCGCGCATAATTGTAGTCGGCCTGGAGCCGTCTCAGAGCCCGCCGGACATTTCCCACATCCCCGGGATCAACCAGTAGCCCCGTCACGCCATCCTCGACCAACTCCGGACCGGGGCCCTCCTTCGAGATCACCACTGGTGTGCCGACAGCCATCGCCTCGAGTGCGACCAGACCCCAGGACTCCACCCGGCTGGGCAGAACGAGCGCAATAGCCCGAGCCATCCACTCGAGCACCGATTCATGGGGGACCCATCCGAGGAAATGCACGCGATCCGCGAGCCTAGTTCCCACACGTCGCCGGATCTCCTGCGAAATCGGCCGACCCTCGTAGCTCGTTTCGGCTCCGATGTATACCAGCTCGAGCTTTGGGTCCTCCGCCATAAGAGGCGCCGCAGCCTCCGCCAGGACGAGTGCACCCTTTCGCTCGCTCACCGAGCCGACAAACAGAAAGAACGGCCTGTCGCCAGCGTCACGTTCTGACGGCTGCCAACCGTAAGGGACAGCTACAGGATAGTGAATGACGCGTGACAGCCTCGGCGTGCATCGGAAGAAGTCTTGCTCGGCTTGGAGAATGTAGCGGGAGACGCCGATCCAGTACCGATGCCAACGGAGCGTTTGTCTTTCGAGCCAGAACATTCCGCGATTCACCGCACCGTTGGACATGATCGCCTGGATGTAGCTTTGGGAAAGGTGGAGTCGAACGATCACGGGGCATGGCTCCCCGGGAAAAGGGAGCCACCCCTGAAATTCGGGGATCTCGAACACGTCAATGTCGCCACGGCGCGCCGCCTGCCAGAGCCAGCCTGCCAGCCGAAGGCGGTTCGCGAGCCATGCGATGCCGCGTGTGCGAATCTCTGGGAGGGTGACGACCCGCACACCCTCCGCCTCCCGAGTTCTCTCCCGGCTGCCCAGCTCGACGACCGTCACCTCGTGTCCTGCCTCGACCAGCCCCCGGGCGATCGCGCGTACGAACGTACCGATGCCACCGTGCGGTCGCGGGGGATATTCGTTGCAGAAAAAGCCGATCCTCATCGCCGCACTGGAGCCAAAAGCTCAATAAGCGTCCGGCATAGCCGCCCAAGGGGTCGGGGAGCCCTCCGCGCGGCCCCGACGAGAGCGGCACCCAGGTCGGGGTCGACTATCCTCATCAGGCGCAGAGCGACCAGATAGGCAAGTACGCCGACCATCATGCCTGCCGCGAGTCCAGACAAGCCCCCTCCTGCGACGGTGGCCGCCGTGCGCGCCAGGAGCCCGCCGATCGCGGCCGCGCCCAAGAGTCTCGTGAGTCGGCGGATCGGAAAAGGCAGGCCATATCGGTACTGCAAGATCAGCGATCCCACCGTCACCATGATACCCTGAACCGCAAATCTGGCCGCTGCAGCCCCGGCCGCACCGTAACCTGGGACCAGGATGTAGCAGCCGACGATCATCAAGAATGCGCCAAGCAGGCTCCACCGCCTGATCAACGCCGCATCACCCAGCCCATAGATTACGGCCGACCCCACGGTCGCAAACGTCCACAAGCCGCTCGCGGCGAGCCACCGGCCCGCCGCCACGGCCTCCGCGTAACTCGCGCCAAACATCACAACCAGCAACTCGGGCATCAACGCTATAGCGAAGAGCGAAGTCGGGAAGGACACACCGGCCGCCAGGACGGTCAACCTCTCATAGTCGCAAGCGATGGCCTTTGCTTCGCCTCGACCCACAAGTGAGGCGAAATGCGGCATGAGCCCGCCCGTGAAAAGCTGGATGAGCTGCACAGTGAGGCTCGAGAAGACCAGACCAACCCCGAAGTACGCGACCTCCATGTGCCCCGCCAAGCGCTCGAGAAAGAACAGCTCGGTTCTGCCCCAGACGACCGCTGAAATGACCGCTGCCCCCCACGTGTTGAGCGCATATTCCCAGAAATCCCTGCTCAAGCCGATAGTCGCCGACTCCCTGGAGACACCTTGCCGCCAGGCATCTCGCACGAGACACGCCGCGACGGCGGCAGACACCGCAAAACCAAGTCCCGTGCCGATGATTGCGCCTGCCACTCCCCAGAGGGCGCTCCCTACCCCAGCGGCGGCAAGTGAAGTGAGACTTCCGTACGTCGCTACTGCCGCCAGCGATTTGAATCGTTGAAGCCCGACGAGCACCGCCTGCGCGACCCCCGCCCACAACTGACAGCACAAGACCAAGGCGAGGGCGACGGACAGCGGCCACCCCGATTTGGGAAACACCCAGATGAGTCCCAGAGTAAACACCAGCGCGCTTCCGATCCCAGTCGAGGCGACGCCCCACAGAGCGAGAGGCCGAAGAAGCGGCGTCAGGCCAGCTGGAGCTCCGCCAGCGGAGGTGACCGCGACATACCGAATCACGGCGCTGGGGACGCCAAGACTGACGACTAACACACCCACCTCGACCAGCCAAGTAGCAAAGGTGAACTGACCCATGTTCTCCGGCCCCAAAAGCCGAGCCAGGATCATGGTCGTCAGCAGCCGGCCAGCCGAACCAATGGCGCTCGCCGCCGCGTGCCAGCTAATCCGAGAGGCCAAGGACCGATCGGCACCCAGGGGGACTGCGCCCAGTACCGCCTGACGCTCAGCGGGCGCAGAGGGCAGTACCCACGTTTCGCTTGCGGGAGCACCAGGGCCAGCTAAGAGCCCAGAGCTAGGACCGTCCGGATGCCCAAACTCAGACGCCCTGAGGTCGCTCATCGACTGCGTCCCGAATCCTGTCTCGAAAAAGTGGCAAGTTCAAGGTTGATCCCGCGCATGTCGGTCATCGAGCGGATGAGCCGGTCGAGGGGATAAAAAACTCTCACCACCGTAGCACCGTAGGCGCTTCGAAGTCCCTCTGGCATCATTCGGATGGATTTCTGAAGCACCCGCCAAACCCAAAACAGCACCTTGCCGCGGCCACGCCCGTCGGGCACCGGATCTCCGAGAATCGCGAAGACCGGCTCTCGATCGACGAGCCGAAAGCCGTATGATTCGAGGATGTGCAGGTACGCCTCCATCGGCCGCCGTCTCACGTGGGCAAACCGGCGACCCCACGCCGAATCACTGAACACGTCGGACACGACCAGGTAACCATGTTCGCCCACACGGCTTGCCAACCACGCCAACGCCGCCTCGAACTGCACGTCGTCGACAATGTGATAGAGGACGTCGATAGCGGCCACCAGGTCGAAGCACCTTCCTTCCAACGCTCCTTCCGGCCGTGCGAGGTCGACCACGTGAAATTCCCCATCGGGGAAACGCGTTCGCAGATACGCCACGGCCCGAGGCGAGATGTCGACCCCAACCCACTCCTCGACGCCCAGCTCGCGCCAGAGGCCCGCATAGGCTCCGATCCCGACCCCAGCTTCGAGCAAAGCCCGCGGTGTCACGCGGTTACGGAGCAAAAGGCGTCGCAGCGCCGGCAGGCGAAGGTGACGATACGCCTCGCGGTTGAACCCCTCGCCCAGCCCGGCGTAGCCCACGGCCGTGAACTCGCCAGGGTGTTCGCCGTGTAAGCTGTCCCAGTAATCTTGGCTCATTTCATTGCGTTCCGGCCCTGTTAATTCGACCGCCGGAAATGTCACCCGGCACCCTTGTCGCCTTTGATCAAAAACACGCGCGTGAGAACCGGCAGCGTGGCCCCGGTCTCGGCGACATTCCAGAGCTGGAGGCCCGCCCGGATGAGGCGCCAAACGAGGAACCGCGCCGTCGAGACGAGGCTGTAGCCCCAGGGCACGGGCCCCTGCTCGCGCGCTTCGAGCGCCACGAACCCGGCCCGGCGGAGCAAGCGCGCGAGCTGGTTCACGTTGTAGGCCCACTCGTGGGTGATGTCGTTGTAGCGATGCTGCAGGCCGAACGGGCTGTCCGCGTTCGGCGTCTGGAGCACGAGCCGGCCGCCGGGTTTGAGGGCCCCGTACGCGAGCTCGAGGAAGCGGAGCGCTTCGTCGCGGGCGAATGCTCGATGATGTCGAGCCCGATCAACAAGTCGAATCGCTCCCGGCGCTCCGCGAGCCAGGACAACAGGTTGATCCACGTTCGCGACCTGCCGGGCGAGCGCCACCTGATCCGGAGCGATGTCGACCCCATAGAGGTTCGTGTAGCCGCGCGATTTCAACCAGTACAGGAGCCGGCCCTACCCGCAGGCGAGGTCGGCGATGGCCGCATCGCGGCGGGCCGGGAGCCAGCCGCGCAGGTACCAGCCGTAGGCCCGGCCCCAGCGAGCCGCCGCAGCGGGATCGAAGTACTCACCCGCGTCCTGCCAATGGCGGCCGTAACTGGAGTAGATGACTTCCCGAAACCGGGCAAGGTGCTCGGCGTCCACTACGCCTTCCCCTTCGCGCCATCGGTCCGCCCTATGGCGGCCGCGATGGGCTGGAGGTTCTCGGGGCGCAACCCCGCCAGCTCCTCGAGCACCAGCCGGCGCCACCGCTCGCGAAACGCCGCGGCACTGAAGCGGCTCTTGGCCAGCTCGCGGCCCCGCTCGCCGAGCCGCCGGCGGAGGTCGGGGTCCGACCGCAGGGCCAAAAGATAGCGCACTAAGGCGTCCACGTCGCCGTATTCCACGAGAAACCCGCTTTTGCCGTGCTCGATCACCTCGGGGGTGCCGCCGTGTGCGCCGCCGATGCACGGCTTCCCGCGGAGCATCGCCTCGAGAAACACGATGCCGAAGCCTTCGTTCTTGCTCGGCATCACGAAGACGTCGCAGTCCGCGTACGCGGCCGCGAGTTGGGCATCGTCCAGCACCCCCCAGAAGGTGACCCGATCCTCCACTCCGAGAGCCGACGCGACGGCCTTGAGGCGCGGTTGGTCGTCGCCCGTCCCGACCAGATTGAGGTGCGGCTCAGGAGGATCGGTAATACGGGCGAGCGCCTCGAAGATCATCTCGAAGCCCTTGTACCGCTGCGAGGCATCCTGGCGAGCGACGCAGAGGAGCTTGAACGCACCGTTGAGCTTGAACCCCGCGTTCTTCTCCCAGATACGTTCGTCGGCGCACAGGGGAATGACGTGGAGCCGATCTTCGCGGACACCGTTGAGCCGACCGAACTCCCTCGCGGTAAAGGTGGTGGTGGCGACCACGGCATCGGCGCGCTGCGCCGCCCAGCGCTCGGGCAACGGCAGGCGCCGCCACGCCTCGATCCCGTGGAGGACGACGACGTACCGCTCGACGCGCCCGATGACCTTGAGGAGCCATGCAAGAGGCGAGGGCCCCAGGTGTCCGACCACGAGGACCTCGAGTCGGGGGAAGGCAAAAAGCCGGAGGGCCAGTCGCCACTTCGAGCGAGAGGCCCCGTAGAGGGTCGCGCAGCCCCTGAGCGAAGGATGACGGCGCAGGGACTCGGTCGTGTCGTTGAGGCTCGCGCAATGAAAGGCATAGCCGTCCCCGGGTCGGGCCGGCGCCAGCGCTTCGGCGAGGCGGAGCATGTAGGCCTGCACCCCACCCGGCGTGCACATCTCGGGAGCGAGAAGCCCGACGTGCCGCCGCGCTTTGGTCCTGCTCGGGGAGGATACTGCTGAAGTTGGCGGGGTCTCCCTGAGGTACATGGCGTACACCACTTCGGCTCAGCCGCGCAGGCCGCGGGCGACATGCACCCGGGACGCTCTGCCTTCCCAGCCCTCGAGGAGCCACTCGCGCACCGGCACGGAGAACCCCGTCTTCGGCCGAGCCAGGACGGCTTCCGGGAGTGGCGGACGGGGGCTTTCGCCGAGGTCACGCTTGGTGGGTGGAAAGCCCGCGTGGCAGAGCCGTGCGACGGTGCGGACGACCTCCACGTCCACGAGCGGGACGCGGACTTCCAGGCCGTGCGCCATGCTGGCCCAGTCGGTATCGCGAAGGAGCTGGCTCCGCATGTACCAGCCGGCTTCGAGCGCCGTGACGCGAAGCCGGTCGGAGGCGAGGCCCTCGACGGACCGACGAAGCGCGGGCAGGGCCTCGAGCCGCTCAAGCCCCTCGCGGACGAACCCGGGTTCGAAGCGCTCCGGAAGCTCCCAGGGCATGTAAAGCGCACGACGGAGCAGGTAGGCGCCCGCCCAGTCGCTGCCATACTCGAGGACTCCGGCCCACTTCGGCGAGAGGCCGGCCGTTCGGAGGAGGGGACTCACGCCACTCCGGACCGCCCGGCCGAGCCACAGAACGGCGGCAAACGGGCGAAGCGCCCGCACCGCGCGCGGCACCTCGTGAAAACTCGAATATCCAACGAAGAATTCGTCCCCGCCGAGCCCCGAGAGCGCCACCTTCCAGCCAGCCTCCCGCGCGGCCCTGGCGACGAAGTAGGTGTTCACCCCGTCGATCGAGGGCTGGTCCATGGCCTCAAGGAGCGGCTCCAGCGCTTCTCCGAAGTCGTCCCGCGTGACCCAGCGCACCTGGTGCCGCAGGCCGTAGCGATGGGCGACCTCAGCGGCAAGCGGGGTCTCGTCCAGCACGGTCCCCGCATATTCGTGAAACCCCAGGGTCAGCGCTTCGAGCGGGCCGGGGGCCGCCTCGGCCGCCAGAGCGGCCACAGTGGCAGAGTCCTTTCCCGACGAGAGGAACACCCCGACCGGGACATCGGCCACGAGGTGATGTCGCACGGAGTCGAGCAGGGCGTGGCGCAGGATCTCCCGGGCCTCGGCGGCGCTCTTCGGGGCCGGCGCGATCGGTGGCTCGCGGAGCTCCAGGGCGAGGTCGAAATAGACGAGGGTCTTCCGCTCGCCGTCCCGGGCCACCCAGAGGGCTGTGCCTGCCGGCAGGGCCCGGATGCCGCTGTAGAGGGTGAACGGGTCGGGCACGTGCCCCCAGAGGAAGAAGCCCACGTGGCCCGCAGGATCGGGCGCCGTGTCCACGCCGCCTCCGGCGAGCAGGGCCTTCACCTGGGAGGCGAAGCGCAGGGTCCGGCCGTCGTCGGCGTAGTAGAGGGGCTTGATCCCGAAGGCATCGCGGTCCAGAAGGAGACCCTGCTGGCGAGCGTCCCAGAGGGCAAAGGCGAACATGCCGCGGAGCTTCGGCAGCATGTCGCTCCCGTGGACCCGGTAGAGGGCGAGGAGGACCTCGGTGTCGGACTGCGTGCGGAACGTGACGCCATGGGCTCTTAGCTCGCGGCGGAGTTCGCGGTAGTTGTAGATTTCGCCGTTGAAGACGATGACGTTCCCGGTTTCGGGATCGTGCATGGGCTGGGCGGCGGCCTCAGTGAGGTCGATAATGGCGAGCCGCCGGTGGGCCAATCCCACCCGCCGGTCAGCGGAGTACCACTCCCCGCTTCCATCCGGCCCGCGCGCCGCCATGCGCTCGCGCATGCGCCGGAGTTCTTCGCTATCTACGGGCGGTGCGCTCGCCGCGTAGCCGAATAGACCGGCAATGCCACACATGGGCGTCTACACGGCAATACGGCAGTAAAGGCAGTAAGGAAGTAGGACAGTCAGGACCAGGTGCCGGGTACTGGGTGAGGAAGGCAGTAAGGCAATAGGGCAATAAGGCAATAGGGCGGTATGGCAATACGGCAATTCGGGATGCAGGATGCAAGATACAGGATGCAGGATGCATGATGCAGGATGCATACCCGATGTGTGCGTTTTCCAGTGGCCCGGCTCGGTCTTCGGTGCTCGGTGTTCGGTCCTCGGCGTCGGACCGAATCCGGTACCGGGTATCAGGGACCAGGCGCCGGGTACCGGGACGCGGCAGGGCAATCGGGCAATAAGGCAGGAGGGCAGTAAGGCAGGAGGGCAATCCGGTACCGGGTACCGAGTACTGGGTTCGGTGGCCGGTCCTCGGCTTGCCGATGCCGGGGGCTGGATACCGGGTACCGAGTACGGGACCCCGTCCTTCAAGTCAGGCTAACAGCCCGAGGCGATCTGTGCCCAGGCCCTGCACGATGAAGAGAATAGTCACCCTCCCAACGAGTAGGAGCACTGCCTGGCCGATGAAATTAAGCGGGATGTTACGGGCCCATACCCTTTCCGCTGAGCTCAAAGCGCTTCATCGCCGATTCAGTAGACTTCATCGTGGGTACCCATTGTTAATAGGAGAATCTCCTCCTCTCCCGACTCTGGATTCCGGACAAATTCGAAGAGAACGCGATTATCATAGTCTACCGTGCATGCCCATGCACCGGCCAACTCCCCTTTCAACTTGTGACTGTGCAGGGTCGGATGGAAGGGGTCCTCCGCGAGTTGCTTAAGCGTGCGCTCGATCCTCATCCGCAATTCCGGCTGGCGGCGAACCGCTCGCTGGAAGGCCCGCACGAAGGCCGCGCTCCAGACGAGGGTTCTCACTCCGCCAGCTCCTTCATGAGGTCCGCCACCGTGCCTCGACGGATCTCACCCCGCTGGTAGGCTTGACGGGCTTCGGCGATTTCTGCTGCCAGTTCGGCGCGCCGGTGTTGGATCAAACGCTGGCGGATGATTGCAATTAACAACTCTTGATCGTCCGGTGGCAATGTCTCAACCGTTTCGATAACCTCCTGGAAGCGAGAAGAAGCTCTCTTCTTGCTCATTGCTCACCTCCAATACTCAGGAAGGCAGGAGGGCAATCCGGTACCGGGTACCGAGTACCGGGTACTGGGTGAGGAAGGCAGTAAGGCAGTAGGGCAATAAGGCAATAGGGCAGTACGGCAATACGGCAATTCGGCAGGTACATCAATCACCCCACCATTCCAGGATTTTGTGCTGCAGCTCTACGGAGGTGTACTTGTCCCGCAGTTCCCGAAGAGCCCCTCTCCAGTCGAGCCTCAACTCCCCTTTCTTTTCCCTGTTAGACCTGAGCACCTTTTTCTCAAGCAGGAACTCCACGAAGTCCCGCACTTCTTGCTGAAGCTCGGGAGGCAACTGGTCGATGAGTTCCTTCAATTCTTTCGCCGCTTGCATGGTTGTCCCTCCTTGGACGGCTGTCGCCGAGGGCCGATAGGGATGCGGGATGCAGGATGCAAGATGCAGGATGCAGGATGCAAGATACAGGATGCATACCCCGTGTGCGGGTTTTTCGAAGACAGGTACCTGGTACCGGGTTCCAGGTCCCGGGTACCTGGCACCTGGGACCCGGGACCCGGTACCGGATCAACGCCGAAGGCCGGACACCGAGCACCGAGCCCGGCCACCGGAAAACGCGCACACCGGGTTGGCTACCTTTCTGGTTCACTTCGGTAAAGCCTGCCGCCTCCCATTTCCGCTTGACCTCGTGGTAGGCAACGGCCTAAGCGGCACTAACGTCAACCTCTACTTGACGTACCCGAGGCATCACAGTCGCCCGCGGCTCCTCAAAATACAATTCCAACGCCTCCCGCAAATTCACCAATGCCTCTTCCTCACTCTCACCTTGGCTGGCGACATCTACTTCTAAACACTGGGCTACAAACCAATCGCCCTCTTTCCACACAACGGCTGTAAAAGTTCGCTTCATACGGCCCTCCTCTGACTGCCACTCTGGCGGGCGGGGTGGAAGCCTATCCGTTCCAAGACCCTGATCCCATCATCGGCGGTCACCCTCGGGATTCTCGGCATATCACACGGCTACTTCTAAAGACGCGAGGCTCACAAGGTCCGCCTGGGGTACCTCTCACCGCTTGCCAAACGGTCCTCCACGTGCAGGCGGATCGCGTCCTTGATGTTTTCAAGGACTTCCTCATACGTCATGCCTTGGGTATAGCACCCCTGAAGTTCGGGACAAAAGGCGAAGTACCCTTCCTCATCCCGCTCAATGACAACGGAAAAACGGTACTTCTTCATGCCGTCACCTCCCAGAACACGTAGCGTGTTACACAAGGAGGGTCGTCACCCTATGGGCAACCCCACATTTGCGAATCCTGCACGGGCATGTCGGTATGGAGTCACTCGGGCGGAGGACGCCGTTCCGAGACCCGGGCATGGGGAAGGGATTGCGAAGGCCCCAAGCAAAGCCGGTGGGTAGATACAGCTCCGCCCTCTCAGTCCCAGAAAAGGGGTCAAGAAAAAGCCCCCTTTATATCCTTTTAGCACACACCTAAGGGGCGTGTCAAGTTGGTGACCTCCGGGTGACTGTTCCATTTTTGGTGGGTCCGGGAGGGGACTTGGGATCAGGCCGGCGGGACAGGGGTATCCAACCAGGAGGGCTGAGGCCTGGGTGAGCCAGGAGGCGGCTTCGACCCCGGCCCAGGTCT
>Ga0209143_1000222_pt1 | contig 28114 bp, 28 predicted proteins | sample FaiFalFF_MnMetaG_3_FD_184739 | JGI IMG/M metagenome (GOLD analysis project Ga0209143, IMG submission 184739) | Freshwater microbial communities from Yellowstone National Park, Wyoming, USA - Fairy Falls B (FF_Mn_B) MetaG (SPAdes) (version 3) | ecosystem: Environmental > Aquatic > Freshwater >...
CAGTGCTGGGCCCTGGACCAGATAGGCATAAGCCACGGGGAACTCTCCACCCTCAGGAAGCACGTAATAGTCAGGCGCGGCGATGAGGGGCCCGTCATCCTGGACTTCGAGAGCGCGAGCCTGTCGAGGAAGCGGCCAAACGTGACGGCGGCGGCCTCCTACCTATTCGTCTCGGGCCCATGCAGCCCGAGGGTGAGGGGGGCCGTGGGGAGCCTATCGGTCCAGGATGCCATCGACGCCCTCAGGGCATATAAGAAAGACCAGAGTGAAGCCTCATTCCAGGACCTGTTGAAGCGGCTCCGCATCGGTTGACGACCATGACAGCCCAAGATGAGGAAATGGCGTTAAAGGGGATGCGGGTGTACCTGGCCTCCACCGCCCTACCCCATATGGAAGCTTTCATCCACCCAGTTTAGGCATGGTCATCACCTGATTCTCTTATAAAGCCAGTTACGCTACGAGGGGAGGGGCCGTCGTCCAGCTTGGTCTAGGATATCGGCGCTCGCGACCTGAAGCCAGCCTGGGGGCGAGGGGCCAGAGCGCTGGTGGTCGTGGGTTCAAATCCCACCGGCCCCACCATCGGGCATCCTTAACTCAGGACCGTTTAAGGGATTGAACGGACAAGGTCTAAATGGGGGTCTCAACTACCTGACGAAAAGGGAGTGGTATATGGTTGAGGCTTGAAAAGAGGCAACGGGAGGGTGAAGAAGGAAGTGCCAATCTATAGGAGGGGGCCACCTAATGATGGCGGACAAACGCCCGCCTCCCTAAAGACCCGTTCGGCGGCTTCCTTATCCCCGGCCTCCCAGGTAAAGTTGGAGCCCTTATCGGGCCTGACGATGGGTGCGCCGGGTTCAAGGGCCTTCCTAGGATCGATGAGAGACTCGAGCCCCTCGTACTCGACCTCAATTAACTGGGCCGCGTCTTCAGCCACATACCTGTCCTCCGCTACGACCGCGGCCACCTTTTTGGTAAGGATAGTAGACCTTGTCGAGAGCCAGGACCGGCTGCCTATCGTTCATGAGCGTGGGCATCCATGCTAGAGACGCGGCGTCGAGGTCCTTGCCCGTGATAACCCTGATTACTCCGGGCACCTTGATGGCTTTGATCCTGGCGTGCGCATAGGGGCTGCGACTATCTTCATCTACAACATGCCCGCTAGCTTTACGTCGTCCACGTACGTACCCCTGGTGAACCTGGCATCCTTCTTCCTCTTCAGCGGATAGTCCATGCCATAGACCTGTGCCTGCTCCGCCATGGCCTCACCTCACCACGAGGTCCAGTGACTTCTCGCCGAGGGGGTTAAGCCTCTCCGTGGCATAGCGAATGGCCTCCACGATCTTCACGTATCCCGTACACCTGCAGAGGTTTCCAGATATCCCCCCACCTAATCTGCTCCTCCGTTGGAGCCGGGTTCTCGTGCAGCAGCCAAGCGGCCTGCATTAGGAGGCTGGGTGTGCAAAAGCCGCACTGAAGTCCGTGCTTTTCTCAGAAGCCCTCCTGCACAGTGCAGGAGTCCGTCTCTTTCCAGACCCTCTGTTTAGATCTCCGCACCATTGAGCTTAACGGCGAAGAGGGTGCAGCTCTTGACGAGGATCAGCTTATCGTTCTAAAGGAAGGTACAGATCTCGCCTGAGGAATGGACTGGCATCAATCTATTTGGGACATCGTATTGTTCGCAGGCTTTTGGTAGATGGATGATAAAAGAGGGTGATGGAAAAATTATCAATATTTCCTCACAAGCGATTGCGGAGACGCCTTTTGAGGCCCATTATGTCGCTGCTAAGAGTGGCATTATAGGACTAACAAAAGCTTACCTGTGGACTTAAGTGATCATAATCCTAGGATTTTCGCTGGATTTTGTCTGACCATTAGATCGATTTCTTCTTCTGAGATGCCATGAGCCATCAGGATTTTAATCCACTGAAGAAGGAGCGTAACGGGTGTGGGTCCAAGGACATGCCCGCCGTCGCTTACTAAAATGCAATGTTCCGCACCAATTTCTTTGATACTTTCCACTACATTTTTTGGGGAGCTTAAGCCCGTTAAAGGTTGAAAGCCACTGAATTCTAAATATGCTCCCAACCTCACCATTTCCTTCTGTTGTTCAAGCGTTGCACCTATTACACTTGCATTAACGTGCGTAACAATAATGTTTTTAACATTTTGCTTTTTTGCCTCACGAATTAAAACTAAACTCTCTTCTGGTGATATATGACCAGTGCAAAGAATAACATCCTTTGCATCGGCGATCAAGCCAAGTATTTCATATACCTCTGGTCTTAAATTTTGATGGGCATCCAGTATAGATATACCCTGTTCTTGTTTTATGTATCCTATCGCTCTATACCATTCATCCTTCCGTGTGTGTTGCGCGTCCAAAACGGGCATCCATATTACTTTGGCACCTAATCGTATGGCCGACTCGACTGCCCTCGCGTTTAAACCTCCGACTGGATAGTCAAGTATTATCCCACCAAAAATTTTTATTCCAGGAACTGATTTTTGCGCGGCGAATGCCTTGTCCATCGTAGGAAATGTGCCAAGTGGTTTATAGACGATAGCTTTCATTCCAGCTTTCTGAGCCTCTTCCGCGACCTCTATAAAGTCTGAGATTCTGGGCGCTTGGTCCGGGCCTGGATGAACATGCATGTCAATCGCGCCCCGCAGGTTCACCTTTGACAACCTTTCGACAAGGTCTCTGCTTAACAACGTTGACAACCACTTACCTAACATACGCTTTCTTTATAATCCTTTTTCTATATTCTTCTCTCGTTAACTACGGTAAGCGTTTCAGAGCCATCACCCGGAACATCTCCGGTCATTACGTAACTATGGTTATTGAACTCTATTGTTCTTCCCTCATTTATTTTAGACAATCGGTCCTGCCTGTGTTGCGACGCCTTAGTTGATAGGACTGGTCGATCTTCCTGAGGGGCCAAGGATTGCTAGTATAATCCACGTTGAGAATCCTTTGCATGCGGCCATAAAAGAGGGGGACGAGGCTGAATTGGTCGTCGGAAAAACCGAGATACGTGCTTGATGATAGGTGTGGTGTTTTTATATTCACTATTCCCTATCCCCTATCTAAAGGGAAACAATATGATTCGGTATGGCAACGATTATATGCAGAAACCCTGCATAGAAGTGTGGATATGTTGGAAGAGGAAAAGCCGATAGAAATTCCCGGGAAGTGGGAGATTCCTTACAAGTACTCAGCAGGCAGAGTTGCTAGCAAGTTCTTTAGAGAGCTAAAGGAGAATAGGAGAATAATGGGCACCAAATGCCCAAAATGCGGCCGAGTGTTCCTGCCACCGAGGTATATTTGCGAAGACGATTTCGTTGAATTAAACGAGTGGGTTGAGGTAAGCGATATAGGCACGGTACAGACATTTACAATTACTTATCAGCCCTTCATGGGCTTTCCTAACCCTCCTTATGTTATTGCCCTTATAAAGCTAGATGGTGCAAGCACAAGCATTGCCCATTTTATAGGAGAGGTTGACCTCAGCGATTTGAATAAGGCATTAGAGCAGATCAAAATAGGGATGAGGGTTAAGGCTGTTTTCAGAGATGAACGAGTGGGAAGTATTCTCGACATCAAATACTTCAAACCAGTATAGATAGCTTCCGAAACCAGCTTTACAGCCCACTGTCGAGCGGGATCGCCCTTGTGAGACCCATGAGAAAAGGAGAAGTCGAGGTCTAACGTCATCCCTTCTCTTCTTAAGCAATCTCCCGGAAGCCGGTGGACGAACTTGAATGATGGCAGGTGGAACTCTAAAGCACAAAGGGGCTTTGGCTTTAACCTGAAATGGGTTCCCAAATTGAACCCCTTAATACTGCATTACACCCTCACCTTCGGAAATCGAACAGGCAAAAAGGCTTGTACAAGCCTTTGAAGAAGCAAAATCCAGATGAATAGGTGCCATAACTTTTGAAGGCAGGATGATCGATGAGATGTCGTATCAACAAGCTAAACAAAGGCTTAGCTTAGCAGAACTTATAGAAGAAAAAACCAAGCAATCGAGGGAACCCTACATCAGAATACTTTATCTAGAGTTTAAGTCCTGATCTCTACGCCTGCGATTTCCTGCAGAATAATGGAGACAGCGGTATGGTCCTTGTCTCCTAACTTTTTATTCTTTGCAAGGCGATATAATTGCTCAACGATGCTACCCACAAATAGGGGGCTGTCTAATTCTTTTGCAAGATCTGTAATTAATGATAGATCTTTACAGGCGAGATCGATGGGAAAACCCCCCTCAAACTTTCTTGGAGCAATTAAATTCGGAAGCTTCCATTCTAGAGCGTAGCTTCGTCCAGTTCCTGTGCTTATGACTTGATGAAGAATTTGCCAGGGAACCCCTGCTTTTATACCCAAGATAATAGCCTCACACATCACAATAACATTTCCAAGGGACATGAGGTTATTGATAAGCTTTGTGACAGTCCCGGATCCGGCTGGACCAGTGTAGAATATGTTCGTGCCGATAGCACGAAATATCTCCAGGCATCTCTCATACACCTCTTTTTTTCCACCTACCATCACTGTTAAGGTTCCCTCAGCGGCTCTGTAGGGTCCTCCACTGACAGGCGCGTCAAGAGCTTCAACACCTTTCTTCTCCGCTTCAGCGGCAATCTTCCTGCTTGTAGACGGTGAAACTGTGCTTGTATCAATAATAACACTACCTTTTCTAGCTCCATCTAGGACTCCTCCCGTTCCCAAGATCACCTCCTCTACGATAGAAGGTGTAGGAAGTGAAGTTAGTATTACTTCGGAGACTTCAGCTACTTCCTTTATACTTGATGCAGCCCTTGCCCCGGCTGAAACGATTTGTTCAACAGCCTCTTTTCTGATATCGTAAACAGTCAGCTCAAACCCCTTCTTCAAGAGGTTACGAGACATAGGTGCTCCCATCCTGCCTAGCCCGATAAAACCTACCTTCAAGTTCACCACCCTCTTCTATGTACACATTATACCAGAAGCTTTTAGCGATTGTTTGACAATTTCTCTTTCTGCGTCACTGAGACCAAGGAAGGGAGCCCTCGGTCGACCGACTTTTATTCCTAAGAGGTTCATCGCCTCTTTAAAGATTGGAGTGAAACCTTTGCCTAGATCTGGCGGGAAAATAGCGAATTTGCTCTGAAGCTCGGCTGCTTTTGATAGGTCTCCCTTGATGAATGCTTCATAAATTTGAACACCAAGTTTGCTTGCAGGTGACGGTATTACAGCACCAATCGCTCCAAGTTGTAGAGTTGGTAGAAGTACATCCATGGTTGTGAAGATTCCGACTTTATCTTTTAAACTTACGATGAGTCTTGTGAGTTTATTCATGTTTCTTGATGTCTCCTTTATATACCTTACCATCTTCAGCTCTGCAATCTTTTTCAACAAATCCAGAGGCATGTCTACAATCACGGTGGCTGGATTGTAGGCTAGAATAGGTAGTTCAACTTTTTCAGACAAGCTTTGATAGTAAGCGAATATTTCATCACGAGTAGGGGGACCAGGTGGTGCTGAAAAAGGGGGCATCGCTACAAGGACGTCTGCACCGGCATCTTGAGCTATCTTTGCGTAACCTAGAGCTCCTGAAAGAGTGTTATCCGAGATGCCGGCAAGAACTGGTACTCGCCCCTTTACATACTCAACTGTTGCTTCAATGATCAACTTCCTCTCACTGGGAGTTAGCAAAGGTACTTCTTGAATACTAGTGCCTCCCGCCACTACAGCGTGTGCCTTGTCTCTCGTGATAACGTAGTCGATTTCTTGCTTCAAAACATCGAGAGCGATATCACCATTTTCCGAGTATGGAATGAGAAGTGGTACCACTATACCTTTTATATCGGATCGCACGGCAGGCATTAATGTTGAAACTTAATGCCTGCCTGTTATATAAGCCTTTAACAATTTGTTTCGTGATCCAGGTTTGTAAAGAACATGTTGTCTGCTATTATTGACCATGAAGGGGTGTTGGAGAGGTGTGAAGCTTGAAATAGAGAAGAGCCTGTTAGAGGTTCAGAAAAAAGGCTAAGGCTATTGTTTGAAGTATCGATCCGACTTGGATTGCGAATGGTGGTAGACTTGCCTACGACGCTAGAGGGTTGTTTTCTATGCGCCGTTGAAGGTTAGATTTATCGCGTCGTGATGAAGAAGGAAGATTGCAGTTCAAGGAAAGACTTGAGGAAATGATAAAGACGGCCCGCATTAACGTCTTACCTTTAGACGTCGTTAGTCTTCTTCTGTATTTCAATGTACTTGGTTTTAAATTCTGCTCGCGGTAACGTTTTTGGTGGGACCATCTCTACGAGATCAGGTGTAAAGTACAGTACTTCCCTTATTTTACACGCTATTTGTTCTGGCAAGCTTTTAATTTCCTCTTGGCTAACTCCGTAACCATACTCTACTTTAAGCTTCAGGGGACCTTTGACAGCAAATCTGATCGGTTCCTCCTCCAATATTATTCTAAACTCTCCTGTCACCTTGGGTACGAATGTGGAAATGACGTCTTTAATCGCCGATGGCCATATTTTTACACCTTTGACCTTTAGCATATCGTCAAACCTTCCTATCACACGTAAAGTGAAGCCAGGGTAGCCACACTCACACTCAGTAGTAACAACTTTCACATGATCATTAACATAGAATCTTAGAAGAGGGTAACACTCCTGCTCTAGAGCCGAGTATACTAATGCTCCTTCAGCACCTTCAGTAACTTCTATTGGTTCTTTCGTGTCTGGATCAACAATTTCATCGTAAATAAAATCTCTTGCACAATTATGCATTCCATTCTTATATGAACACTCCGAACGGTTTCCAGGCATGATCTCAGGTGTTCCCATTCTGTCACGAACATCAGCGTTCCAAAGCTCTTCAAGCCTCTTCCTTACCGCTGGCTCACCAGCTCCTGGCTCGCCACTTAACCCTAACTTTCTCAAACCGAAATCTCGTGGATCAATGTTAAGAATCTCCTTAACCTTTTCTGCGAGATGCTCAGCATAAGAAGGGGTGGCCACCATCACATTAGCATGACACTCCCTGGCTATACTTAACATTCTAGGCGCTGGCGTAGGAACACCGATTGGAATAACAGCCATGCCAAATTCTCTAGCTGCACTTACATAGGACACTCCAGAGATATATGTGCTTAGGTTCAACGCGTGGAGATACACATCGCCTGGTCTAAAACCTGACATCCAAAAACTGCGCTTTAAAGCCTCCATCCACACCTCCCAGTCATGATGGTTCACAGCTGTATATGTTGGTTTTCCTGTAGTACCGGTGGAAGTGATGAGTAGCGTGACCTCATTGTATGGTATGCATAGATTGTCGCCAAGAGGGGGATTTGCAGATTGCATGGTTCTAAGCTCATCTTTGGTGGTGAAGGGAACTTTCTTTGCATAGTCATCCAAGCTGTTAATATCATCAGGCTTCACACCAGCCTTGTCGAGCTTCCTCTTGTAAAACGCTGACCTTTCATACACGTATCTCAACTGACGCTTGATTTTTCTAAATTGAATTTCCTTCATCTCCTTTTCGCTAATTAGCTCAGCTTTAGGATTCCAACATACCCGATCCTTCATATCCCTTATTCACTATTTTAAGCTACCATGCTACTTAAGAACTTTTCGATTCGGAGGTGATGCAGAATATTTTGTGGAGCCTAATAAACTGTTAGCTCCCTGTTTAAATACTACAACGATTTATTCACCATCCAGTAACAAGAAAACTCATAGTATAGCAATCTCCGCAAGGGAAGACAAATCCTTTGCTCCTACCATGGCTCGCTTCTTTTTAAAATCGTCACGACTACAGCTGCGTGATCACCGTCAATTCGGCCACCCCCATTCTGTGCTAGCCCTATCATGGGTTTCTCGACTTGTCGCTTCCCCGCTTCCCCTCTAAGTTGCCACACAAGTTCACAAATTTGGGCAACACCTGTTGCGCCTATTGGATGACCCCTGGCGACTAAACCGCCGCTTGTATTAATCGGCATCCGTCCGCCTATCTCATTCCAACCCTCCTCAACCATCTTTTTGATCTCACTTCCTTTGACAAAACCAAGTTTTTCAGCTAGCCAAAGTTCCGCTGGTGCCATAGCATCATGAACTTCAGCAACGTCAACATCTCGAGGGTTTAGACGTGAAACACGATAGGCATCAGCGGCAGCCAACTTTACGCTATCAACCTCGTCGGGAGATTCTGAGAAGTATCCTTGCCTGAATACGCCTGAGCGAAGTTCACAAGCCAGTATATCGATAAGGGGTTTATCTGTATATTTTCGTGCTTTTTCTTTAGCACATAAGATGGCCGCGGCAGCCCCATCCCCTATTGGTGAGCACATGGGGAGAGTGAGAGGGTCGGCGATAATACGTGAATTTAGAACCTCTTCAATTGTCATTTCTTTTTGGAATTGCGCGTAGGGGTTTAAGGAACCATTACGCCTATTCTTTACTACGACCTTTGCCACGTGTTCGATAGTGATTCCTGTTCTAGCCATAAACCTTTTGAGTTGCATAGCGTATAGGGCGGTGAATTGCACACCCGTACCTGAAGTTGCTTCTATATCGGTATCTGTTGCAATCGCTTGTACTGTCTTTGCGGTGTCTGCACAATACATCTTTTCCACCCCCAATGCCAAGGCAACATCATATCTGCCTGAAGCCACCTCAAGCCACGCACCTCTAAAAGCTGTAGAGCCGCTGGCACAAGCATTTTCCACATTCACTATGGGTATTCCTTGAAAACCGCAGTTCTTAAGCACAACTTGGCCTCGAATCCCTTCTTGCCCCGTGATTAAACCAGCTAGACCGTTACCAACATACGCTATCTCAATATCCAACACCGACACATTTGCATCTTTAATGGCGTTCCAAACAGCAACTCCACCAATTTCCTTCAAACTTTTGTCGATAAATCTTCCGAATTTGTGCATTCCCACACCTATAACTACAACGTCGCGCATACGCATTCGCCCGTACTACAGTGTAGAGAAGCAATATATATTTATTTAATCACACGTGCACCTCTGCTATGGAAAAAAAGCACTATAGAGAGTCCTCTGAAGGCCCCTATCTTGTTGGTAGCGAATGTAAATCATGTCATACCGTTTTCTTTCCCCAGAAGCATGTTTGTCCTATCTGTGCGAAAGAGGGCACTATGGTTGAAAAGCCGCTGAGCAGAAGAGCTAAAGTCTATTCCTTTAGTTATTGCACGGTCGCTCCTGCAGGCGTAAAGGCACCCTATATTGTAGGTATCATCGAGTTTCCAGAAGGACCAAAAATCCTTGGCATAATTGCTGTAAAGGAACCATCACCAACCGCCCTAGAAATAGGGGATGATGTCGAGCTGATAATTGGAAAAATAGGTGTAGATGAGCAAGGTCGTGATATCATAAACTACTTCTTCAAGCCGGTCAAAGATTAGGTAATTCAATAAGAGTGGTTGCCTGAGAATCTTTCATCAGACATTCCCAGCCAGTCGATTGAACGACAAATACAAGATCCGCCGAGTATTCTGGAAGCAGAGATCCGGTAGTAACAACAGTAGTTTTGGCGTGTTTTATTGAAGAGACCTTCTTAAAAGGTCCGCGACTAGTTGAAGAAATATCTGTAGCTTCTTATATTGTCGTAGGATTCGAAGCCATACGAAATATTGCATCGGAGTCTTTTTATAGTGTATAGTCATAAACGTTAAATAGCTGGCTTTAGTATTGACTTTGGAGGTATTTGAGCGATGAAAGCTGTGGTTAAGGGAAAACCTGGTCCTGGTGTAGAAATAATGGAAGTTGATAAGCCGAAGATTAAGCCTTTTGAGGTATTGGTGAAGGTCCAGGCATGCGCAATCTGTGGAACTGATGTGGACAGATACCGATGGGTAGGGGAGTACCCAAAAAGTATGATAAAGTACTTACCGGTCATTCTTGGGCATGAATTTGCTGGAGAGATAGCCGAGGTAGGAGAGCAAGTCAAAGAACTTAAACCAGGTGATCGTGTGGCGATTGAGCCTTTAGTTAGTTGTGGTAGATGTTCCCATTGTTTGGCTGGAAGACCTAATCACTGTAAAAATATGGCTATCCTCGGAGCTACTATAAACGGGGGGATGGCTGAGTTTGTCGCTGTTCCTGCCTCTAATTGTTTCATTATACCTGAAAACATTTCTTATAGTGCTGCTACACACTTACAAACATTGGCTATGACTATCCATGCACTAGACTTTTCACCCATAATGCCAGGCGATACTGTTGTCGTACAAGGTCCCGGTCCGGTCGGTCTATCAGCATTACAACTTGCGAAAGCAGTTGGTGCTAGTAAGATCTTTATCACCGGCTTAAAGAAAGACGTGAAGCGCTTAGAAATAGCAAAGAAACTAGGTGGAGATCCGATAAATGTTGAAGAAGAGGACCCTGTCCAAAAAGTCAAAGAATTTACTGGTGGAGAAGGGGCTGATGTGGTAATTGAGGCAAGCGGAAGCCCGAAAGCAGCTGCTCAGTCTTTTGAAATGGTGAGAGCGCGCGGCTCTATTTATTTAATTGGGCTAGTCCATGAGCCTGTGAATGTCAATTTAGAAAAGCTTGTTTTAAAGGAAATTCGAATATTTGGTATAAGAAGCCGCGGAAACTTTCAAGATAACTGGCGGCGAGCCATTAACTTGGTAGCCATGGCTAAAGTTAATCTCGACTACCTTATTGACCATATAGTACCTATTGAGAAATCGCTAGAAGGCTTCGAACTTTTAATCGAAGGAAAGGCAGTTGGGGTAGTCATAACGCCTTACTCCTCCCAAAAAATATTATCATGACATCACAACCCTCATAACAAAAGGATTATATACTTTCAATGTTGTAATGGTTAGGGGAACTAAATGAGACCCTACGCAGAGGTTCTATCGGAATTCGCTGAAAGCTTAAAATTTGAAGATATTCCTAGAAAAGTGGTTGAAAAGGCGAAAGACCATGTTATCGACACGCTTGGCATCTGCCTTGCCTGCACAAAACACAAGTATTTGCAGATTGTTGTTGATGTGGTGAAGGGTTGGGGTGGAAAGGCTGAGAGCACCATCCTGGGCTTCGGAGATAAAGTACCTTGCGCCAATGCAGCGCTTGCTAATGGTGCCATGGCTCACGCTGTAGACTACGATGATACACATTTAGAATCAATCGCTCATCTAAGTGCTCCTATAGTCCCAACAGCCATTGCTGTAGGAGAGGCTCAAGAGTCAAGTGGAAAAGAGATTCTTACTGCTATAATTGCGGGCTATGAAATTATGGCAAGAATAGGTAATGCCGTATCAGGACAGTTCCATAAGAAAGGATTTCACTCTACATCGATCTGTGGCACCTTTGCTACCTCAATAGTAGCTGGAAAACTCATAGGTTTAAATTCAACCCAAATGGCAAACGCAATGGGGATTTGTGGAAGCCTTGCCTCTGGCCTCTTAGAGTTTTTAACTGACGGTTCTTGGGTGAAACCCATTCACGCAGGTTGGGCTGCTCACGCAGGTATAGTTGCGGCACAAATGGCCAAGAAAGGTCTCACAGGCCCTCACACTGTCCTAGAGGGAAGGTTTGGGCTCTATAATACTCACGTCGGGATTGAAAACTTTAAGAAAAACAAGCTTATCGAAGGTTTGGGAGAAGTCTGGGAGACCCTAAGGATTTCGATAAAACCCTACCCAAGCTGCCATTTTACGCACAGTTCCATGGATGCCGCGCTTACTATCAAAAGGAAGTACGGCATTGATCCTAACGACATCTTAGAGATAATATGTTTGGTCCCACAGGTGTGTCTCGGTATAGTTTGTGAGCCTATCGATAAAAAGCTGAATCCGCAGACAGACTATGATGCAAAGTTCAGCATACCCTTCACCGTTGCGACAATTTTGCTCAAGGGTCAGGCTGGGCTTGATGAATTTAACGAGAAGGCGATCCAGGACCCTGAGATCCTCTCTTTAGCCCGCAAGGTAAAGTGTGAAGTATACCCAGATTGTGAATTTCCTGGTGTATCGTACATACCAGGCTGGGTTAAGATAGTAATGAAAGACGGGAAGATATATGAGGAGAAGGTAAGGTTTAACAGGGGCAGTCCTGAAAATCCACTAAGTGCTGATGAGCTAGCTTCAAAGTTCTTCGCGAATACTGCAACTGTCTTATCGAAAGAGCGAGCAAAGAAAATAATCGATGCCGTTAGAGAAATAGAGAAGCTGAAAAGCATTAAGGAACTTACTGCTCTCTGCACAATTAAATAAGAGAGGTGCAGGAAGAAGTGTCATCTCTACTTGCCTCACCAGCAGATCTGAGCAATTGGCCGCACGTTAGCTAGTATAAAGGAGAAAGTTTTTGGAATTTAGCTTGATTCTTTAGGAACATATGTAGGTGGTGAGTACCCTGATGATAAAGCGGTTGTACCACCGTCGACGGGAATCGCCTGTCCAGTAATATAGTCTGAGTCGGAGGAGGCAAGGAATAGAGCGACTTTTGCTTGATCTTCAGGCTGCGCTGGCCTTCCAAGAGGTATTCTCCTTATCCTTTCCGCGAAAACCTCGGGAGGTAATTGGCTCATCAGTCTTTTAGTTAATGGTGTTTCTGTAAAGCCGGGGCATATACAGTTCACGAGAATACCATATCTCGCCCACTCTACAGCCAAGGCCTTTGTAAGACCTATGATACCACTTTTAGCTGCTACATAATGGGCTTCAAAAGGTGTTGCTCCAATTGCTGCTTGTGAGGATATGTTGATAATCTTACCGCTCCTACGTTTTATCATCTCTCTACCAAAGGCTTGAGAGCAGAAGAACGTACCATTTAAATCAACGCCGATGACTTTATTCCACTCTTCAAGAGAGATCTTTTCGGCCTCGATTCTCTTAGTTATCCCAGCGTTATTCACAAGAATATCTACTTTTCCAAATTTTTCTATGACTCTTTTGGCCGCCTCATTCACTTCATAGTAATTTGAGACATCAACTTTTAACGCCATTGCTTCCCTACCGAGAGCCTTGATTTCACTTGCTACTTTTTCAGCCGCTTCAAGATCCACATCCAGGATAACAACATCTGCTCCTTCTTTTGCAAATAATAACGCTATGGCTCTACCGATTCCTGAACCAGCACCAGTTATAACCGCAACCTTTCCGCTAAGCTTCACTAAATTTACCCCCCTATGTACTCAACTCACAGCATATTTAATTTTTCTGCAGAGGCAGGGGCCTTTCACTTCTTAGTAGGCTTAGCAATTCTTTCAACTTGATGTGTCTTCTTCTGTTGTTGTGAAGTTGGGTGTAGAGGTGGAGCCGTCTATTCTTGTGCTTCAGGTCGCAACCCTTTCTCAAGCAGGGGTAGTAGTCATCAAAGCCTTCCACCCTATCCGATACTATTTCTCTGACGTTCTTCTTATCTCGTGAGTGTATCTTATGCTCTAAGCCAAGGGGTCTTCGGGCTTCACTATACACTGGAGACATGTTTAAATATAGCACGATCGTAAAGCGGAGTGTGATAGAGAAAGAAGTCCTTATAGATCATCTAGTCTCTTTATGGAAAAAAATTGAGTATGACCTTCCTCCTGATGTGGTTCAAGCCTTAAAGAATGCGTGGGAGAAGGAAGAAACAGAGTTTGCAAAAGCTACCTTCAAATTAAATCTTGAGCGGCTTGAGTATGCGAAGCGAAACAAAGTACCTTTTGATGGAGATACGGGAAGAATGAACTACTACGTTCTCTTCAGCGAAGAAGTTCTGGGGGAAATAAGGGGAGGGTTTAGAGGATTGGTAGAGGCTCTTAATGAGGCTGTTTTAAGGGCTACAGAAGAAGTACCCTTAAGACCCAATGCTGAAGACCCGCTTACAGGTTTTAACCCCTCTACCAATGTGGGGGGTTCGTTCCCAAACTTAAACTACAGGATAGTGCCGAACATGGATTATTTAGAAGTTACGGCTGTCGCAACAGGCGGTGGTCCAATGGCGATGGGTAATGCGTATACTACATTAAAAAAATCTGAGGGAGTTAGAGGTATTAAGAGGTTCATTTTAGATACGATCATTGCACGGAACAGAGGTATATCCTGCACAAATCAAGTCGTTGGTGTTTGTATAGGAGGAGAAGTAGACACTAACATGACTACAGCTCAAGCGGCTGCATTACTGAGACCTATAGGTGACAGACACCCGAGAGAAGACGTCCGAATTCTTGAGGAGGATATATTGAGTGCTGCGAACAGTTTGAAGATAGGCCCGTGGGGGTTTGGGGGGAACAATACTATTCTAGATATGCATATAGAAGTCGCCTACACTCATCCAGGTTTGCTCCCTGTAGGTATCCATATGACCTGCCCAGCTATTAGAAGAGGGACTTTGTGCTTCTATCCTGATGGAAAGGTGTTAGAAATAGAGAACTCGACTTGGTTTAAGAGGTTGAGGTGGCAGACACCTTGGTAGAAAATATTCTCGAAGGGAAGAATGTAAAACACCTAAAGACTCCTCTTACGGATGAGGATATTTCTGCTTTACACGCAGGGGATTTTATAACGATAAGTGGCACTATCTTTACCGGTAGAGCCAAATGGTTCCATCGAGTCGTTAAAGAAGGAAAGAGCCTTCCTATCGACGTCGTAGGAAAAGGATATAATGTCTTAATGCCAGCTGGATTAACAGTTAAGAAAGAGTCTGATCAAAAGTGGAGGATCGTAGCCATGATCCCCTTCCCAGCATCACTATTAGATGCTGATGACCTTTTCACCGTCGTAAAAAATTATCAAATCAAAGCTGTGCTGGGTGCTGGCCGTATAGAAAATTCGGCAAAGAGGTGCAAGGAGAATAAGTGCATCTACTGTGTTAGGGTGGGGCACTGGTACGATTATTCGTCTTTTGTAAGAGAAGTGTCCGTCGAATGGTTAGATCTCGGTCTCGTTGACGCCATGTGGATATTTAAGGCCGAGAATATGGGGCCATTTATGGTGGAGACAGATATTCATGGTCGGAGTCTATATGAGGAGAGATGGAAGGAGATTGATAAAACGATTTTAGAAGCATACAAGCGTTTAGGATTAAATGCTTCTTCCTCTGAATAAGCTTGTATAAAGAGTTGATCCCCTTTTGACCGATAGTAATCAGCATTCTTCGCAAGTAGCTTTCTCTACTTCTCATCTTCTCAGTCATTATAGCCAAGGTGAAAAACTGCTTGTCACTGACAAAGGCATGGCATACCTTGCAAGCGACCCTCTGATCGCCATATGGAACTCCTACGAAGGTAACCCAACAGAAGAAGTTCTGCATGAGGTTGCTGCTGTACTCGGGCGAGATAAGAAAGCCAATTATGCAGATAATCTCTCAGCTCAAAGACTCTGAGCTTTTAGTGTCTGACGAGTAGTTTTCTATCAAATCTTAGTGGTTGACTAGCGCTCCGCTACCCTCTTTTACCCAAAGGGGGTAGGTAGTGCATCGACCATTCCGACTACTACAGACTTTAGCTTTCCATAACCATTCAGTAACCGTGAGCCCAAGAAAAAGCTCATAGTAATAGGAAACGGAAGCTCCATTGAAGCAAGCAGGGGACTACTCTCCAAATTCATACCATACGCAAAGGAGAGGAAAGGATACTTCAACTACACCCTGCTAAAGGAAGGCAAAATTCAACCTCCGAAAATCTCGTGATCTTCACACCATTAGGGCGACAAACAGGAAGCTGCAGCTTCAAAGTTCGCTGAAGTCTTCGACGGATGCGTTAAGAAGGAGACGATAAGGAAGGATTTCATCGAACCTCTGAAGGCAACCGGTTTAGTGGATGTGGAACCCCGCCCCCAGATAAGAGGAAGCACATAATAAAGGTTCTGGTGCTCTTATTCCCTCTGTGCCACTTGTGACAGAAGGATCTGAAGTGATGTGTTATCTTAAGTTACCTAGCTCCTCCAGCTTTCTTATTAGAAGCTCCCTGAACTTATAGCTTCCTCGAAGTTCCCGAGCTGCTTTAACATCTGAGGCTAGACCGCACTTCATACAGAACCTCGCATCAAAGGCGTTGCTCGTATTGCAGCTTGGGCATATCTTTGGCTTGAGCTTGGGCTCCCTCTCCTCAAACCATAAACACCTAATAGAACGTCATCCAGATCTTTACCGCTTAAATGCACGTATTCTGAGGACATGTCCCAGACGCAGAATTCCTCTCCACTTAACCCTTGAAATCCCGCGAAAGTCATGCCGACGCTTAGAGAGCTACCGATAAGCTTAAACGAGCTTGTTGGCAATTAATAATAGCTAGCGTAATTGGTTATACCTCCCCATGCTAGAACCTTAGGCAAGCTCCTTGACGAGATGGCGGCTAGATATCCTGAGAGAGAGGCGATCATATTCGAAGACCATAAAATAACCTACAAAGAGTTTCAACAAAAAGCCGAATCCCTAGCGAAAGGTTTCCTTAGGATAGGCGTTGGCAAAGGGGATAGGGTTGCGATCCTCATGAGTAACAGACCTGAATTTATGTTTTCGATCTTTGGGCTTGCTAAAATAGGTGCGATTTTCGTGGGTGTGAGTACATGGTCCAAAAGTCGTGAACTAAGCTACATTCTTCGGCATTCAGACGCTTCCACGCTGATTATTATGGACAGATTTCTCAAGAATGATTATGCGGCTATGCTGTACGAACTCTGTCCTGAACTGCAGGTCAGCAAGCCAGGAGAATTGCTGTCAGAGAGATTTCCCTTTCTCAGACGGGTGATCTTTTATTCCAGTACGAAGTACCCAGGAACTTATGAGTTTGAACAGCTCTACACGCTGGGAGAAGGAGTACCAGTGCAGCTTGTAAACAATGCCCAGGAAGAAGTGAAGCCCCAAGATACAGCTTACATTTTATATACGTCGGGAAGCACTGCAACGCCAAAAGGGGTTATCCTTAATCACCGTGGCCTAATTGAAAATTCCTTTAACATCGGTGAAAGACTGCATCTCACAGAAAAAGATCGGGTGTGGATTGCGGTCCCCCTCTTCTGGGCGTATGGCTCAGCCAATGCGATGATGGCTACTATTACACATGGTGCATGCGCGGTTCTGCAAGAGTATTTTGAACCCACAAAAGCCTTAGAGATTCTGAGTAAAGAAAAGTGCACATGTTGCTACACTTTACCCACCATGACGCATGCGATGTTCAATCACCCGGACAGAAAGAAATATGATTTGAGTTCCCTTCGAACAGGTATTACGATCGGTTCGCCTCAGATAATAAGGATGACGATCGAATTTGGAATAAAGGAAATATGCAATGTATATGGCGGAACGGAGACCTACGGCAACTGTACAGTAACTGATGCAAAAGAGCCTGAAGACGTTCGCATCAACACGCAAGGAAAGCCTCTCCCAGGCGTGCGGATCAAGATAGTAGACCCAAATACTCGTAAGCCCCTGCCGCCAAATGAGGTGGGCGAGATATGTGTAAAAGGATACATTACTGGATATTACAAGGACGAAGATAGGAATGCCACCTCTTTTGATGAAGAAGGTTACTTTATCACAAGAGATTCGGGTATGTTAGACGAGGAGGGAAGGATGCACTTCAAGGGAAGGCTCGATGACATGATAAAGGTGGCAGGCATCAACGTCTCGCCTATAGAGGTTGAAGAATTTCTTCAAACCCATCCTAAGGTTAACCTGGCGTGTGTAATCGGGGTACCTGATAAGGTAAAGGGTCAAGCTATCGTGGCTTTTTTGCAATTAAAGGAAAACGTGGTGTGCACCGAGGAAGAAATCATACAATTCTGCAAGCAGCATATTTCTAGCTATAAGGTGCCTAAGTATGTACGCTTTAAGACAAGCTTTCCACTTACCGACACTGGGAAGATTCATAAGAACTTGCTTAGGCTTGAAGCAATAAAAGAACTGGGTTTGGAGGAGTCGAAGGAGGGCTCTACCTTTTGATCTCTGAGAGAATAGTCGGCTTTAGACATCCGAAATCCTCTGGCCGCTGGTTTTCATGAAGGCCCTGGTAGCCCGCGAGTTTGGAGATGCTCAAAAGTTAAAATTAGAGTTGGTGGATGAACCAGTCATCAATCCTGATTCTAGCGAAGTATTGGTAAGGGTGAAAGCGTGTGGCATATGCTACCACGACCTTGTAACCCTCGCGGGAAAAGTCCCTTGGGCGAGGTTGCCGCTAATCATGGGGCATGAGATTGCTGGAGACGTTGTAGCCGTCGGTAGTAAGGTGAAATCTGTCTCGCCCGGGGATCGCATTGCATCCCTTCAGAGACTTCCCTGCGGAATCTGCAAGTTTTGCCAAACGGGTCGCGAAAATCTATGTAGAGGCGTTTTTCTTGGAGAAGACTTACCCGGGGGTTACGCCGAGTATGTTAAGCTCAACGAGAATAGTGTGGTCAAGCTACCTGATTCGATTCCGTATACTCATGGGTCCATCCTGGCCTGCGCCCTGGGAACCAATTTGAGAGCTCTAAGGGATAGAGCAAATGTTCGGCCAGGAGATACTGTACTGATAACAGGGGCGGGTGGAGGGCTTGGCCTACATTGCATACAGGTAGCCAAGCTCCTTGGTGCAAAGGTTATCGCAGTAACAAGCTCGGAAAATAAGGTGAATGTGATTTATGAAATGGGAGCGGACGAGGTGATAGTTAGCCCAAACTATAATTTTTCGGACGAGGCGAAGAGATTAACACAAGGAGAGGGAGTTAACGTCGTCGCCGAAATCGCGGGCAGCATCAGTTTTGAAGCAAGTCTACGAAGCTTGGCTCCTAACGGGAAGCTAGTATTAATAGGCGATCCACTCGTCAAACCTGTTGAGCTGAGGCCTACATACTTGATCTATAAGGAGCTTGAGATCTTAGCCTCTGCGTCAACTACTAAGAGCGAATTGATCGAGGTGGTTAAGCTCGTTCAGCAAGGATTGCTCAGACCTTTCGTTTCCAAGACATATCGGCTTGAAGAAGCGGCCGCAGCCTTCTCTGCTCTTAAAGACAAAAAATCTATAGGTCGAGTAGTTTTCGAACTGGAGTGAAGCAGAAATGATTATCGACATGCACATCCACATATGGAGACCGGAGTATATACCCCTCCCTATTAGATGGGCTTTTGCCGAGCAGGCTGCCTTCAAACGGCTGCCATTTAGGAACCCAGCGGATATCCTCCCCAAGGTGACTAGGGGAGTTTCGGATCCAGATGGTATCTATACGATACGGGATATGGATAGAGCAGGTATCGATGCAGCCGTATGCTTGTCTGTGGATTTTGGCGTGCTCGCCGGGCAGGAACCCGAGGTATCTATCGATCAGATCCATGAACACTACAGCCAGCTGCAGAGAAAGTATTCAGGAAGGCTTTATGCGTTTGCGTCTGTCGATCCTCGCCGAAAGAATGGTATGGAGATCTTTGAGAGAGCGGTCGATGAACTGGGTCTTAGGGGCTTGAAGCTTTACACTCCCTGCGGCTTTTATCCCTATGATGAGGCATGTAAACCCTTCTATCGGAAATGTTTAGATGCGGGTCTTCCCGTGGTCTTTCACACAGCTGTCTCTGGCTACCCCTTCCTCGGATGGTTTGCAAACCCCCTGTATATATGTCAGGTTCAACGCGAATATCCCCAACTCACAATCATCCTAGCGCACGCAGGCTATCGGGCTTGGTGGGAAGAAGCTGTAGTCGTAGCTAGGGATCATCCTCACACCTATCTAGAGTTATCACAATGGGGAGAATACGCATTAAATAATCCGGAGGACTTTATCAAAAAGCTTGCCTATATGAGAGAGAGTGTAGGAGCTCATCGAATTCTCTTTGCAACGGATTATATGGCTGGACCTGCCATAACAGAGGAGAAGTCCATCTGGCCACGATGGGTACAGTTCTTTAAGAACCTTCCTACGACAGCATCCAAATATGGATTTAAATTCACTGAAGAAGAGGTAAACTTAATGCTGGGGGGCAACGCACAGAGAATCCTCAAGATCTAGAGCCCGATGAAAACGCTTATATATATCCGACGTTATATATTGTGGCAAATGAGGGGTAGGGATGCGATTTCTAAAACCATTGCAACACTCATTATAGCGGTCATTATCGTTGCAGTAGCAGGAGGCATAGCTGTTTACTATGCAACGCTACCAACCGGGCCTGTTGTCAAGGAGGTGAAGATAGGTCTAGTTGTTCCGTTGACCGGTCCATGGGCTTTACAAGGGATGTATAAGAAGCAGGGAGCTGAGCTAGCCATCGAAGAGATTAACGCCGCAGGAGGCATTAAATCACTAGGCGGAGCAAAGCTCGTTCTGGTCGTCACGGATGCGGGGACGACTGCTGAATCAGCAGCATCAGCGGCTGAAAGGCTTATCACCACGGAAGGAATAGTGGCTGGCATTGGCGCATGGCTGAGCTCATTTACACTGGCTGTGACTGAGGTCGCAGAAAGATACAAAGTTCCATGGTTAACCCTCTCTTTTGCCGATTCTATCACTAAGGGAAGAGGTTTCAAATACGTATTCCAAACTTCGGCATATAGTAGTGATATGGCTGTGCTCGCCCTGGACATGTTGCTTGAGCTCGCAAAGGCGCAGGGCGTGACAATTAAGAGGATTGCACTCGTTGGTGACAACACAGCTGCGATAGTCTTTTTCATGAAAGCCCTAAGGGAATTGATACCAGCCAAAGGTCTTGAGATTGTTACGGATCAGGTCTTTACCCCACCATTAGCAGACGCAACACCCATCGCGTTAGCCGTCAAGGCGGCCAAACCACATGCAGTGTTTTATGGTGCGACTAACTTCCCCGATTCTTCGTTAATATTACGGAAGTTTAAGGAGTTGGACATCACTCTCCCAATCATCGGTATCGGGGCTTGGCTTACAACCCCAGAGTATGTTGCAGGTGTGGGAGCAGACCTTATGGAAGGCATTATGGCTGTGACAGGTAGCCATCTTACCAAGGGTTGGGAGCGCCTAGAAGAGAAGTATGTATCAAAGTATGGTAAACCTTTCATGATCCAGGATGTAGTTTCAACATACGCTCATATCTGGATCATCAAAGAAGCACTTGAGAAGGCCGGTACAATAGACAGAACAGTTCTTAGAGATACCATATCCAAAATTCATATAACGTCAGGTCCTGCTACCATATTACCGGGAGGTTCTAAGTATGGTATTCGGTTTAACGAAGAAGGGCATCGTATTGTGGGCGACCGTCCTGCTTACCCGGTAATAGTTCAGTGGCAGGGTGGGAAAAGCTGGGCTGTTTATCCTCTTGAGGACGCCACCCGGCCTGTCAAGTGGCCAAAATAAAATAAACCGTTTGGAGGTATGTCAGTCATGGCCGATCCCATTTACGTACTACAGAGTATAGCAACGGGCCTCCTACTGGGAGGTGTCTACGGGTTAACCGCACTAGGTCTCTCGATCATTTTTGGCGTGATGAACATCGTTAACTTTGCTCAAGGCGACTTTATGATGCTAGCGATGTATGCAACATTCTTCCTTTACACTTTATTTGGAGTCTTTCCCTTAGTCTCACTTTTGATCGTGATACCCCTATTCTTCGTTATGGGTATAGGCGTACAAAAGTTCATTATCAACCGTGTGATTGACAAGCCTCCGATGACACATTTACTCATCACCCTGGGACTATCCATCGTTCTCCAGAATGTTGCGCTGGCCATCTTCAAGGCTGATCCTAGGTCTGTTATTACGCCCTTAGCCACCACTGCTATTTCACTTGGCCCACTCTATCTAAATCAGGCTCATGTAGTAGCCTTCATTTCGGCCCTAATCATGACTTTCATTGTATCTATGTTCTTGAACAGAACCTACTTCGGAAAAGCGATTCGAGCAACGGCTGATGACAGGGAGGCTGCGATGCTGATGGGCATCAACATAGATCGTGTCTACTTAGTAACCTTTGGACTGGGCATCGCTCTGGTGAGTGGTGCTGGAGTGCTCGTCTCCCTGTACTACCCTATTAGTCCCGCTGTCGCATGGGACTTTATCGTTCTAATGTTCGTAGCGGTTGTACTGGGAGGTTTAGGGAGTGTAAAGGGAGCGCTTGTAGGAGGGATTATTGTCGGATTGGTTCAAAGTGTGAGTACCATCTGGTTGACCATCGACCTCCGTAATATCGCCGTCTTCGCCGCATTCGTTATAATACTCTTGCTAAAACCATCAGGTCTCTTCGGTGTTAAGAGAGAATGAAAATAAGTTTTGCGGAAACCATTGCTAAGGATCGCTTCCTGATACTTGTCATCATCTTACTGATCATACCATATGTGATTTCGCATCCATGGTTTCTCAGGATTGCCACGCTCACGTTCATGTGGGCAGTCCTTGCGTTGAGCTGGAATATTCTAGGAGGTTTTGCCGGTCAAATCTCATTCGGGCATGCAGCTTTTTTCGGATTGGGTGCATATACCTCGACTCTTTTGTTTCTTTATTATAATATTTCTCCTTGGGTCGGCCTTTTCGTCGGGGCAGGGGTAGCTACGCTTGCATCACTTTTTATAGGTTATCTGACGTTTAGGCTAAGAGGACACTACTTTGCCCTTTCCATGTTGGCCTTTCCTCTAATATTATTGCTTATCTTCTCCTACCATCCTCTTGAATGGTACGAGCTTAGGTTCCCCTTTCTCGGCGACGCCCCACTCTACTTTCAATTCGCTTCCAGACATTCTTACTATCAGATCAGTTTGATGCTATTAGCTATCACTGTATATGTTGTAAGAATGCTAGATAGGTCGAGAATTGCGCTATACTGGAGAGCGATCAAAGAGAACGAGGACGCGGCAGGATCGTTGGGTGTTAATACCTTTAAGTATAAAATGATAGCGCTAATGATAAGCGCTTTTATAGCTGGAGCGCTTGGGACCTTCTATGTTCAATATGTTCTCACACTGGACCCACATATCGCTTTTGGCCTTCACGTTTCGGTCAACGCCGTTGTTATGCCCATTGTAGGGGGTCTAGGTACAATATGGGGGCCCATCCTTGGAGCCGCTCTACTTGTGCCTCTCGGGGAGATAACAACTGCTTTATGGGGTGGTTCACTGCCTGGGCTACATATGATAATATACGGGATCATCGTGATGATTGTGATAGCTATGATTCCAGAGGGCCTTTACCCGAGGATTAGAAAGGTGGTATCCTTCAGATGATATTAAAAGTACGGGGTGTAAGTAAAAGTTTCGGCGGGCTTGTGGCTATTAAGAATGTCGACCTGGAAGTCAAAGAGAAAGAGGTACTGGCCATAATCGGACCAAACGGAGCTGGAAAAACTACGTTATTCAATCTAATAACGGGCTTCCTTAAACCAGATAAAGGGACAATAATCTTCGACGGGGAGGACATCACGGGTCTTAAGCCTCACGAGATATGCAGGAGGGGAATTGCTAGAACATTCCAACTCGTAAAACCCTTCCCCACCATGACTGTGATGGAGAATACAATGATAGGTGCTCTCTTAAGGACCAAGACAAAAGCGGAGGCTGAGGAGTTAGCACTAAGGACTCTCGAGTGGGTGCAATTACTGGATAAGAAGGATGTTCAAGCCCGAAGTTTGACGGAGGTCGATAGGAAGCGAATGGAACTCGCTAGAGCCTTGGCCACTAGGCCTAAGCTTATTCTGCTGGACGAGTTGATGAGCGGCTTAAATCCCGTTGAGATGCAGGAGATGGAGAATTTGGTGAGGGACATAAAGGCGAAAGGGATCACACCTGTTGTGGTTGAGCATGTAATGAAAGCAGTCATGGCCATTTCCGACAGAATCATTGTGCTTAATGAGGGGATGAAAATCGCAGAGGGAACCCCTACAGATATAGCCAATAATGAAAAGGTAATAGAAGTCTACCTGGGCAAGGAGTGGGCCAAATATGCTGAAGTTAAATAATGTAAGTGCTTCGTACGGAGGACCCCTGGTACTCAAAGACGTGTCTATAGATATCGGTAAGGGAGAAATTGTTGCGATAGTAGGTCCAAATGGGGCTGGTAAGACCACACTATTCCGCACTATATCTGGGCTGTTAAAGCCCGTAAGCGGGAACATAACATTCGATGGTACAGAGTTAACGGGCCTGAAGCCCTATGAGATCTCACGATTGGGGATCGCTCATGTCCCTGAGGGAAGAAAGATCTTCCCAAGTCTTACGGTGCTGGAGAATTTGCAGATGGGGGCTTATAACCCCGCTGCTAGAAAGGTAGTAGAGGAGTCCCTGAAAGAAGTCTTTGACCTATTCCCTAGGCTTAAGGAGAGAATCAAACAGAAGGCTGGAACATTGAGCGGGGGTGAAAGGCAAATGTTGGCCATTGCAAGAGGCTTGATGTCAAAGCCTAAGTTATTGATGCTTGATGAACCCTCGCTGGGTTTGGCTCCGCGTCTTGTTGAGGAGGTTTTCCGAAAAATCATTGAGATACACGAGGTGTACGGAATCTCGATTCTACTTGTAGAGCAGAGGGTAACAGAGGCCCTGCGGATGAGTGATAGAGGGTATGTAATCGAAGAAGGCAAAATAGTCATGAGCGGAAATGTAAATGACCTCCTCGGTAACCCCCATGTTAAACGGGCCTACCTTGGTCTATAAAGATCCCCTCATACCTTATCTTGACATCATTCCAGGCGCAGGCGTTCGAATTGAGTAATCAGGTAGCAATCGTAGGGATTGGCCAAACCAAATATGCAGAAAGCCGCAACGACCTCGCCTTAACCGAATTGATCTTTGAGGCAAGTAGAAAGGCTCTTGAGGACGCCGGTCTTGATAGAAAGGATTTGGACACTGTAGTACTTGCATGTCAAGACTTAGTCGACGGGAGAAGCATAGCCAATCAGACGGCCGTGGGGGCTTCTGGTGCGTATCTTAAAGATGAGATAAGGGTGTGTAATGATGGGGCCTACGCTGTAGTTTTAGGATGCCTACAGATACTTGCAGGTCGCGGTCAGAGAACGCTGGTTGTAAGTTGGAGCAAGTGCTCGGAGACATCGATTAACATGCTAACCAATCTTTGGTTCGATCCTTTTTACAACAGACCCATCGCGTTAAACGAAGTTACCGCTTTGGCATTACAGGCAGCAAGTTATATGCAGAGGTATGGCATAAGTGAGGAGCAGGCAGCAAAGGTTTCTGTGAGAAGCTTACTCAATGCTTACAACAATCCCTATGCTCATATTAAGGCAAGAATAACCACTGAAGACGTTCTCAAATCAAAGGTCGTATCTTGGCCTCTTAGGATATTAAATTTGCCTCCAGAATCTGACGGTGCTTGTGCGATTGTTCTAGTGTCAGGAAGCGAAGCGAGAAAAATCTCCGGTCAGCCTGCTTGGATAAGGGGGATCGGATGGAACGTTGACACTTATTACCTTGGAGATAGGGATTTGACCTTTATCAAGTCTTTGGCTTTGGCAGCCAGGCAGGCATACAAAATGGCTGGAATAGATGATCCGCGGAAGCAGATAGATGTGGCAGAAGTACATACAAAGTCGTCCTACAGTGAATTGATGATTTATGAAGCCCTGGGATTCTGCGGCAGGGGGGAGGGTGGAAAATTTGTCGACGAAGGCATTCCTGAGATGGGAGGCGAGTTACCGGTGAACCCATCCGGAGGAACCCTGTCCTCCAATCCCTATGTGGCTAGTGGATTAATCCGAGTTGCTGAGAGCGCTCTACAGGTTATGGGGCGTAACGAAAAGAAACAGGTCCCGGATGCGAGAGTTGCACTCGCCCATGCAACATTCGGACCTTGCATGCAAGGAAACTGCGTATTGATTTTGGGAAAAGAACCGAGGTGAAAGGTTTGGTTAGAAAAGTAGCGGTTGTCGGAACGGGGCAGACAAAGCATGGCAATAGAACTGATGTTACTTTGGAAGAGATGGCTTTTGAAGCCGTCAGAGAAGCGTTAAACGACGCTGGATTAACAAGGAAGGATATTGATGCGGTAATTTTTGGTTCGGGTCCGGATGCTTTTACAGGGGTTAACTGCCCTGATCAGTGGTGCGTAGGCGTTGCTGGAGCGTTAAATAGACCCTATATCAGGGTGAACACAGGTGGCACAACAGGCTCCGCCGCCGCTGTGGCGGGATATTACCATGTTGCCTCAGGTCTCTTCGACACTGTTTTGGTTTTATGCTTAGAGAGAATGCATGAAAGTCCCTCCACACAATACATCTTCAACACAATCTTTGACCCTATTTATGAAAGACATTTTGCCTTGAATACCATAAGTATGTGGGCTATGGCCGCGACTCAACATATGAGGATGTATGGGACCACTCAGGAGCATATGGCTAAGGTCTCGGTTAGATGCCACTTGAATGCTCTCAATAATCCCTATGCCCACGTGAAGATGAAGATAACTGTGGAGGACGTGCTGAATTCCCGAATGCTCTGCTACCCCATCAAACTACTTGATACCTGCCCACGTTCGGATGGAGCATGCGCAATCATCTTAGCATCGGAAGAGAAAGCTAGGAAGATTACCGACACACCGGCGTGGATACGAGGGATCGGCTGTGTTAGTGACACCTACTTCCTCGGAGACAGACCCGAACTATGTTATCGTGTACAACTGGCACTGGCAGCAAAGAAGGCCGCCCGGATGGCACGCCTCGAAAATCTCCGTAGGCAGATTCAGGTGGCTGAGATGAACAACCCCTTCACTATCTGTGAGATGATAGCTATAGAATCCGTCGGTTTTTGTGGCAAGGGAGAAAGTGGAAAATTTATAGACGAAGGCATTCCTGAGATGTCTGGCGAACTGCCGATCAATCCATCAGGAGGTGTCTTGTGCACCAATCCCATAGGCGCCACCTCTCTTATTCGCGTTGCAGAGGCTGCCCTGCAAGTAATGGGGAAAGCTGGCAAAAGGCAGGTACCGAACGTTGAAAATGCCCTCGTCCAGACGAGCGGAGGAACGATCCAATTCGGTATGGTGATGATTTTAAGCAGAAGCCCTCCACCGTTTTAGGAAGGCCGTTCACCCTAAGCGTTATCTGATGTTTGCTCATGGTCTATATGTTGCCCTCTGTATGGCAGGCGCTCCCAAGGGCCGTAACCGTCAATGCCTTAGCCATCTCTAACTTATACCAGTCAGGCCCCTAAGATCTGAAGACGGCTTCAGTTCCACCTGCGCAACGGCATCCCTAGCCGCCGCCGGCGCTTCATCCAAACCCCTCTTACCTCTCCTCGTCTTGGGCAGCCTCGAAACAAAGATTATCTTGGAGGGTGTGCCTATCGGGCCATATGTCTCCCTCACCAAACTGACGAGCTCCTTCTCCATCTCTTAGCCGGGATTGAAGCCGTTCTTCAGCGCTACGAAGGCCAGCGGAACCTCCGCCACAGCCCTGTGTCCCACAAGAGCTGACTCGAGCTCGTATGTGCCCATCCTGTGTCCCGCGACCTTCAAAACCTCGTCGGTCCCACCCGCCACCCAGATGTATTCGTCCTGGTCAACCACAGCGTAATCTCCCGTAAAGAAAAGACCCTTAAACCTGAGAGAAAAAGACTTGCTCATATCTTTCCGGGTCGCCCCAAATGCCTGATGAGGGCGTGGGCATGCCTGGCCACGGGTTCTTGATCATAAGATAGCCCCCTCTCCCCTGGTTTTACAGGGTTTCCGTTCTCGTGCACAACGGCCGCGTCAACCCCAAGGATTGGCAGCCCGTTTGTTTCGTCTCGATGCTGACGTTCCTGTGCCTCCAGCCGGCTAATTCAATATATTCTGTGAACAGGAATGGTTCCGACATCCCCCACCAGTAAGGCTATTGTTTGCTCTTAGTTTTCTGCACCACTTCCCAAATCCTAGAGGGCGTGAGGGGCATGTCGATATGCTCGATTCCTAGGTGCGAGAGGGCGTCTATAACCGCGTTGACTACGGCGGGGGTGGCCGCTATCGTCCCAGTCTCCCCAACACCTTTCACGCCGAGCGGGTTGTGGGGTGAGGGGGTCACGGTATACTCCGTCTCAATATCGGGGACTTCGAATGATGTCGGGACGGCGTAGTCGTTCAGGGTTGCTGTGAGCAAGTTTCCGTTCTGGTCATAAACAGCGTGCTCCATCAAGGCCTGCGCTATTCCCTGCACTATGCCGCCGTGAATCTGCCCCTCCACGATCATGGGGTTGATTCTCCTCCCGCAGTCATCGACGGCGACGTAGCGAAGTATCTTGACCTGGA
>Ga0209143_1000242_pt1 | contig 27045 bp, 20 predicted proteins | sample FaiFalFF_MnMetaG_3_FD_184739 | JGI IMG/M metagenome (GOLD analysis project Ga0209143, IMG submission 184739) | Freshwater microbial communities from Yellowstone National Park, Wyoming, USA - Fairy Falls B (FF_Mn_B) MetaG (SPAdes) (version 3) | ecosystem: Environmental > Aquatic > Freshwater >...
TCTTCCTTACCTTCATGAAGCGACTCGCTTGCATAACATCATCCTAAGCTACATTTAAGCTCGTCGACAATTCATCCCACGGTTAAAAACCGTAGGCTTTCTTGTCGACTAGGTATGTAAGAAAAACCTTTATATGTACATGGGGGTGTTTGTGCTTGGCTTTGAAGGCTTTCCTCGTGAGGGTTTTTGGTAGGGTTCAGAGGGTTGGGTATAGGAGGTTTGTTCTTGATTCTGCTCAGGAGCTAGGTCTCTCAGGCTATGTTAGGAATGAGAGGGATGGTTCTGTAACCGTATTTGTGCAGGGAGATGATGCAGTCGTCGAGAAGTTCATTGAGATGTTGAAGTCACCTCCACAGCCTGCATACGTTAGATCGGTAGATATCAAGGAGGTAAAGCCAAAACCACGGCTAAAATACTTCGCGATCAAGCCTTCACCGCTACATGATGAACTCCAGGAGGGGTTCGGGGCTATGCAGTCAATATTCATGGACTACTGGGGAGAGTTCAAGGGATTTGTGGGAGAGTTTAGAGATTATAGGAACGAGTTCAGAGGCTTTGTGGGAGAATTTAGGGAGTTTAGGGATGAATCGCTTAAGATAAGTAGGGAGATACTTGATGAGGTTAGAGGTTTGAAACAGGAGTTCAGGGATTATCGCGGAGAGTTCAGAGACTTCAGACAAGAGTTTGGAGACTTTAGAAACGAGTCACTAAGCATAAGTAGGGAAATACTCGACACGGGCAAGGAAGTACTGGGCGAGGTCAAGGGCCTGAGGAAGGACCTACAGACAATACTTGACGAAAGGCTTGCGAGGATGGAGAGGGATATAGCGGAGATAAAGGCAAAGATAGGGCTAACATAGCCGGAGTAGAATGGAGGGTAGTAGGATGTATACTTCTTTAAGTTTGTGGTTTGAGATGCTTTTGCGGAAGAGTGTAGCTGCTTCATGCAGTAAACTAACTTTCAGTCAAGAAAAAATTCTAGGTTTAGACACTAACAGACATGACGTACAGCCATATACTCGCAGGACTAACAGCCAATCTCATCAGCCTAGGATACGTTAAGAATGACTTTTACCAGAAAATGTCGACAGCTGACCTAACTGTAGACCCGGGTAGCCGTAGGGTTCTAGTCGAGGGGGTTGAAAACATTGAGGGTGCTGACACTGTAACCGCTACACTCTCTGCTTCGGCAGTAAGCCTTTTAACGTTTCTTCCAGCTGCTCTCTTACAGTCCTTCTGTAAGCTTGAAATATAAGGATCGGGTATGAAGTGCCTTATTATTCATCCAAGGCTTGTAGTTGGTGGTGCGGAGAGAGTAATACTTTTAACAGCAAATGGCTTGAGCAGGCTGGGCATTGACGTGGATTTGGCATTCAATGAGATAAGTAATGCAGATATGAGTAGATATCGTCGGGAACTAATTTCCGAAAGTAATATACTCCGGATAAATAGTAACGAAACTAAAAACAGTAATGGGCTAATTTCGAGGATTTTGTGCTATGTTAATGATTTTAAAGGGTTAGCGTCTTTCCTTATAAAAAATTCAGATAATTATGATGTAATTATACCGCATAATTTCCCATCCTATTGGTCTGTAGCATTATTTGGAAAAACTATCCCTGTCATATGGACATGTCATGAAGTTCTAGGTTTCTACGGGGATTTGAGGGATTTTTTCGAAAGTAAAATGAGTTTGCATATTCTCATGAACTTCCTTTACGGTTTAGATCGATTCATCGTTAAAAATTACATTTCTAAAATTATCACGAACTCAAAAATGAATGTTAGGTTACTTGCTGGTAGGTACGGTGTGAGCTCATTCCTGGCTTACCCTCCAGTCGATATAGACTTGTTTTGTGAGAAACGTCGGAAGAGAATGATGGATTGTGACTTGGTGCTTCTCCATGTTGGAAGGTTGGTGAAGTTGAAGAACCACATTGCGAGTCTCGTTGCCTTAAGAATGGTTAAACGTGAGGTCCCGAACTCGAAGCTGATCATTATCGGGGATGGGTCTTGGAAGGGAAGATTACTGCATACCGCGAAGGCTTTGGGATTGGAGAAGGACGTTATTCTACTAGAAACCCTTAACGATTATGAACTTGCTAAGATTTACGGCTCTTCGGACATATGTCTCCACCCAGTGTTAGAACAATCCTTCGGAATAACGCCTTTTGAGGCTGTTGTCTCAGGAACGCCTGCGGTTGTGTCAAACAAATGTGGCGCAGCAGAAATATTCATGGAATACGCTCCCGAAATGTTAGCTGACCCAGAGCCGTGCAAGATTGCGAACAAGATACTTGAGATATATCATAATTATGATGAGTTTATGGATCGTGTCAGGAGATTCAGAAATGTGGTTTTCTCTAAATTATCGCCAAGAAATTATTGTGAGACGATTCTGAGAATAATCAAAGAAGTGGATTAGAAGACACTGTATGACGAAAAAGGATTTTCTGGTAATCTTTGTATCCGCATACCCTCCAGACACCGGTAGGCTCAGCGAGTATGGGAAAGAAATAGTGGATGGCATAGTGCGGAAAATAGGCCATGATAAGCGTGTACTAGTCCTTTCTGATAGTCTGTCAGGTTGTGAAGCCAACGTGATTTTTAAAGCGGCCTGGAAGCCAGATAGTGTTGCCGGAATATTAAAACTTTACTTAAATATTCTAAGAGTTAGATGCAGGTTAATTCATTTTAATTTACATCTCGCCGTTTTTGGATCGGGTAGACTGGTGAATTTCTTAGGCTTGCTTTCAACTACTGTTGCCCGGCTTTCAGGTAAAAAGGTAATAGTGACACTCCACAACATTCCAGACGCAATAAACGTGAGAGAGACAAAATTACGTGAAACTCTAATGAATAGGGTTGGCCTTACGTTGGCTACGAAAATCTTGATACTCTCTTCTAACATAGTTGTAGTAACTGTTAAACGGTACGTATCTCTACTAAAAAAACGTTATTCCGCTAAATGTGTTAAGTACATCCCGCATGGGGCATGGTTTACACAGTGTGATTTCAAATGGAATATAAACTCACCGCCAAATATATTGTTTATAGGGTATCTGGCTCCTTACAAAGATATAGAGAGGCTTATAGAGATAGCAGATGTTTTAAGAAAAAGCATTCCGGATTTAAAGTTACTGATTTCAGGAGATGCCCATCCTAACTATCCCGAGTTCAAAGCACTTTTCTTAAAACTGATATCAGATAAACCATTCATCAAGTATTTTGGCAGAGTGCCTAATCATGAATTGCCTAATTTAGTATCTAGAGCAAAACTGCTTGTCCTTCCCTATAGAACCTCAACGGGGACTAGTGGTGTGTACCACCTAGTGGCTGGGCTGGGTATTCCGGTCATAGCTCCGCCTACTATTGAATTCAGAGAACTCTATGAAGAGGGTGGCGGCATATCATTGATAGACTTATGGAGTGAAGACGCTGCACAAGATATTTTAGAAATTCTACTAGATGAAGGGCGATTGTGTAAGTTATCTAGAAAAAATGTCGAGTTTGCGTTAAAAAGATCTTGGGATATAGTGGCTGAAGAGTATATAAAACTTTACCGTTATCTCTTGAGATGTTAAAGCACTCAGCATTCACTGCCGTCTTGGTTTTGGCTATGTTAGCCGTTTTAAGCCCTTGGCTAGTTAACGGAGCTCCATATATCGGCGATTCGTGGACCCATTTGAAGAAGGTTGAGGATATAATTGCCCTAGGCAGGATGCGTTTCGAGGAATATAATGACATGTGGCCTTCGATAAACGTGTTAATAGCGTTATACTCCATGGTTAGCGGTATTGTGCCGTTAGCCTCGACCCAGATAGTTCCATTTCTAGTTGCGCTCTCTTCAATAAATCTATACATTCTTTTGTCGAGGCTGTCGAAAAAAACCGGTGCGGTTTTCTCCGTCCCGGCAGCATTGGCCTTCACACCCCTGTATACATTCATAACCTTTGGATCTGCCGTCATGAAGGAGACGGCGGCCTTCTTCCTGGCAACTTTGGCCATCACATACGTAACATCACCTCGCCCGAGATTCCTATGTTTAATAATTCTAGCCTTGGGGCTGGTGCTTAGCCATCATTTCGCCACTTTGTTTGCATTCATATTTTACATTGTCATGTTAGTTGAAGATTTATCATTAACGTTAAATAATAGGGATCCAGCGGACCTTAAAAAGAGCTTAACTGCAGTTTTAATATTGGGTGCGCTGGCGCTTAGCTGGAATTCCCTCGTAATCTATAGGATAGGATGGTTCTTACCTATCAGTGGAGAGTTCTTGTTGATGGTTGTTTTCATCTTGCTCGCTGTTTATACAATATCGAGGGTAGGTGTGGTTAGTACTTCATTATTTCAAGCATTTATCATTCCATTGTCAGCCTTAGCCTGGCGTGGTCAGCTGCATGACATACCGACCCCTGTTAACACTATATCTGTCTGGGAGATCAGGGACCTAGTAGTGTTTATAGTTCCTGCACTTATAGGCTTAGCCCTTTTTTGGAGGAATAAAATAATTAGAAGCCTCCTAGTCTCAACTAATACTTTGGTAGTGTTCAGTCTTACATCCGATCTAGGTTATAACGGGCTTGTCACATTTACTAAGTCCCTACATTATTACGCGTTATTTCTATCACTAATCTTTTGCCTGTCCTTATCGTTTGTATCGTCTAAGAAGCTTGGAAAAATTGTTTCAAGCATCATAGTGGTGTTCCTTATTTTCGCCAGTACAACTGGGATAGGTCTGGCAATTAACGGCCCCGGCGCTTACCACTATGTTGAGTACGCAGAGCTAAAACAGGTGAAGGATAGACTGTATGTGCCGGTTGTTACCGACGTTAAGCTAGGATATATATCTGATTATTTGAACATAAGGTATTCCTTATTTAGTAGGCTGAAGGGAAATGAGTACGTCCTCTTAACTCGGTCCGATTTTACACATGGCATCCTTCTTGGGTATGTCTGGGTGGAACTGTCCCTATTTATGCCTCCCAACGTGATGGTTTCGAGCGATAGGTTATTTGACGGGGAGTTCATAAAGATGCTTAGAGTTAACTATGTTTAGAATCATTCTGAAAATGTTTTATAGGGGGACGGGGAATGTTAGGGGGTACATATTAACGGTAGCTGTTTTTGAAGCAATGCTGCTCGTGGTATTGTACGCACCGGCCGGCTACCTTAACGAGGCTCTGAGGATTGTTCCAGCACCAAGCCTATCCATATCGGATCATGGTCCCGGAGTTGATCTGTATTATGGATATCTCACCGTAAATGGGAGAGAATTTCTAGTGTTTTCGTCCAGCAATCTTACTGGAACGCTAAAACTGCTTACAGGCAGGGGGTTAGAAGCATTAGATCCCGCAGTAGGGTGTAAGATAGATAGACCTGATGTGAAAAATTACGTCAAAGAATTTTTGGGGTCTCGGGTTGAAGCATTCGCCTGTATGGGAAGTTTTATTGATTATTCTATAATGGTTCCATGGAATATTTTTCAACGGCTAACTTCATTTATTAACGGTTCAGTCAGGAGGGTATATTTGAAAAATCACGTAGAGGATGGAATAGCAGTACCTTCTGCATTTACTGTTTCAAGAGATCTATTAAAGATGGTTAGATTCCATCAGAATTTCTTATATATTATTTCGACCGTTATTCTCACATTGTCAGGTTTTATGTTGGGGTTAAGGGCTTCTAGCGATATAAAGCAGACACTAGACTTGCTTCTCGAAATGCGTATTTCGAGGTACAGTACGTTATTCAATACATTCTTAGTAATCTTAGGATCCACAGTGATTGGTGTAGTTGTTGGCTATGGGTTGGCATACGTAACGGTTCCTGTTGCACTTATATTCCTGAGGTTACTCCTCAAGATCCCTTATATTTACGCTCTTCCCGCCATCGAAGCGGTGGTGAATATACTTCCGCCAGCCTTACTTTCACTGTCTAGTTACACAATTGCCATATTGTTAAAGATAAGATGAAAACTATAGGATTAAAGATACTGGGTAGGGGAACTGTTGTGCAAACACTCTTACTAGTCTATCTTCTGTCAGTTATCTCAGCCTTAGCATTGGGTTCCTCATACGAAGTATTTCTAAACACAGGGAATTTCATACAGGGGTTTGAGTTGAGAAACCCTATGTTAATGGATAGTTCTGCAAGAAGCCTGTATACAAGTGTTATTCCGGAGCGTCTGGCTAAAGACATAGAAACAGTGCTCGGTTTTAAAGCAAGAGCAGTAACTGCAACACTAGGTTATGTAGATGGTTTATTGACACCTATATGGGATTACATTATTCTGGGGGAATATTCCCCGAATGTGGGTGATGTCACAGGCTGTATTTTAGGGGAAGGATTGGCAAAGAAGTTAAGCAAGAATGTAGGTGACACTATATTAGTCACGGGCATACTTTCTAAGGAGATACATATACTTAGAATAGCTGGAATAAGGCGTTTTAATGATGTTAGAGATAACTATCTCTTTGTTTCCATTGATCTCGCGAAGAATTTAAGAGGGATTAGGCAAATGGATGCTTCTATTATAGTTTTTGATAGGGCCGAAGAAGTTCGTGAAGTGTCTAAATATCTATCTGAAACGTATGAGTTAAAGGTGTTTTACGATGTACCTGTGGAGGCCAAGCTAAGGATATTGGCGTCCGATGGTTCGATGGTCTCGGAGAAAGTCATTGTAGGTAGGGATGTAGAGGTAATCAGGCTACCCTTCGGGTATTATCAACCCGTCCTCCTAACATCCTACGCAAATATACCATTAGATCCCATAAAGCTCAAGGATTCATCCGAAGTGAATGTTGGAATTAAAGACAACGTAATACTAAGAATAATTGACTGCCCCGCGCAGTTGGAGTTGAAAGATGTGAGGGGGATTGCCTTCAAACCTGAAGGTCGTAATAACGGAACGTGTTTGTATAGAATACCGGTGGGCGTTTATGTTCTGAATTACTCAGGGAATGTGTTAGAAATTCCTATGATAGATGATATTGAGCTTAGGTTAAGTAAAGAGGTAGTTAAGGAGCCTGAACCGTCGAAATATTTCAAGCTTAGAATCGAAGTAAGATACATCGATGGTAAACTAGTTGAGGATGTATACTTGACGGTGCTGTCTGTTGATGGAGGCCTGGTAACATCTACAAGAGCAAAAGGCATATATGATACTATCCTTCAGGAAGGCGGCTACATTTTCATCGTTAGGAGAGGTGGGTATGTACATGAAGAGAAAGTAACGGTTGATGGAGATAAAACAATTTCTGTAACTCTACCGTTGAGAAGTGATGGTCGGATACCTTACTCATATACGCCAAAGGTTAAAACGCTGCCTTCAGGATATGATTCATTGAGCAGTATTAGCCTTATGGTTTTTTCGGCAGAACTGGGCCTCTTAGCAACCATATCTGTAATTGCGTTCCTAGTCTACGGTATTATATTTGACCATTTCTTCGAATCATCCTCGAAAGAGTTGGAGAAGGTGAGAGAGATGAAGTTTGGTACCAGTATCTACTTGAAGCTATTCTATATACCCATGTTTACACTGGTCTTGATGATGGCGTTGCTTGGGTCTCTTACAGCATTATGGTTGGCTAGGGAAATCCCATGGCCCATTCTGCTCCCCATGGAACTTGCGGGCTCAATACTGTGGCCATACCTTATCAGCGTGGTTCCTGCAATTTTTTCATACACATTTCAAGCTTTAAGGAGCTTCCGTAGACGGGAATGCAACTAGAGTTTTTGATAGGCTTCTCGCAAGCGGTCATTTTTATATTATCAATATTTTTGGTAGGTGTAGCGATCTATCATCTCTTAGTCTTCCTTGCAGCTATGATAAAAATGGAAAAAGTGGGATCATCTAAACCTCTTCCAACCGAGTTTAAAACGGTATCTCTAATAATACCTATGAGGGACGAGTTTTCGGCCCTGTCGCAACTCATTAAATCGCTTGAAGAATTAGACTATCCGGCTGAGTTCTTCGAAGTAATTTTCGTAGCACCGAGTGAATCTAAACATATCTTAGAAGAATATTTATCCAGATTATCCGAGAAGAAGATACGTACTAAGCTCGTAGTTGATGAAGGTAACGGTAAACCAGCGGCGTTGAACCGAGGGTTAACGGTAGCAGAAGGGGAGATAGTCGGCATATTCGACGTAGATTCTGTATTATCCGTAGACATTCTGAAGAACGTTTCAAAAAGTTTCTCGGAAAAAAACTCGCTAGCAGCTCAAGGAATAGCAAGGTCATACAACAGCGATTATAATATACTTAGTAAGCTTGCTTCGCTGGAGCAGGTAATATATTTGAAAATATTCTTACAGCCGCGATCATTCCTAAATCTTTTCATACCATCTACCGGTTCATGCTTTTTTGTTAAGAAAGACCTGCTCTTAAAACTGGGTGGATGGAGAGATGATCTGCTAGCAGAAGACTTTGACCTATCGCTGAGAATCCATGACGAAAAAATTAAGATCAAGCTTGATCAAAACATCTATTGTTGGCAGGAAACGCCCAGCAGGCTTAAAGACTATTTTATCCAAAGATTAAGATGGTTTAGAGGATTTATTCAGCTTTTACCAAGCAACCTCCATAGATTGACCACCCCAGAGGGAATAGATATATTCTTATTGCTGTTAGGACCGCTCGTGCTTTGTTCTTCTCTATTAGTATTTATGTACGTTACATTAACTGGTTTTATATTACCATCTTTCCTAGGATTTTTAGCAAGTCTGTTAGCCATTCTCACCCCCATATCATTCATGTGTTTAACAATAAGGTCGAAAACTTCCAAAATGAACCTGATTCTCGCCCTTCTTGGAATTGCTGCCTACTGGATGGTGGAGTCGATTATAGCTACAATAGCTATATTGACGGCGTTGGTGAGGCTAAAGGTTAGATGGATTAGGACTCCAAAGACTGGAATAGCTCAAGCTTCAAACATTAAATAGCGTTCTAAAACAATTCTTTAGGATGCTCCTTAAATTACGAATGGAATACATATGAATGTGTATAATGGACCCGCCCTAAAAGCCATTGGTGTGGAAAAGACCTTTAGGACAGGAACTGAGAACGTTAGGGTGTTAAGTGATGTTTCCCTCAGCATGTCTTTCGGTGATGCGGTAGCTGTCATGGGGCCTAGTGGTGTAGGAAAGACTACATTGCTGAAGATATTGTATGGGCTGATACAACCAGATAGAGGTGTTGTAGTAATAGCGGGCATAAACATATATGAACTAACCAGAAGGGAAAGGGATAGGTTAATGTTACACTTAGTTGGATACATGCCAGAGGATGATAGACTCATAGGAACCCTTAACGTTGAGGAGAACCTTTCACTCCCCCTACTAGCCGCTAAGCATCCTAAGAAGGAGATCCGAAAACGCGTCAACGATCTTTTAAGCATGACGGGTTTAGAGAAGCTTGCCAAGAGATTCCCGAGAGAGCTTAGCATGGGTCAAAGAAGAAAAATATTACTTTTAAGAGCTTTAGTAAATGAACCGGCAATCCTCCTTTTAGATGAACCGACAGCAAACATAGACTCGGCAGGGGTTGAATCAATACTGGATTACCTTAAACATTTAAAGGATGAAAACAAGGTCTCCATTTTGCTAACTTCCCATGATTACAGAGTGACTAAGGTTGTTGAAGAGGTTTTAATATTAAGAGACGGAGTCTTAACGAAGCAATGAGCTCTAAGCTTGTGATAGCTGGTCGACGCTTAGGACATTATCACCACCTATTTTGCCTAAATTTGAGTAAAGTATTGAGATGAAGACTCCCTCTCTAAATAGTAGACCTAAATGCATAGAACTATCAGTAATAGTACCCCTGAAAAATCAACCAAGTATTAGATGGATCAGGCACCTTGAAAAGATTCTGCCCGATAACTCAGAGATAATACTTGTTGGGGAAAAGGTGCCACAAAAAGCTATAGCTTCAGGCAAGATCACCCTACTACGAGCTAAGTGTAGCAGATCGCAAGCTAGGAACATAGGGTTATCAATCTCTCACGGCGAACTAGTATTTTTCCTCGACGCTGACCAGCTCCCATCAAAAGCTTTAGTTGGAGAAATCTTAGAATTGTTTAGAAGAGGATATGACGCAATAAAAGTCCCCGAGAAATTTATGGCTATTAGTCGGTGGGGGAAGGCATCAGCTTTATGGAAACAGAGTGTACAGGAAGCTGATAAAGAATATGGATGTATACCTAGGGCATATTCGCGAAACATACTTTTGAAGGTTAAAGGATTTGATACAAGGCTGGATGTTGCAGAAGATTTTAATTTGTATATTAAGATTCGAAAACTATGTGTAAAAGAAGCTTGGACGACATCACCTATCTATCACTACGAGGAGGATAACTTAGTGGAGATTTTAAGGAAGAGCATTTTCTATAGTGAAGCCCTACTCTCAATCCGCAAGGATGACATAGACTTCAAATCTACCATCGCGAAATACGCAGCTATTCCTAAAGTCTTTGTTAGGGCTATGTCATCAAAGGCTAAGTTAGATGTAAAGATTTGTTGCATATTATTAGTCGTTACGCGGATACTTTTGCTTACCGTTAAGATTGTCGGAAAACTCCTTGAAATTCGTCATTACATACTTTCCAAAAAGTAGAATGATGGAGAAGTAAGTGGTGTGCGAAGCAATGATTTAAGAGTGATTGGATACATTGGTCTTGGCAGCTATGATGAAAATTGCAGAGAAAAAGGCTCGTTTCACTCGTAATAGCTGTAAGTTCGTGTGACAGTTTAATTTATGAGCCTAATGCATTAATCTTCTCAATAATCTGGAGGCAAGAGGGTGATAAAAAAACACGCTGAATGGTGTTCTATGTTGGTGTCTAGGCTTATCTGGAGTTATATTATAGGAGCAGTGGTCTTCCTGCTACTCTCATTGATAATCCTTAGGGGCGTATTCCCGTCCCCCCATCCTGTTGCGTTTCATGACTTGGCACCTATATGGCGTTTTGAACAGCTCTATAGACCCTACGACTATCCTTGGGACTATAAATCCAACTTAGGAACCCCAAACCTTTTAACAGGGAATGCCGTGTACAATGCGCTGGTTATTTGCTTCACTGTACTCGTAGGCTCGGTGGTGCTAGCTCATAAGCTCGTTCTCACATTTCTGATGGCCTTATCGGGTTTTGGATTCTTCTTGCTTATTAGATACATTCTAGGCAACACGGTCGCAGGATTGGTTGCAGGACTTTACTCGCTGCTCAATCCCTTCACGTGGAGCAGGTGGGCGTTAGGACACAATACTATAATATTCGCCTATGCTATCCTCCCCTTTGCTCTACTTGAATTCTTCAAGAGTTTCCGGGAAGAGAGTTTAAGAAATCCTATTTTGTGTGGTCTCCTACTAGGCATTATAACACTTTTGAGTCCTCACCTCACTTACATCTTCACCATCTTTGCCCTGTCTTATGCCGTGTTCGAACTTGCAACAGGAAGGATGAAGAGGTCATTCAATCATGTTATTAGATCGTTCATCAAACCCTCAGCTTTCATAATTGCAGCTTTATCTGTATCCGTTTTTCCCTTCATTTACTTACTTATTGCAGTAAGGCCTCAAATCTATGCCGTAAGGGCCGAGGAGGCAGTTTTTATTGATACTCCCTTAGAGGTCATGTCCAAGTTTGCCGGAGACATATTGTTGGGTGTAATTGTATCAGCTGCCGCGTTGATCCCGTCATCTGTATGGTTGAGATTTAAGGGATCCATCGTTAACGTCCCATCGCTTAGAGGACACCGTAAATGGCTATCTGTCTTTTTCTCCATAATGGGTTTGCTGGGTCTTTTGCTTGCGGCTCTACCATATAGACCTCTTACACCGATCTATGTTTGGCTCTTCTATAACGTGCCAGGTTTTTCCATGTTCAGGGAGGCGAACAAGTTCATCTTACTCACTACTATCTCGCTTGCCTACTTCTCAGGGCTGCTCGCAATCCGTCTACATCATTGCCTAAGCATGAAGATGAAGGGGTTCTTAGCTGGGCTCGTCTCTTTTTTGGTGATGGCTGCTCTTATAGCATACCCATCATGGGGGTTCTTCACAGGTGATCTGGGGGGCAGAATAGGAACGGTTGCCGTGCCTGAGAAATATGATGAACTCTATTCTTGGCTCCTTTCATCTAATGAAGACTTTAGAATCGCCTTTATACCACCAGCTGTGTGGGCAACAGTCTATGATTGGGCGCCTATCTGGTTCTTAGACCCATTGGTGGCGCTTCAAGCAAAACCAACCCTAGAGATCAAGAGTGAGCAGGATTTGACATCAGGTGCTGATTTCACAAGATGGCTATACACAACGCTGTATTCTGGCAGAAGCAATGATTGGGGGCGTATGCTAGGGTTAACAGGATCGAGGTATGTAATCGTCCGTCCTGATGCTGATATGTTGGGCCATCGAGAAGATCTAAAACTTTTCTCCAAATCGTCTGACAAGTTTTTGGGTAATAAGTCTGGTCTTATCCAAAGCCGTAAGTTTGGTGACCTAATTGTGTATGAAAACCCTTACGCATTGCCCCACATCTGGGTTGCTGAGCGGTTTGGTTTGGCGATAGGGGATCGCAGACTCCTAACCAGTTTAGCAGCGCTTGGATACGACTTCAAGCAATGGCCCCTCTCCTTCCCAAACAAGAAAAGCCCGCTTCAGCTTGGTATGACACCCGCCATACTTATCCTCCAAGGGGAAACGTTATGGGACCTTGTAAGCATCTGGCCTGGGGCCGCTTCAATCTTTTACGCCGGCGATCATGCAGCCATCTCAACTAACCCACATGGGCAGTGGATAAACGGTCGTCTAGCTTGGTTTGCTGACGCCGCAGAACTGAATGCTTATCCAGACCCCTTCGCATATACCGAGTCCACAGCACCTCTGGTAGTGCCTTTGCAGGGTATAGATAGCGGTGATTATTTGATTCTTATCCAAACATATGATGGGTTAGACGGTGCGGCTGGACTTATAGTCCAGCTACCGGATAAGACGTTCACATTGGATCCATCCGGTCAAGCTGGGGGGAGATTTCGGTGGCGGGAATTAGGCGTTCATCATCTAAGTGGGTCGACCATCATGAAGATTATGAGTCTAGGAGGACCTGCGGCCGTCGGCAAAATAATGCTGGTTAGACCAGAAAGTGTAGGGGAGACTTTGAAGAAGATTAGGAACTGGCTTTCCTCGATGGATATAATGATTATTTTGGAGGATTTCGAATGGACTCCGGCCACTAACTCTGCCATCCTCCCTCAGACAGGAGCGAGCAACGGAGCAATACTCAACCCGGCCTCAATGTGGGCCGAGACTCACTTTACGATCTGGCGGCCGGCTCCATATCACCTCATCGTCAGAGTATTCCCTATGGACAACACCTTCAACCTAACCCTACAGCTGGACGGTGTGGAGTACACAGTCTCAGGTATTACAAACAGTCCTAGACCAAGCCTCCTGCATATATCTGAAGTCTACCTAAAACCAGGCACGCATGTCATAAAGGCAAGGAGTCATGGGCGAGGGGGTATTGACCTAGTTGTATTGACCACGCTCCCAAACATCCCTACCGCGTCGGAGACTTACGCCGGGGGTTCTATGACTCTATACCAGCAACTATCGGGCTCGGAGTATAGAATCTATGGTAGTCAGGGTTACTTGGTCTTTTTAGAGGCTGCTTCGACTTCGTGGAAACTATTTACGGAGGACGGTGTGGAGATGCCTCATCAGGATGGGTTCAGCTTCGGAGCTATATACCAGCTTACCTCTGACTCTAGCTCTTATAGGCTTGTCTATATAGGTTATCAACTACTTACCTATGTGCCGTTGTATTGGTTTCTTATGGTGCCCACCTCCCTTACTGTATCTATTTTACTGCTCAGAGGGATGTCTAGAAAGTTTCTGAGCAGGAAAAGCCATATATCTTCTACTTGGACATGAAAAAGTCTGTTAGACGTATGCGTAGAAGACCGGTATACTCTCTAGCTATAATCTTCGGGCTTACTGTTGCCACCATCCTAATATTGCTCAGCGGATCTACATCACTGTTTATAAGAGTCGGCAGCAAGACACGTATCATCAACATCGGGATCATAGTTGATGTAGATAGTCGCGAAACAACCTTGGTGAGGGAATTTGTAGAAAGTCTTCCCTACACCAATAGCCTATATTTCGTGATTGAGGAATGGGATTCGCTGAAAGATAAAGACTTTGTACAGTTCATGAAAGATAGGGGTGAGATAATTCCTGCTTTCTCCTACCTGCAGACCTATGAACCAGAGGATAGGAAAAGGTACGTGGACCACTACTTAGGAGAATTCAAACGCTTTATTGGATATTATCCAAAAGGCATCTTTACCTTTCAGCCCGACACTTACACGGCAAACTATTTGAGAGACAAATACAACATATCTTACATAATAGGCTATGCGTTTGACCAGCATCTCGTGGATTATATGAGTATGAGAGGCGGCTGGCAGGCTCCATATTACGGATCAAGAGAAAACATCATGGTGCCAAGCCGGACCAGCGGGGTTGTGATACTGCCCCACCTGACCTGGGACTGGATAGCAAGATATACACTTGACCACCGTTATAACACCCACCCTGAAAACTCGTATCAAGTCTTTGAGAAGGATTCGATGAAAGCTTTGGAATACATGAAGGTATTAATTGGACAGACATTGGACAGACTGGAGCCCTTCGGCTACGCCATGGTGGGCTTCGAGTTCAAGAATATGGGGCTAAGGGCAGGCATCCTAGGAATGGTGCGAGAATACTACAGCTGGATAATAGAGTGGTCGGGCGCAGAGATCATGACTCCATTCCAGACAGTAGAATGGTTCACAACAAAGTTCGCTGGCACGCCCGAGTATAGGATAAGATTCCGCAGCCCGGCCACGGGCGAGGAGGTTGAATGGCTCTTCAACCCCAACTATAGGCTGGCTAGGAGCGGGTGGTTTGTGAAAAGCTTTGTAGACTATACTGAGCAGGGGCCCGACCCATATCTAAATAAAAGTGGTTTTGTAAACTTCTTCCAAAAGCCTACAGCAACCAACCAGATAGATACAAGCCTCACCTTCAAGATAGATTCGTTGGGTCAGAGAGGGGAATATACCCGAGAAGGGTATGGGGGTGTAATGTACATAGGGCCTGTGAGCCTCTTCCCATACCTCTACAACATCCACCAAATTTATGTTGCTGCCTTGACCGCTCTATGTAGCGTCACCATCTTAATGGCTATAAGAGTCTCAAAACGTAGCGGGTTCCTGTCCAGAAAGGCTGCTGCATCTTTTTCAGCTGCGTTGTTGCTTCTTGCGCCCACACTCCAGTTGGGAGTCATCCTGCTACAGAAGCCTGTACCTGTCGGGGATAGTGTGGAAGATGACTGGCTTCGATGGGCAGAGGTCGCTTGGAGATACTTCCAACCTGGGGTGGGGGTAGTTAGAGAAAGCGGACTTCATATGGCGAGGATAGGCTGGGCCAGGTTTACCGACTGGGACCTAGGAACATACCTTGTGGCCGTACTTAACGCCGAGGCTCTCGGCATCCTTCCTACAACCGGTGAATGGGGTGCCGACTACAGGATAAGGAAGATCCTGGATTTCCTAAAGTCTAGACCATTAACGGCTGACAAGATCCCCTACCTACTATACAGCTCTGACACAGGCCTCCCCGTAACCGACAGGGAGACGAACCCATCCGACTCAGGACGCCTTCTCGCCGCCCTCCACCTACTAGTTGAAAGGAAGCCCTATCTTAGGAAGGAGGTCGAGGAGATAGTATATGTGAGAACGAATTACACCGGTATAGCTTTTCGTGAAGATATGTGGAGACAAACCAGCGGACCTTACGCGTATATTGATGCTTACGGGTTCAGGCTTTGGGGATTCGATTCACAATACATTAGAAAAGCTCAGCTGGAGCTGCAAAGGCTGATGGAGGGTGAGAAAATAGAGACATACGGTGTTAAGCTTCCGAAGGGCTTCATAACCATGGAGCCTGTTATCGTCGGCCTCATAGAGCTTGGACTCGATAATCAGCTCTCTGACTTGGCCAGGGATCTTTATATTGTTCAAGAGAAAAGATACATGGAAGAAGGCAAGCTAACAGCATGGAGCGAGGGTGCCACCGACGGGATAGATACCGATAAGTATTATATCTTTCAATGGATAGTAATGAGGGACAGGACATGGGTTATTACTGACGGCTCCCTTCAGGCGGTGAAGGCCCCACCGGTAGTGTACACAAAAGTGGCCTTCGCATTGCATGCTCTCTATAAAACCTCTTACACGGCCAGGCTTGTTAAGGCAGTGTCCCAGCTGGAAACACGCATGGGGTTTCTGGAGGGGCTTACTGAGGATGGAAGGCCACTAACAGGCCCGCTAGGTCTCTTCCCAACTATAACCGATAAGACGAACTCATTGATACTATCTATAGCAAAATACATTCTTGATAAACTCAACCGAATATAAGATCCTATCAGCTAAGTAATACCCTAATAACCTTAAGTTTATGTCCAAATTAGTCTCGGGAGGGCGGAGTTACTGTAGAGGGGTTGCTGCTTGCCGATTTTCAGCGAGCGGTCATCAAAAGGGGAGGGAACAATAATTAAGTTGATAGGTTCGAAATTAAAGAAGAAAAATTCATAAATCCATTCAACATTTTTAACTTAGGATGGCAGCACTATCACATCACTGGTCCGTTGTATTGATACAACCGATCGGTCGCAAAGTCGGCATTTATTCTGAGCCTTGCACAGTGCGGATGGGAAAATGCTCGGTGTTCTTCGGAGGGGGAACGTATGGGTGTTTGGGGCTGTAAGAGGCAAGAACAGATAGTGCGGGTACTTATACACGTGTTGACACTACTCCTTGCTATCCTGCTCTCCTCAAGCAGTATTCACTACGTGGGTAGTGGGGAAACAGATTTCTGGCGGAACCTGGCCGCCATAGCGTGGAGATATTACCAGCCAGGGAAAGGTGTTGAGGCCTCTACTGGTCTTCACCACGCCGGCCTCTACTGGCCGTACTTTACAGACTGGGACTTGAGCAACTACATAATGGCCGTACTCGATGCGGAAGAGCTTGGACTGATACTCCAAGGCGGCGACTGGGGGTCGGACTACAGGCTCAGCAAAATAATAAATTTCCTCAAAACACGTCCCCTCACCACTGAGGGGGTTCCTTACTTATGGTACGACTCTAGGACCGGAACTAATCATGGTAATGACCGCGCTAACCCATCAGACAGCGGTAAGCTTTTACTGGTGCTGGACAGGTTAAGGAAGGTTAAACCCCAGTACTCAGCGGATGTAGACTACATAGTTAACGTCAGAACAAACTACAGAGCTCTAGCAGCAGATGAGCGGGCGTGGTCAAGTACCTCAGGTCCCTATGCATACCTCGCGGCTCTAGGGTTCGCAAGATTCGGAATGGGTGACTACGCTCCGGTAAGGAGGGCCCTTGAGACACTAGAAGCACTCGAAAACGCACCCAGGGTGTCGGTGGAGGGGGTCGAACTACCTCAAGCCTACCTAACCTTAGAACCCTTCCTCCACCTAGTCTTCGAGGCTGACTACGACAGAAGGGTGAGCAGTCTACTATTCAAGTTATATTTGGTCCACGAGCTGAGGTTTCAGCGAGAAGGTCTCAGGTTAGCTTTTAGCGAGGGGAACACAGGCCTTGATAACCCGAGCTACGTTTATGAATGGGTTGTAACAGGGGACGGTGGGGTATGGGTAATAACAGATCATTCAGGGACAAGAAGAAACGATGTAACACCTATCGCGTTCTACAAGGTTGCAGTGGCCTTTAGGGCTATATATGACTCTGAATATGCACGCGACTTGACTGACTGGTTGTATTCATTGTTCTCTAACTTCAATGACCCTAACTGCCGATCCTTCGACTGCGGTTTTATGGAGGGTGCTGACATGTCTGGCAGGGTTGTAAGTGTCATAATCGACAGGACAAACTCCCTGGTCTTATCAGCAGCTAGATACGCTATGAAAGGTCTGCTTAAGATAGAGACTGATCCCCCGGTACCGGCCACATTATACGTGGACGGTGTTGCACGAGATCCATGGGGTTTGGACTATCTCCCTCTCCCTCATGGCGGCTACATGGTGAGATTTGGTGATGTCCCTTATTACGTCACACCAGACGACATGAAAGTCCAAGTCTTGCCAGGCTACACAACGACAGCGACTGGTAAATATGTCCCAGCAGGGTTGCTTAAGGTTGAAACCAGACCCCCAGTACCAGCCACTATATATCTTAACGGAGTACCGGTCGCTGTGTGGGGGCTTGATTACCTGCCTCTTCCGCCCGGCACATACACAATAAGGTTTGGCGATGTACCTTACTATGTCACACCAGCTGATCAAACCGTTGAAGTGGTACAAGGTCAGGTGAGCATCGTTGTGGGAGATTATGTTAAAGCGGGCCTGCTTAAAGTGGAGACTAACCCGCCGCTGCCCTCAATAATATATTTGAACGGAACTCCGGTCGCTGTCTGGGGCCTTGACTACTTACCAGTAAAACCAGGAACTTATCTAATAAGTTTCAGCGACGTGGATGATTATGACACACCCCACAGTGTTACCATAAATGTGCGAAGTGACGAATTAGTGGTAGTGAGGGGGAACTTCACCCCTAACCCGGGCTGGCGTGCTCAAAAATGTGGTGAGTGCGGTTATTTAAAGATCGAGACAAGCCCACCTGTTCCAGCAACCCTCTACGTGAATGGAACCCCTCGAGATCCTTGGGGGCTTGATTACCTACCCCTTCAGCCTGGAACTTATGTTATACGGTTCGGTGATGTTGGACCGCCTTTGACAGCTTATTACGTAACCCCACCCGATGTAACGGTTCGAATATCCTCTGGTGAGGTGAAAGTCGTGGTTGGAAACTATTCTAGGGCAGGTCTACTTAAGATCGAGACAATCCCCCCAGTCCCAGCCAACTTGTATGTAAATGGGATACGGAGAGATCCTTGGGGGCTTGATTACCTGCCACTCCCACCCGGGAAGTATACGATAAGGTTCGGCGACGTCCCTTACTACGTAACACCTCCTGAACAAGTGGTTGAGATAATGGAGGACGGCATAACTGTTGTTACAGGCGAATACCTACGCGCAGGATTGCTCAAAGTCGAAACAAATCCACCTGTACCTGCAACAATATATTTGGATGGGATTCCGGTTGCTGTCTGGGGCCTCGACTACCTCCCACTAAAACCTGGAAAGTACCTGGTTTATTTTGGAAGGGTAGAAGGGTTTAACCAACCCGGATACCAACTAGCCACTGTAAACGAGGATAATGTGACAATTGTAGTTGGAGTGTATCGGCGCTCATAGGTATGTTGGTCAAAATGTGGTGGGTAGTATTTGCGGGGGTGCTCACATTTGTAGCTGTGTCTCCTTGGATCATGCCGTTAGGGTATGACGCGTATATACACATTTTCTTCTCCGACCATTACCGGAGATCATGGTTCAGCCTTTGGGATCCAAGATGGTATGGGGGATTCAGTCTATCGAGCTACCCGCCTTTAGTTCACCAGGTCCAAGCATTAATCTCACTACTCGTTGGGCATGAAAACTCCTACAGGTTAGTAATCTCATCAGGCCTCCTCCTGCTGGGAGGGGCCTCATACATATTTTTAAGGAGCTTTGGAGCTTCGCCAACAGCATCGGCTATCTGGTCGGCCGCCTGGCTTATAGGGCCTCAGATGATGCTCACAGCCCATCTTTTCGCACACGTAACAACCATCTTCGGTTCCGCATTCGCCATTCTCGCTGCTGTTCATTCCAACCGATACACGACTTCTGGCTCCCCTATTTTACTTGCTAAGTCAATTGCATTCTCCACAGCTTCGGCCCTTGCTCACCACTTGTCGGCTATTTTCTTTCTACCTACCGTCCTGCTGGCTTTAACGCTGCACACTTGGTTAATCAAGAAGAACGTTCGAAGCACCATTAGGTTTACATCAGCCCTGCTGCTACCGCTGACCTTTGCCGCACTTGCCCTCTCACCTTTCCTATTATTTCTTTTATCATCCCAAGAACAAACGGAGATACTACACTGGTCACGCTATCCATTTGACCCCGAATATTCAACCGTTTCCGTTCCTTTTCATCTCACGTCTTTCCTGTTGTTGGCAACAAGTGTGTTCTCAGTATTATGCGCCCGCCAGCTTGTTCTGACTCCGTTCATCTCGGCATTTTTCCTCCTTCTAGGCCTAGGGGCATCCACCCCAATCCCTTACATAGTCTTCGGCAACTGGTGGAGATGGCTCACTTATGAAAGGTTCGTTTTATGGTCCTCGTTGCTCTCGCTTCCAGCAATAACTTTGTATCTGAACCCTTCCCCGAAGAAGACAAGGCGTCGCCAATTAGCCGCTCTAGTTATGCTGGGCATCCTCGCTGTAGGGGGATTATATGCGGTATATCTAGTGTATTTCGGACAGACGGGTCCCGGTTACACTAGCTATTCCACTCCAGTTAATCATAAGGTCGAGTCTATAAGCGATATCGCAGCATTCTTGAACTCAAAATGCCCTAATGGATGCGGATACCTTACGCTCGGGCTTGGGATTAAGGCTGCAATGATAGGTGTCAAGACCGAGTCTTACACTCCTGACGGCTTCTATCCAACAGCGAGGAGAGAACCGTCTCTACGTGCGTCTGGTGCAGAAAGCATCGATTCCGCCTATTATTGGGTAAGGGACAGACAATCGCTCACCAAGATGGTGGAGTGGGCAGTCTCGCGCGGCGTTAAATACATCTTCGTTAGCCCCTCATACCCTGGACCAAGTCCCGCAATCAACGGCATGGAACTCGTAGATGTGCTGAGCAGCGGCGTAATAGTTTACGAATCTAACTCATCTGTGAGCATTAGACCCAGCTGGCAGGAGGGGCCAAGCAACATACAGGAGCTCTTCTGGGGAGTATCTCCGGCCGTGACCCTAATTTCACTACTAGGCTTTTATATGTTAGAGTTAAAAACCGGTAAAGCATATTGTGAGGACTCAATAAAACCCAACGAGGGTTGTAAGGATGACTTTAAGCTCTCGACAGAAAATGCGGGCCCCAATCACCGACGGTCTTAGAAACCATAGGCGACGGGCTATAAACTCTTTTAGCTTAATAAACCTAGCTAAAAGGTTGCAGGATACGCTCAGTAGTTGCTAAGGGCCGAGGATAGACATAATACGCGCTTTAGTCAATAGCTCGAAAATAATTCTGGCAGACGGGTCTACATCAAGCATAGACGACGAAAACTTCCAACTCCTTATGGAGTTGCTTAAAAAATAAACAGGGAAAGAAAGGTGACGATAATACTGACGACGACAGACTTCTACGAAAAGCTTCCATCCAACAAGGACTTCATTCTAAAAGATGGCCGCTTAACCGGGTGCTAGGGAATCACATGGGAGAAGTTTTGGTTACTGGCGGTGCAAGCCTCATAGGAAGTTATCTAGCAAAAACGTTTATTATATGTGAGATGTTAAGGTATTAGACAGCCTCTAGAAAACGTTAAACAATGGCTTGGCGATCCGAATCCTGTTTTCATATAGGGGACTTCGAGAAGCTGGAAATTGAACAATATATTACAAAACCAGCTAACAACCTATAATAGAAGCAGAAACGGCTTCATTCACTGAGTTCATTCTGAGGTGTCTACAGCTTGCGACTCGATTTCCAAAAGCCCCACGCCGCAGTAGGGACAGAAAGTTGCGTCGGCAGGTATTTTAGAGCCGCAGACATCACATGTAGTTAACTTGAGCTTTTTATTTTCATTGTCTTTCTCAACCTTAGGTCCTCTTTTTCCGGCGGCGTAGACCACTCCTCCGGCTGCAACCACCCCTGCGAGTATGCTTAGATTCACGACGTCCGGCTCTGATGTGTAGGCTGCCGTGATAGTTCTAGGCCTGTCCATAGTCAGGACAATCCTGCCGTTGTTATAGGTGCAGTCGTCGCAATCACCTGTGAAGCCTGTAAACCTGCGTTTGACGAAGATGTTTGCTGGCGGGTTCTCCGGAGCAGTTATCAAAGCCTTAGACCCCTCGTCGTACCAGCCTGAACCCACCGCACCTACCGGTGAATTCAATGTGAGGAGATATTGTCTAATATAGACTGTCTCAATATTATGGGGCCCTAACACCCTTATTTTCAGCTCGGGTGTGTGGATCTTTTCAAGCCCGCTCCATCCGGCAAACCTCAGCCTCACGTCCTGCCCGAGCTGTATGTGTTGAGGGGCTGTTAGCTTCAGCTCGTCCCCTTCGCCAACCCACCCAGCGTATATGACCCCTTGTGGGCCTTTCACATTAACGTAGTGCTCTGCCCTATACTTTGCCAGAACTACGTGAGGCCCCCTGACCTCAAGGACGGCCACACCTGGGGAGGATTGGGGCATGACTATCGCTGGGGTTGAGCCTGCCGACACCCACTCAACCAGCGTCAACCTGGTCTGGTTGCCTATGTAGACTTCTTTAGGCCCTGCTACGACGGCTAGAGCGCCCTCCCTATACCATCCGCTACCATTAACCTTCACATTGTGAGTGGCTACGGCGAGGAGCCTGAACTCCTTCACGTATTGCGCCTCAAGTCTCATGGGCTTGGTCACGTATACCCTGTTGGAGGGCTGGAAGGGTGTCTCGCCGCCGCTCCATATCTGGAAGACCCATCTCACGCCATCTGACTCGTTGTAGACCGCGGGGTAGTCCAGCTTAAGGAACGAGCCCTCCTCAACCCACTCGCTCCTCCTGAGCACCGTGGGCTGAGCATAGACGTGGACAAGGTACTCCCTTGCATAGGTTGCTGTGAGGTTGCCGGAGACGGTCACGCATAGGTCGCGGCCGCCGCCACCCCAACCCCTGAAGACTATCCTGACTCCCTCGTCGAGGTAGACGGTTTCAGGGACGCATACCCTGTCTCCATAACCCACGCTTGCAGGCAGGACCTTCTCCACACCATTCACGAGAGCCTTGACGGGGAAGTTTGAGTATACGAGGTATGTCCACTCACCGCTGGCCGGTACAAACGTAAATGCTGCCATGACCACTGCAACTACTGCCAAGGCTATCCAAGCCCTATCCATGACGCGACACCTCTAGGATCTATGCTGAACGCGTTAGCCACAGCAAGAGCTACATAGGACATGGATATAAGCCGGTGAGGCCCTTCACGCCTCTCAACAAAGTAGACAAATAGGGAGGACGCTGTCGAATACATGAGGTAGAGTAGCGGGTTTATGACCGCCGTAAGGCCTCTTCCCGGGGAAAGGTAGGCGAGAACACCTGTAGCTAGAGCGAAAGGAAACAACGTCGAGGGCTTCGAGGACGGTAGGAACGCCGCCAGGAAGATGAGCAAGACTAGCAGGGGGTTGGCGAACCCAGCCATGTAGACGTAGCCGACGTACGGTATGGTCACAGCGACCCTTCCTATAACCCTGTCCGCCGGCACATGGTCAACCCTGTCAACCGCGTCGCCTTTGAAGACGTAAAAGCTTTCGCCGAGGCCGACGACCCTATGGACTATCACGTAGGACCTGCCGGCCTCCTCAAGCCTGTAGGCGCCTACGTCACCTAACCCAAGCTGCTCAGGTATGACAACCACTAGGGAACCCCTAGGCACGTAGGGCTCCATGCTCCCCGAAACCACGGTGTAGAGGGCTAGGGGCTGCTGGAGCACGAGGTATGCGACAGGCGCTAGGAGCAGGATGTATAGGGCCCGCCTCAAACCGGGTCAGCCCTCACAGTTATCGTAACCCCTGGAGCCGTATAGCTTAACGGGCTGATCGTGAACGAGATTGTTGTCGGCGTCGGTGAGAGGCTTGCCGTGGTGGTATATGTCCGTGTGCCCGCGCTTGTTGAGACAGTTACGGTTACTGTGTACGTCCCGGAAACCGTGGAAGCCACCGTGACGCTGCCGCCTGTTATCTGGTTGTTGAATGCGTTACCGTTCACCGTTACGGATGTTGAGAGGACCCTGACGTAGTAGTGTACAACGTTGCCCTCCCCCCTGCCGAGCTGGTCTACATTATTGCTTGCCAGCGTAACCGCAGCCGCGTAGGCCGCCGAGGAGGCCAGCAACGCGAGAAGAATTGGTGTGAGATATCTCAGCATGGCGATCGCCTCAATCAAATAATACACGAGCTAATCAGCCTGGATGCTGAGGCTTCGACGGTGTAGACGGAATCGATGGAGACGTGTGGGGACATGGGGACGTACACAGTTCTCAGACCTGAGCCAAGATAAACACATCCCAGCGGAGGACCGCCTGTGGAGATTATGTTTCCATTGGAGTCGCGTAGAACGACGGTCACATCATACCACCCAGCATTCCTCACGAATATTTGAACCGTGGCATCAGTGACGGTTGTCCCGGAAGTGGTTAAGCTGACCGACCTAACCTCGTTCCTATCACTTATAACATTGTTCTTTCCAAGCCTGTAGGTCATTGCAGGCTTTCCTAGCGGATCCACCGCTGTAACAGGCATGTAAACAGAATAGGCTATTAGTGGTGTGAGAATGACTAAAAAAATAAGGAGGGGTGCCGCCAGCCGCCTCATAGGGCTTAGTTCTGGACGATCACTATGCTGACCTTGTAGACTTGAAAGGGGTCAACGTTGGGCGTGATGTCGACGTTTGTGGTTACGGGGGAGCTGGAGGCCGCCTGCGTAGCTGACCCCCCGGCTATTATGGCGTTGCTGCCGTCTAGGAGGGTTACGTAAACAGTGTAGCTTGCGCCGGTTGTTTCCCTGGTCTGCCACTGCACCAGAACCCGGTCCACAAGATAGGGTGCGGAAGATGTCAGCACCCACTTAACCCTCGTGATCTGGCACGGGTTGGCGGGACAGTAGACATCAACGTTCCCTGTTCCTCCGAGCTGGTCTATGTCGGCGCTCGTCAGCCCTATGGCCACGGCGTAGGCGGCGGCCGAGAATGCGATAGCCCCCAATAGCGCGGAGAGCAGCAAGTATTTTACCCTCATGTTTCTTCGATGACGAGTTGAGATGGTTTCGTTTAAACATGTTAACGGCTAGCGCTATTGCTCATTCCTAGGTATTACTCCTAGACTACCACAACTATCTCCAACCTAAGTTTTATTTGTATAGTTTTTCCATGGAAACCGCTATTATCCTCTACATCCTCTGCGCTGCCCTAAGCTGATTTTTCTGCCATATAATATAGTACCTATCCCTACTCTTCGACTTGTTAAATCATCTCCATAAGTTTTGACTCATATTTCATGACTAGGCCTATTATTGGTTTTAGTTTGCCGTAGTTGCTGAAGAGCTTTCTGAGGATTTCGATATCTGTTTCATCTAATCCCTTGGTTATTGGTAGGATAGTGAGGTAGATTGCTAGGTAGATTATACCGCCTATTAGGAGGTTTAGGTAGTTTGGCATCGGTTGGTTAAGGGCTAGCGGCAGGATTGGTATAGCTGCCGCGCCGGATGCAACCAGTATACTTGCTGAGTTTTTAAAACCTATCGGGGCCCTTAGCCTATTCCTAGCAGTATAGACACCGTATACGACTTTTAGGGTGAAGGATGTCAATATCGACAGTATCAATCCTGTGACACCGTATAACGGGGTTAAGGTGATAGAAAGCGGTATGAATGATGTGACATATATCGTTGTGGCTTTGAGATTTACCACCGTCTTCCCTATTGCGTTGAAGAAATAATCTAATACCGTTGAACCTATTGCGGAGCATAGATATATTGCTGCGTAGAGGGATAGGTATGATGGCGCCAGTTGGTATTTATGGCCGTAGATAACCTCTACCAGGTTTCTGGACATAAGTATTGTGAAGAGGGCTGAGGGGACTATCAACATAGCAGTATACTTTACGGAGTAATGGAAGGCCCTTCTAACATCCTCACCTGAGGGGTCTAGTTTAGAGAAGGCTGGGAAGAGCGCCATCGATATAGGGGTTGATATTATTACTATGAGTGTTGCGAAGTTTCCTGCTGCCTGAAAATTACCTATCTCGATGTCTGAAACATTGTGGGCTAAGAGAATCAGCCTATACTGTTCCACCAGTAGAAGCATGAGAGAAGACATGTACAACGGTAGGCCGTAGCCTATCATCGTTTTCAAATCTCCTGTAAAGCTTCCTCTGTATTCTCCGCCCCCATTCACAGCGGAGCTGAGAGACCTATACGGTCCTAGATAAAGCATCGAGATAGCCACTATGGTGGATATTGCGAAGCCTAGAACATGTCCTAAAACAGCCCCAATAACCCCAAGACCTATAATTACCAATATAGGGGCCGAAACCGACTTAACTATAGACATTGAGATCTTTGTTGCGGCCCCCGAACCATATCTGTCAAGCCCAACATATAGGTTGTAGAGTAGGTTAAACAATGCTTGGAATATTATGATGAGTGATGCTAGCTTGACGTAGAACCTTGCCTCAGGTCTGTTTAAAAGGGTGGATGCAAGGATGTCTGAGGATAGGAAACACACCAGCCATGCGACGAGGCTGACGGCCAGCCTGAACGTGATCGCGCTCTTCATAAAGCTTAGGAGCTGTGAAGTTCTGTCCTCAGACCTAAGTTTTGCAGAGAACCTGACAATGGTTTCATCCAAGCCCAACCCAATCAATGAGATAATGATCGCAGGCACAGCAAGGCTTATTGAGTATACGCCATAGTATTCGGGTCCCAAAAACCTAGCCACAAGTATAGAGCCTACAGCCAATATGACTGTTGAACCCGCCTCACCTAGGAAGAGTAAGAGGCTTCCTCTGACAGATTTATCCGCAACCTCCGTGAGATCACCACTCATCCTCAAAACCTACAGAACTCAGCTATATAACCCATATCAAGAAATAGTTGCGAAGAGGTCCATACATCCTCAATCTCTAGGTTTTTAGCTCATTCGACGATTTTGTTCACTATTCTTTCTGTTGTTTCTCTTCACCTCTATAGGCCTATTGAGCTGTGCTGGATGACGTGGCTAATACAGCCTGAAGGAAGAAAGATGAGGATGGAGAAGTATAGGAACATTATGCCAAAAATATAGACATC
>Ga0209143_1000243_pt1 | contig 27005 bp, 23 predicted proteins | sample FaiFalFF_MnMetaG_3_FD_184739 | JGI IMG/M metagenome (GOLD analysis project Ga0209143, IMG submission 184739) | Freshwater microbial communities from Yellowstone National Park, Wyoming, USA - Fairy Falls B (FF_Mn_B) MetaG (SPAdes) (version 3) | ecosystem: Environmental > Aquatic > Freshwater >...
ACAAAGTTCACAACTGGAAGCCTCGCCTTTCAAGGCGGGGAGCCGCCAGCCGCTAATAAAGTCTCCCTGTTATCTCGTAGCGGAGGCTAGGTTAACTTAGTGTTTTATTGTAAGGCAACATGCTCTTTAATATTCTCCTTGGAGAGCTCCTCTTGTAGCATGCTTCTGGTAAGCTTATCTTCCACGTTCTTCTACAGTCTTCTCAATCCATTTCTTAGACCACACTCTAATAGCCTCTATTACGTTCTTCAACTCCCTACCTTTATCGGTGAGCTCGTAGGTAACTCTTAGTGGTGGGTAGCGGTATTTTCTCATAACTATACCTTTCCTCTCTAAGTCCTTTAGGTTGTCAGATAGGATTTTAGAGTTTACCTCCAGTAGGTTCTTGAGATCAGTGAATGTCTTGGGTCCTTCGAGTAGATAGTATATTATTGCTAGCTTCCACTTACCACCAATCTCCATTATACCCTGGATTACGGGGCATGGTCTATCTCGGCTTGACATAGGTTACCCTCCGGAAACCTGGTTACCACCTGGTAATCTATGATCTGGGTTTAAATACACTACATCTAAACCTTCAACCAGGTGATTTACGTGGTGGAGGTTGTAGACGTGGTTTTCATTATAGGGAGGCTTATCTTCGGAGGCTACTGGGTTCTCAACGGCTTAAACCATTTCATCAACATGAAGATGATGGCCGACTTTACGAGACAAAGGGGTGTTCCATTTCCAGCAGAGCTATCTGTGGCTGTAACAGGGCTGATGATGCTGTTAGGTGGTTTAACAATAATCCTAGGTGTCTACACCTATATTGGGATGGCCCTCATAATATTGTTCCTTCTATCAGCCATGATATTCGTTCATAGGTTCTGGGAGATGAGCGATCCAATGGCTAGGATGATGGAGATGATATTGTTTATGAGGAACGCCGCCTATATAGGGGTACTCTTAATGCTATACACTCTAGGAGACACCTGGCCTTTCAACGTATTCGATCTCATAGGAGGCTAGATGGTTAGAGCTCCTAGTTCACAATTGCTTTTCCCCGTTTATCTTCTACATCTAACATTTATACCTAGGGGTTTAAGCTCTACTCGCCAAGAAGGTTTATGGGGTGTTTGAGTGTCTCTAGGTTGTGTTAAACCTAATAGGCTTTCAGGCTCTAGGAGCCCGTATCTCCTTCAGCATGCGTGTAACCCTGTTGATTGGAGGCCTTGGAGTGCTGAGGTTTTAGAGGAGGCTAGGGCTCTTGGTAAGCCTTTGTTCATATCGATAGGCTACTCTACATGCCATTGGTGTCATGTTATGGCTCGCGAGTCGTTCGAGGATCCTGATGTGGCTGCTGTGCTTAACGAGTACTATGTTCCAGTCAAGGTTGATAGGGAGGAGATGCCTGATGTTGATAGCTTCTACATGGCATATTGTATGGCGGCTCTAGGCTCCTGCGGTTGGCCTCTTAATGTCATAGCTACACCTGATGGTAAGCCATTCTACGTTAGAACATATGTTAGGAGGGAGGAGCTCCTATGGCTACTACTCCAAATTGCCAAGGTCTGGTATAGTGGTGATAGGGGGTTAGCTGAGGGTGCTGGTGTGGAGGCTCTAAAAGCTCTACAAAACCTCTGGGCCCCCAGGCCTGGTGATGCTAGCCTAGGAGACCTCATATCAAGGGCTTATAGGGAGCTCCTGGACAGCTACGACCCAGTCTACGGTGGCTTCGGTAGGGGGCCTAAGTTCCCCGTGCCACACAACATAATGTTCCTCCTTAGATACTGGGCTAGGAGTGGTGATAGGGATGCTGTTGAGATGGCTCTTAGAACATTAGACTACATGGTTGCTGGTGGTATACACGATATAGTGGGAGGGGGGTTTCATAGGTATACTGTGGACTCCAAATGGCTCCAGCCACACTTTGAGAAGATGCTCTACGATCAAGCTCTAATTCTAACGGCTCTCGTGGAATCATACCAGGTTACAGGTGATTTAACGTATAGGTGGGCCTCAGAGAAGATAGTGAGGTTCCTAGAGGAGTCTATGCTAAACCCTGAAGGAGGCCTATACACAGCTTTGAGTGCGGAAAGCAGTGGTGTTGAGGGCTACTTCTACACATGGGGTTACGATGAGGTTAGAAGCGTCTTAGACGAGGACGAATTTAGGATTGCTACGAGGCTCTTCAACATAACGGAGAGGGGTAACTATAGGGATGAAGCTAGCGGGAGGCTTACAGGGAGGAACATACTCTACATCGGGTTACCCCTAAGGGATGCCGCTAGACTGAATAACATAAGCTTAGCGGAGTTACTGGAGCTCGTGGATAGGCTGACTTCGAAGCTAGGTCAAGCTAGGATGCGTAGAGAGCCTCCTCCAGTAGATGATAAGGTGTTAACAGACTGGAATGGACTGGCTCTAGCGGCCCTAGCTAAGACTTATAGAGCTCTAGGCTCTGAGAAAGCACTGGTTATGGCTGAGAGGGTTGCATCGTTCCTCGTAGATAGGGTTTTAGATGGTGATAAAATCTACCACTGCTATAAACTAGGTGAAGCCTATATAGATGGGATGCTAGCTGACTACGCTAGCCTAACGTGGGGCTTGATGGAGCTCTACGAGACCACATTTAAGGAGAGATGGTTTGAGCTCTCACTAGACCTAGCAAACTCCATAGTTAAAAGATTCTGGGATGAAGAAAGAGGAGTGTTAAAGTTCAAGGAGGGGAGGGGTGTAGCAGAGGATCTCATGGACCCATATGATACATCAATGCCATCAGGCTACTCCTTAGCACTACACGTACTGATAAGAGCATCAAGGTACACGGGAGACCCCAGGTTCGAGAATACAGCCCTAAGAGCTTTCAAAAACGTCAGTGGGCTGGTAGAGCTAAACCCATCAGCATTCACATACATGCTATCAACAGCCCTAGACTACTGGGTTGACGTGAGCTACGAGATAGTAGTAGCCTCAAGAGAAGGCGATAGAGAAGTTTTAGATATGATAGGAGAGATCTGGAGGAGGTTCATGCCAAACAAAGTACTACTACACATAACGGAGGCTAGCAGGAGAGTGAGAGAGCTAGCACCCTACACCAAGAACATGATAGCAGTAGAGGGGAAGCCAACAGCATACATATGCAGAAATAGAGTATGCGATCTCCCTATAATGGGGGTAGAGAGGCTCTCAAAGGTATTAGGAAGACCACTACGTTATGAGAGACGGTGACGGCTAGTCGAGGAACCCCGTGGAGTCCATTGGGTGTGCTAAGTGGATAATGTAATATGGCATGATCATCGGCTTAAATAACCACCTTCGCACACCCTGTACTCTATCAGCAGAGATCTCTAGTTTACATCAACGTACTTCATATCACTATTCAATGCTCCCTCTCAACAACCCTCTTGGCATCGATTTAGAGATGTTCTAGGCTTATATCACCTTCTCTCCCCCATCCTATTACTAGGTCTGCCCACTCCCTCGCCTCATTGAAGTTTTGGAAGTTGCTTCTCTCAGGTATTTCTGGATCATAAGCCTTAACATGGAATCCTCTCGTTTCAAGCTCCCTCATAAGCCTCCATACAGTATTTATATCCTCTGATACGAAGAACGGTGATCCCGGCTTGTAGCCTAGGCCGTGGAATAGTATCTTTTTAGCCCTTCTATCCCTGGCTACCTCCTCCACCCTTGATGCTAGGTGTTCTAGGTAGAGCTCGTTCAACACTATAGCCTGTTTTAGGAGCTCCTTGAATGGGCTCCTCGGAGCTTTATCCCTCACCCACAGGTATAGCATCAACGTGTCTTTCACCAAGCAGGGTCCTCCAGCGTACCCTGGCCTATACCTCTGGAATCCGAAGGGCTTTGTTGAAGCCCCCTCTAGGGCTTCGTTGAAGTCGACCTTAGCGGTGTCTGATACGACTTTTATAGATGATACCAGGGTTATGTTAGCTAGTCTCTGGGCGTTCTCTACGAGCTTTGAGAGCTCAGCCTCCATTAACCCGGTTACCCTGGCTACTGGTATGCCTAGTACCTCCTTGTAGAAGTTAATCCCGGCCTCGACACTAGCCTTACCCAGGCCCCCTAGGACTCTTGGTATATTTGATATGTTCCAAACCCTATCCCCAGGGTTTATCCTCTCAGGTGAGTGCACCAATCGTAACGTCTCCCCAACCTTGTGCTTTGAGGAGCTCTCAATGCTAAAACCTAGCCTCTCAACGGTGCCCCCAGGGTATATTGTTACCTCTGATGAGACTAGAGTGTTAGACTCAAGAACCTCTCCAAGCCTCCTACCAGCTACCTCCACAGGCTTGAAGTCTATGTAGTCATCCGTAGACCCCTTATCTGATTCAAGCATCTTCACAAGACTTCTACCATAGACCTTCATTGGCGTGTTAACAGCTACCACAACCCACTGGGCGTTACTAACCTCAGAGTACTCTGTCGAAGCCCTTATACGATATCTCGATTGAGGCCAGTTCTCAACAACATAGACATCCCTAACACTTGGAACACCACTATTGATTAAGTCGACAACCCTCCTACTAACATCAACCACGATTACATCCAACCCTCTAAGAGCTCCGTGAACAGCAACATTTAAACCTACAAAACCACCCCCTATAACGGCTAGCCTCCCACTCAACCCCTTCAACCTTAGAGCATAGGAGAATCTAATCCCTTTAAAGGGTTACCTTCCTATGATGAGCCGCCCATTCACGGCTTTGTTTGAGTATTTAAGGTCCCCCCTGGCCCTAGCAATCCTAGGGTTTAAGAGTGTTAAGAAGAGCCTTAGTGGTCTTCCTTCTCCTAAGCTTCGTATCGCTCTTCGCTGATATAACCTATGAGGGTGCTAGGAGCATCTCAGGCCCCTATCTGGAGCTTCTAGGAGCAACCCTCATTGTGGCTGGAGGTGTGAGTGTTGGGGAGCTCGTATCATATGTTGCTCGCTTCGCCGGAGGCCTTGTAGCTTTTAAGCTTGCGTCTAGCACAGCTTACTGGGCTCTACTGATACTAGGCTACCTAATCAACCTTGTAGCTGTACCCCTACTAGCACTAGCTGGGAGCTGGGAGTTAGCTTTCACGCTCTACATTGTGGAGAGAGTTGGTAAAGGCTTCAGGGTCCCAATAAGGGATACCATACTAGCCGAGGTTTCAAGAGGGGTTGGTAGTGGTAAGGTTTTCGCTGTCCACGAGCTCCTAGATCAAATAGGTGGTGTAGCTGGACCCCTCATAGTTGCCTATGCTATAGCTAGCACTGGATCCTACAAGCCAGCATTTCTAGTGCTAGCAGTACCGGCCATCATATCTATAGCGTTACTGCTTACAGCATCAGCAACATACCCTCGTCTCAGATCCGCTACTAAACCCACTATAGGGATCTCCAAGGGGCTACCATGGCAGTTCTACGTCTACACCCTAGCTGTAGCCTTAGCTATGGCAAGTTACATACACTGGGGTCAAGCATCATACATGCTATCACAGCTAGGCAGCTATAATGTAGCTGTCCTCTACGCCATAGCAATGGCTGTAGACGGGCTGGCGGCCCTACCACTAGGCCTAGCCCTTGATAGGTGGGGTTTAAGGGTTACAGTAGTGCTACCACTCCTAGCTCTCACATCAACACTATCGCTAGTAGAACTATCAAACCCCCTGGTATTCGCGATACTATGGGGTGTAACCATGGGGGCCGTGGAGGTTCTAACTAAGGCAACCATACCGTTAATAGTGAAGGAGGAGTTTAGAAGTGTAGCTTACTCAATACTATTCATAGCTATGGGTGCAGGCTGGACCATAGGCAACATGGCCGTAGCGTACTTGGATCCACAAAGCTTGAAAGCTGTAATATTGGTTGTAGCCTCGGCTGTAGCCTCTACATTGATACTATTAAAGTTAGGGGAGGATCGAGGGTATACGGGTTCACCGGTTAAGCCTTCTTCCTTCTGACCAGTAGATCTATAACTGGTTTTACCTCAGGCGTTTTAACCCCTACTCTCTTATGCTCGCTCCTCCTATACATCTCAAGGACCCTCCTTACCACCGCCTCCGGCACCCCTGTAGCCTCAGGTATCTCCTCCTCTGCGTAGCCTAGGTCTAGTTTTGAGTGTAGCACTAGGTCTACCTGCTCATAGCTTACCCCAAGCTCCTTCTCAGCCTCATGCCCTCTCCACAGTCTTGGAGAGCTGGGCTTCAACGCTATCCTCTCCGGTAGTCCTAGGTGTAAAGCTAGCTTCCTAACCTGGCTCTTGTATAGTACTGCTAGTGGTGCTATATCCACACCTCCATCCCCGTATTTCGTGTAGTAGCCTATGAGTATCTCACTTCTATCACCTGTACCTAGTACTAGGTAGTCTAGCTTGTTAGCGTAGTAGTAGAGGAGGGTCATCCTAATTCTAGCTCTAAGATTACCCAGAGGCACCTTATCCTTCTCCTCTGACTCATATACTGGTATAGCCCCCTTGTAAGCATCAACTATAGGTGCTATGTTTATAACATTGTATCTCACGTTCAACGCCCTAGCTAGGCTCACAGCGTCTTCAACGTCAGCTTCAGGTGTAACCTCGGGATCGGGCATTACGAGTGCTAAGACCTTCTCCCTACCAATACTTCTTACAGCTAGAGCAAGTGTTGTTGAGGAGTCAAGCCCACCGCTTAGGCCTATAACGTAACCCCCTCTACTAGACTCTCTAAGCTCGCTTTCTATAAACCTCCTCAGATAACCCTCAATCCACCCGTAGTCTATATCCACCACATCCTCTATGGTAACCCTTCTAGCCATTATACCAACCTCATAGGCTTAGGTACATGTAGAACTCGTAGGGGTGAGGTCTCATATTAACCTCTCTAGACTCGGTCCTCTTCAACTCTATGTAGATTTCAAGTAGGTCTTTGGGGAAGACGGGTTTAAGGTATTCCATATCACTTTCAAGCTCTTCTAAAGCCTCATCTAGGCTTGATGGTAGTGTCTTGATATTAAGTCTCCTCAGATCATCCCTCGACAGCTTATAAGTATTACCTTCGAAGGGGTCGCCTGGATCCAGTCTCCTCTTGATACCGTCAAGCCCAGCCATTATGGTTGCTGTTATAGCAAGGTACGGGTTTGCCGTGGGATCTGGAGCTCTAAATTCAACCCTAAACCTCCTAGGGTCGCTAGCAGCAGGTATTCTTATTATAGCACTCCTATTATAGTAACCCCATACACAGTAGACCGGAGCCTCATAGCCTGGAACCAGCCTCTTATAACTATTAGTTGTGGGGGCTACGATTGCCGAGAGGCTCCTAGCATGTTCCAGTATGCCTGCTATAAAGTTTCTAGCTATCTCGCTTAGGCCAACACCATCGCTAACGAAAAGGTTGCTTTTCATACCAGTATCCCAGAGGCTCATGTGTAGATGCAGTCCACTACCATTATCTCCGAAAACGGGTTTAGGCATAAAGACGGCTATGAGACCATGGGATTTAGCTATATTCCTTGCAACCCATTTAGCGGTTACAATCTCGTCTCCAACGTATACAGGGCTACCCGCTCTAAGAGAAGCTTCCATCTGAGATACTGCAACCTCGTGGTGGAACACATCGCTCCCATAGCCTAGAGCTGAGAGGGCTCTTGAGAACTCTATCCTGAAGCTAGCTAACGTATCCATAGGCTCAACAGTATGGTACGCTCTTTTAACAGGGTTAAAGTAACCACTAGAGTATAATGGATACTCTAGGGATCTAAGCTTGTAGCCTAACCCTGTGTGCGGGTTGGAAGACTTAATCTTAACAGATTCGAATAGGAAGAACTCTAGCTCAGCCCCTGTAATAGCGGTGAAACCTAGCTCAGCTAGATAGCCTACTAGGGTTTCAGCTACAAACCTTGGATCCCTAGTGAATCTTAAACCCTCTGGTGTATAGATCCTGCCTATAACCCTCCATAAGCCTTCCCTCCACGGTACCTGTTTAAGCGTCTCCATAACAGGCTCTAGGAGTAGATCGCTCCTCTCAATTTCGAGGAAGCCATAAACACTACTACCATCTAGAGCTCCTGGGAACCTGGTCTTCTCAAGGGACTCGTAGGGTACCTCGACTCCCCTAAGAAAGCCTACCAGATCCGTATACTGAATCTGAACTAAACCAGGCCCGCCCATCTTCCAGTCACGGGCAAGTTATATACTGTTAACCGGGGTTAATAAGCTTATACTATGGTGGGATTAGGTTCTAGCTTAAATACCCTCCAGGTAATTGAAATTCTACATATAACCTCCTGTAATACCTTTCGAAATCCTCTCTAAAAGCCCATCTCTCCACAGCCTCTCTAAGCCTTTCTACGTTAAGCTCCACCGTTGAGGCTGATGGCTGATCGTGTAGTGATAGTAGCATTTTACCCCAGGGGCTGTAGGCAACACTACCACCCATGGTAACCCTACCATCGGGGTACACGTTGCCGGTAGCGTTAACACCTATAGAGTAGACAACGTTCTCCACACCCCTAATCCTAACAGCAGACCTCCATAGCTCAACACGGTTACCAGGTATACTAGCTGGATTGTATATAATGTGGGCTCCGCGAGCTACAAGAGCTCTTGAAACCTCAGGGTAGAATATGTCTACACATGCAACACAACCCACAACCCAACCTTTAACACTAAAAGGCTCAACAAGCCTACCAGGCTTAACCCTACCCCTCTCACCAGTAGCCTTCGAGGGATACAACTTCTCGCAGACCCTGACAAGAGAGCCTTCTATAACAGCTAAACCAACACTCCTAACAACACCATCAACATCAACAACATGCTGAAGACCACCAGCAACACTAGAGCCGAGGAGCTCGTAGAGCTCAAAAACAACCTTCTCGAAAACACCAACATCAACAGGTCTACCAGACATCCAGTTCTCAGGCAAAAACACTATATCCCCAACACCAGCCTCCCTAGCAAGCCTCACCACAAGCTCCTTAACAGAGTCTAAACTACCATCACCAAGACGGCCCACCTGAACAACCGTAACCCCTAGACTACAGATCTTAAAGCTAAAGTTCTTAAGCAAAGATCCCCGATAGGAGCTCCACTGTTAGCTCAGCTTTGGTCCCAACAACCTCAGCCCCACAACCTACATCTAGCATGGCTTTAAACATGTTGTTTCGATCCAGCTAACCGCAAATATATACATAACTATATAATTTAGAATATTTATGTGGGATTTATTACAATATTTTTAAGCCCACGATAGTTTTTCCCTACTAAGATGAGAGGTGGGGGTTATAGTGGAGGCCACAATTCTAGGGGAACCTCTCCCATACGAGGATAGGATTAGAGGTGTTGGATCCTTTAAATATGTGGATGTCGAGGAGTACTTCAACCTACACAGGAAGACCCTTGAGGATTTTGAGGGCTTCTGGGCCTCTATAGCTAGGGAGCTTGAATGGTTTAAGCCGTTCGAAAGGGTCGTAGAGCCCGGTGATCACCCTTATGTGTATAAGTGGTTTTCAGGTGGTTTAATTAACATATCCTATCTTGCTCTCGATAGGAATGTGAGAGGTGGTAGGAAGAATAAAGTGGCTTACATATGGGAGGGCGAGCCTGTTGACGAGGGAGGCGTTCCTAGGGAGGTTAGAAAGCTGACCTACTATGACCTCTATAGGGAGGTTAATAGGGTTGCATACATGTTAAGGAATAGTTTTGGACTGAGGAAGGGTGATAGGGTAGCAATATACCTACCCATGATACCGGAGCTCCCGATATTCATGCTGGCAGCGGCCCGCCTAGGTGTTATCTTCACCGTTGTCTTCGCCGGGTTTACTGCCGAGAACCTCGCTGTGAGGATCAACGATCTAGGCGCTACTCTACTCATAACAGCTGATGGCTTCTACAGGAGAGGTAGGATTATTAGACTTAAGGATGTTGCTGATAGAGCTCTCGAAACGACCCCAACTGTTAAAAGTGTTATTGTTGTTAGGAGGCTGGGCCTTAAGGATGTTAACATGGTCGAGGGTAGGGATTACTGGTTTGACGAGCTTATGAAGGGAGTGCCCTCAAATGTTTATGTAGAGCCTGAGCCTATGGAGAGTAACGAGACCCTCTACGTACTCTACACCTCGGGGACTACTGGAAGGCCTAAAGGTATAATGCATGATCATGGAGGATACGCTGTACTACTACATGCTACTATGAAGTGGGTTTTCGATATTAGAGACGATGATGTATATTACTGCACAGCAGATATAGGCTGGGTTACAGGTCATAGCTACATAGTCTTCGGGCCTCTAATGGAGGGGGCCACAATTGTCATGTACGAGGGGGCTCCTGACTACCCAGCACCTGATAGGGTATGGTCTATTGTTGAAAGGTACGGTGTAACAATACTATACACCACCCCAACCCTGGTTAGAATGCTTATGAGGTTTGGCGATGAGTGGGTCAAAAGACATGATAGATCAACCCTAAGGCTAATACATAGCGTGGGGGAGCCCATAAACCCTGCGGCCTGGAGGTGGCTCTACGAGGTTGTAGGAGAGCGTAGGTGCCCTGTTGGGTCAACGTGGTGGATGACGGAGACGGGAGGCATACTAATCAGCCATGCTCCAGGACTAGCTCTAGCCCCCCTGAAACCAGGTACCAATGGCCCACCACTACCAGGTGTAGATGCAGATGTTGTAGATGAGGAGGGTGAACCAATAGAGCCTGGTAGGAAGGGGTTCCTGGTAATTAAGAGGCCTTGGCCTGGGATGCCAGCAGCACCCACAGGCATGTGGGGGGATCCTGGGAGGTATAGGCAGGTGTACTGGGAGAAGATACCGGGTAAAGGGTTATTCTTTACAGGAGACTGGGCCATCAAGGATGTGGATGGCTACATATGGGTTCTAGGGAGAGCTGATGAGGTTCTAAAAGTTGCAGGCCACAGGATTGGAACTTACGAGCTAGAATCCATACTCGTATCACATAAAGCTGTAGCGGAGGCCGCAGTAGTAGGATCCCCTGATCCAGTAAAGGGGGAGGTCCCGGTAGCCTTCGTAACCTTAAGAGAGGGCTTCACTAGAACAAAGGAGCTTGAGGAGGAGTTAAAGCAGTGGGTTAGAGATAAGTATGGATCTATAGCAGTACCAACACAAGTATTCTTTGTATCAAAGCTTCCTAAAACAAGAAGTGGTAAGATCATGAGAAGGCTCCTCATAGCAATACTAACGAGTAAACCCCTAGGTGACATAACAACCTTAGAGGATGAAGCTGCAGTAGAGGAGGCTAGAAAAGCCTATGAGGAGCTATCCAGAGAGTTAAAGGAAGTTACCTACAGGTAGCCTCTATCCGAGGAGATTCAAGTTAGTTTCCAAACTTTTATTTTATATAATATTTTCTTTTCCTCAATACACATCCTTTAAGCCGCCCCCTAACATGGTTAGGATGGTGTGCTCAGTTTGAAGCTGTTTGTGGATCCACTGGAGCTCAGGGATATGCTGCGTGAAGAGTCTGCTTTTGCACTTGATGTTAGGCGTTTCGATGAGTACGTTAGGGGCCATGTTCCTGGATCTTCCTGGCTCTACTTCTGGGATTTAACCTTGTATGAGAGGGGCTTACCATCTACTCCCAAGCCTAGGGATGAGGTTGCAAGTGTTTTCGGGAGAGCGGGTGTCGGGGATGGCGATTTCATTGTCATAGTCTACGATAGGAGTAGTCTTCCATACGCAACATATACTGCATGGTTTCTAGAGTATGTAGGGCATCACATGTACTCCTTGTTGAAAGGTGGTTTTGAGGCTTGGGTTTCAGCTGGGTTACCGGTTGAGAGGGGTGTTTTCAAGGTTAAACCTAAGAGTTTTACTGTTAAAGGGTCACCTCAGGTTAGAGCCACTTTAGACGAAGTTATCGAAGTCGTCCGCGGCAGAGTAGGCCACATACTACTCGATATTAGGAGTAGGGCTGAATACGTGGGTGAGATTGCTACAACTTATAAGGCTGGGAGGATACCGGGATCCACCCTCCTAGAGCCGGAGCTCTTCCACAAAGCACTTGAGGGGAGTATGGAGGCTGTTGAGAGTATTAGAGCTCTCCTGGGGAATACAGGTTCAAAGGATATCATACTGTACTGTACCTCCGGTGAGAGAGCTTCAATAGCATGGTTTGTCTTAGGGAGGCTGTTAGGCATACCCAGAGTTAAACTATTCCCCGAAGGTTTCCTAGAGTACTCTAGGAGAGATCTACCAGTAGATACGGGAGAGCCTAAGGCTAAGGTCTCTGAGGGGGTTAGAGTGGTTAGAGTTGATAAGAATAAGCTTTGCGAGCAAGGGCTAGCTAACCCTATGAAGTCAATCTTAGAGTCCATAGATAAGCTCGGAGGAGGGGATAGGCTTGTAGTAGAGTTGAATGATGCAGATTGGATCCTAACGCTAAAGATGGTGGCTGAGAGAAAAGGGTTTAAGGTGGAAGATCTAGGGCCGGTGGGAGAAGGGTTTACGAGGATAGTTATAGAAAAACAATAAATGTTTTAAACCCAGACGGTCTTATAGGTTACCTCTCTACGGGCGCCCTAACTAGGTTACCCCACTCAGCCCAGGAGCCATCGTATATCCTTACAGCAGGGTACTTCAGTATATGCTTTAACACGAACCATGTGTGTGCAGCTCTCTCACCAATCCTGCAATATGTTATAACCTCCTTATCACCTGTAACCCCCTGGTTTTCATAGATTTTCCTTAGCTCCTCAACACTCTTAAACTCCCCAGTTTCAGGGTTAACAGCTGTACCCCAAGGAATGTTTACAGCACCTGGTATATGGCCTCCCACCTGGGCTTGCTCAGTGGGGTACTCAGGTGGAGCTGTTATCTCACCTGTGTACTCTTTAGGTGATCTCACATCGAGTAGTGCTATCCTACCCCTGCGCACGTCACCTCCGATTACCAGGTTCAAAACCTCCCATAGGAATGCTCTACGAGAACCCCAATCAACTCTTCTAACCTTGTAAGTAGTCTTGGGATAGCTTGGAACCTCAGTTGTAGTCGGATAGCCCTCCTTAGCCCACTTAGTCCTCCCACCGTTTAGTAGTCTAAGCTTCTCGTGTCCGTAGGCTTCGAAGAGCCAGAAGGCGTATGTTGCAAACCAGTTATTGTAATCACCGTAGAGTACTACGGTGTGATCGTTTGAGACGCCCAGCTCTCCTAGCAACCTCTCGAAATCCTCAGGTGGTATGAAATCTCTAATCTGGGGGTGCCTTAAAGACTTCCATGGTATGAGGATCGCTCCAGGTATATGCCATACATTGTAGGCGGTTGCTGGATCATAGTCGACCTCTATAACCCTGATGTCAGGACTCCCTAAACGCTCGTAGAGCCACCTGGCATCAACTAGAACCTCGCCCAAACCCACCACCTCTACCTTAAACCAGGTGTTAGAAGAAGGTTTTAAACGTAAATATTTCTTTTACAGAATAAAATTACACATGGTAGAATTTCTACCGCTACGACAGAAACTTAACCTTATAAACCCCAGACTTAGAGATACCATTTATAGGGTGGGCCGGTAGCTCAGCCTGGAAGAGCGCTCGGTTGGCATCCGAGAGGTCCCGGGTTCAAATCCCGGCCGGTCCACCAAACCACCTCTCTTCTAAGATTTAGGATTGGGAGTTGAGGGAGTTAGTGGTAAAGAAAATTGTGGGGTGCTAGGGTTTTAACGTTACCCATATCATCCTATGAGGCTTCTTAGGAAGAGCACGAAGAATGTTAGCCAGAAGAGGCAACCCAATAGTAGTGCTACTGTTATTAAAGGCGATGGCCTTATCTCCTTCGGTAAGTACTTGTTATTCAAGTATATGTTCGCTAATACTGTTAGCGGGTAGACTATGTTACTCATATTAGCTACTAGAGCTGATGCTAGTACAGGGTTTACCTTAAACTTATAGAATAGTATGAAGGATAGAGCAACCCAGAGCGCCATGAAGGCTAGGATAGGGTAGTATGCTAGCCTCACATCGCCTCTAGCGAGCTCCCTCAGTTTAGGGCTCATAGTCCATAGTATGTCTGTAGCTGTTCTAGCCACAAGCTCCATCAAGCCCATCTGTGTACTGTAGAGGATCCAGAATCCTAGTATTAGGACTAGGGCCCAGCCAGCGAACCCCATAAGCTTCCTCAACTCCCCAGCCTGGTATGCTGCTGCAGCCCAACCTGATATATCACTACCCTGTGGTATCAGTGTTACTGCTAACGATACAGGAAGTAGTATCCCGAGGAAGGAGCCTAGAGTGAATATCCCAACTATGTCCAGTATAGCAATCCTCATCCAACCCCTCCACCTCCTAAGGCTCTCCTCTGAAACCTGGAAGACAGCTCCGCTAGATGCTAGTGTTATACTGGCACCTCCCACTATAGTAGTTATAGCTCCCGAGTATCTACCCATAGCGAAGCCTTTATCCCTATAGTAACTCGATAGAACAGTATTAGCGAAAGATCCTGCCCCAGCGTAGCCTGCAACAGCTCCTAATAGCACTGCTGCACTGAGAATATCAACACTTGGTAGGCTTCCGAAGCTAGCGAATCCTCTCACTACATCAATGAGTTTCGATCCTGGAACCACCAGGGCTACTAGAACAATCAAGGTTGCTAGGACGAAGAACATCATAATCCACTAGGCCAATTCGAGAACCTTCACAACAACCCCTCCGAAGGCTAGTATGGCTAGGATGATCATAGCCAGTAGGAAGCCGGCAACAACCACAAGGTTAACATCATCAGCACCGCTAAGCCTACCAAGATATGCTGATACCACAGCTGTGGCAGCTCCAAAAGCCCACACAGGCCATCCTAGGCTAAGGACTAGAAGTGCTAGAAGTAGGGGTCCCCAGAATAGAGGGCCTGGTTTCAACCTCATAATCCCCGTTGTTAGAGGCTCCCCAGTGTACATCGTGTACCTTACAGCCTCCATGAAAGCTAGAGTTTGCAGAACTATAGCTATGGTGGCAATCCATAGTATGGAGGTTCCGAATTTAACGGCAGCTACAGGGGCTAGAAGCCATTCCCCAGCTCCAATACCCATGCCCAGGACTATAACACTAGGCCCTATTATCCTAGCAATCTCCACCCAACCGCTAGGAGGTCTCGGGAGATCTGCAACTTTTAGGGGAGGCCCTCTACCTATAACAATCTGAGGTCGGGGGTCTTCCCGGTTTCTATCCATTGATATTGGTGTTCCCTCACCTTCACCACCCTATCGTCGGTTTAACAATAGATTTAATGTTGACCCCTATTTAAGCTTTAGTATATATTATTTATAATTAAGCTCTGCTCGCATCACGGGGAGTAGGATGCTACTGAGAGCTCCGATAGCAAGGAGCTCTGAGAAGGTCTAGTTATCCTATCTACTGGGATACGTTAATCTGAGTTTCATTCCTCGTAGGGTTACCTTTGAGCACGTAGTTTGGGAAGAATGCTATGAGTAGTACGAATGCTAGTGTATATAGACCTGTTGTAAAAGCTATGGGTGCGTCCACGTTTACATCCATTAGAGCCCCTCCAACGCTCCTACCTAGCCCTGCTGGTATCTGCCATGCAAGGCTTAGTATTGAAGCTCCTCTTCCTCTAAACCTTCTGGGTATGAGGCTCATTTCGAAAGCTTGGTATAGCGGGTTGGCTACGTTCATGAGTGTCGACCTGACAATGTATATGCTGGCTGCTATTACGAAGCTCTGCGCTGGTATTAGTAGGGCTAGGAGTAGTACGCTTGGGGAGGCGACTATTATGTAGGCTCTTAGAGCTCCTCCAACCATACTACTGAGCCTTGGCATTTGGAGCATTAGGAGGCCCATAACCAGGCTTTGTACACCCCATAGTGTTCCTAGTTCCCCACTGCTAACACCGAATTTGAGGACGAAGTAGTAGTCTATAAGGTGTATTGATGCCCCGGCTCCAAGGCTTATGATTATGTTGACAAGTATTAGCCTACCCAGAACCCCCCAATCAACCCTATCATTCTCTGTAGCTTCCACACTAGAACCCGTTATAACCTCCCTGATCCTAGGCACTATCACCACAACGGGTAGGAGTGATAGGAGTGCTACTGAGAGTATAGTGAACCTATATGCTGTAACAATGTCTACGCCGTAAGTGCTCACAACAACGGGGATCCAGCCTCCAAGAGCTCCAACCCCCCCGCCTATTATTGAGGCCGCGGCAGTATATGAGAGAACCCTCTCCAACCCACCTGAAACTGGTATCCTAGTGGCGAGAACTAAGCCTGAGACACTCTCCAGGCCTCCACTGAAACCCCAGAGTGCCACTGCAACATATGCTATGTTCTTAAACCCCGTGGATAGTAGTATGAGGCCTACACTAGCAATAATGGATGAGATTACGACGACTGCTCTAGCTCCAACTCTATCGCATAGAAACCCTGCTATGATAGAAGCTAGGAGTGATAGTATTAGAGAGAGCCCTCCGAGAACCCCGTACTCGGTAGCTGTGAACCCGAGCCCCCTAAGATATGGTGCGTAGACACTAAACAGGATGCCGAAGAAGGGGGATGTTGTAAGCGAGAGGGCTACTAGGAGGAAGAGATCCCTATTACCGTTTAGCCTTAGCATACCTCCCTGCAGAGATTTCGCCTTCTCCAATCTACCGTTTACACCTTCTGCTTCTAGGATTACTTAAAAGTTTTAAATCTGTGCTTTAACTGCTTTCCTCTTCTAGTATTCTTTAAGCGATTCTAATAGCTTCCCTAGAGAGATCTCAGCTACAGCTACTGGATACTCTAGTTTAAGTTTCTCTAAAACCTCCGGCTTCACCTCACCTAGGATTCCTAGCTTCACCCCACCTACCACCACCTCTCCTGTCCTACCATTGATAGTATACGGTGTTGTTGCAGGTCTTACAGTAAAGTTCACGCCTAGAGCTCTAAGCATATAGTATACAGGAGCCTGTATATCCTCGTAGCTAACCTCATCATCCATCACCGCTAACCCTAGCCTCTCATCCTCAACTACTCCGCCCTCCACCCTAGCTACTATAGGGCCTATCTCGAAGACTTTAACAGGCTTAGGGGAGTGCTTGTTCCCCGTTAGTAGATCTAGGAGTGAAGCTACTATAGCTGGTCTAAGAACACTGTACTCTACCTGAACGGGATTTAGAACCTCTAAAGCCTCCCCCCTCAATCCTAGGGTTTCTAGTAACTGGGGGCTTGTAAGAGACAATCTCATAACCTCCGTGAACCCCAGACCTACGAGTATTAATCTTATACTCCTAGACAACCTCGTCAGCCCATGATACTCTCCTCTCATCCCAGGTTGCCAGAGGGTGGGGTTAAGCCTCTCATACCCTACGGCAATCGCTATATCCTCAGCTACATCTACAACCCCCTCAACATCAACCCTGTAAGGTGGAACCTCGATCTCCAAGATCTCCCCTTCAATCCTAACATTATACCCCATGCGTTTAAGGAGCTCCTCCACCTCAACATCGCTGAGAGAGGATCCTAGAACCCTATTTACATCCACGGACCTCAACCTTACAATCTTAGGTTTAAGCCTCGGATAAGGCCCGCCCCAGGGAGCTATAACATCCACAATGCCTACATAGGCTCCGGGCCTTTCGACCAGGTTGGATACTATTATGTTTAATGTAGCCTCCGCCACCTGTAGATCTGTGGATGTAACATCTATGAATATATTCCTAGTCCCAACCTCAAGCTTGGTTATATCAGAGTTAAGCACGGGGGGCATTGTTATTATCTCGTTATCCGAGAATATGAATGGATGTAAATCCCCCGACCTGGATATCCAGCCGTACTCTACACCCTTCTCATCGCGCTCCAAAACCTCCCGGGCCTTCACAGGCTTAGTGTACCCCAGAGGCTTGAACATTACATCTATGGGCGCCATAGCGTACCTTAGCGTCCTCCCCGGCATCTTATCGGCATCGTGGAGGCCTATGGCGGCCTTCCTCCTCCTCCTACCAAGCCCTTCGTGGAGCTTCTCTTGGAATTGTATGAGCTCCTCCAGGTAATAGCTACTATCTATGTTAACATTGTACACGACAGCTGCCACAATATACGGTCTCGTAGGCACATCCTCTACTATGAGCTTAAACCCGCTATCAACGATCTTAGGCTTACGCCATCCAACCTCAACCCCGAGTATCCCCTTAACAGCTCTGGCCAGCCCCTCCCCCATGAACATGTCTGGTCTATCAGCGTTAACCTCAACTTCAAGATAGCCCTCGCTCTCCTCACTCTCACACTTAAGTCTAAATAGGATTTCTGAGAGCTCCCTAGGCTCCATGTTTAGGAGCTCGTAAACCCTCTCGACTCTAAACCTTAGCACGGGCACCGTTCTACACCTTAACCCTAAACTCTTTAATGTATTCAACGTCATAGGTGTACAGTATCCTTATATCCGGGATCCCATAGTATGCTGCTGCAAGCCTCTCAATCCCGAAACCCCATGCTCCAACAGGGTAGTCAACACCAGCCATCTCTAGAACCTCTGGTCTGAAGAGGCCTGCTCCGAAGAGCTCAAGCCACCGGCCGTTGGGGAGCCTCACGTACCCCTCAACACTAGGCTCTGTGAATGGGAAGTAGCCTGGTTTGAATTTAACCTCAAGGCCGAGCCTACCGCATATCTCCTTAAGGGTTCCAAGTAGGTCTCTGAATGTGTAGCCATAATCACCTTCTATCCCATCGAGCTGGTGGAACTCTGGTAGGTGAGATGCATCCACAACATCGTGCCTGTAAACTCTACCTAGTGTGAAGAACCTTATTGGAGGTCTTGGTTTAAGGGTTAGGGTTCTAGCTGATACAGCTGTAGTCTGGCTTCTAAGCATAAGCCTCGATGCTATGGCAGGGCTCCACTTATACCCCCACCCGGACTCGTGAACCTTAGCTACCCTCTCTACCAAACCACTATATAGCCTAGTCACATCCAGGGGTTCAGCTTTAACCCATAGAGAGTCGTGTATCTCCCTAGCAGGGTGGTCTTGTGCTTGGAATAGCATGTCGAAGTTGAATAGTTCGAGCTCCACAATAGGCCCTCTAACCTCTTTGAAGCCTAGCTCCTTCATAACATCCCTTATAACCTCTATGAACTCTTGGAGGAAGTGGAGCCTGGCCGCCCGGACTCTTGGAGGCTCCGCCTCGACATTGTAAGCTCTGAACCTATACATCCTCCACGATCCATCCTGGAGCATCCTCGATGTAAGCCTTGAAGCTTCAACTCTAACCCTCCCCAGTAGAGATCTAGGATCCTCTACAAGCTCTACTACCAACTCCCTCTCCTTAACCTCCTCAACTAAACCTCTCTCCCTAAGCTCTCTGAGCAAACCAGGCTCTACTGAGCCTAGCTTAGAGCAGCTTTCAAGAGCACCCCTTAGAGGTCTAATAACACTCCTAGCTACAACAGGGTCTTGGACTAGCCTAACGCTACCACCCTGCACCACAATTAAACCTCTCCTCCTAGCCTGGCCTAAGGCTACACTAGCGTAATCACCTAGAGCCTCTGCAACATCAGCTAAGCCGGCTACACCACCCTTAGAGGATAGATATTCAATTAAAACCTCCTCGGGGAGACCCCTCGATAGAGCCTCCAAACCCCTACCCGTAAGCCTACAGAGAACCCGTACCTCCTCGATAACCCTAACAACCCCCCTATCCCTAAGCAACATGATAAGGCTAGCTAAACTAGACTTATCGACGCCAAGCAACCTACTAGCCTCATCTAGAGAACCTCTAGAAAAACCCCTCTCAACCATCAACCTAAGAAGCCTATACTCACCCTCGCTAACAACAACCTCCGAAACAATCAGAGACACCAAAACACTGGATTAAGACTGAACCTTAAAAGGCTACAGGTAATAGAGGATTAAAGACTACATAACCTTAAGAACAGAGCATATGATAGCTGAGCTAACACCAAGGGAAACCCCGCGAGGAGGAGCACCTTCTCTGAGGCACTTAAACCCACACCTACAACAAGCTAACAGGTGGCAGGGCTTGACCGAGAAGATAAGAGCACACCTCATAGTAAAAGGCCTAGTACAAGGAGTCTACTTCAGAGCCAACATGAAACGTGTAGCAGAAGAGCACAACGTGAAAGGCTGGGTTAGAAACCTACCAGACGGTGAGACAGTCGAAGCAATCTTAGAAGGTGATAGGAGCTCCGTCGAGAAGGTTATATGCTGGAGCCTGAGAGGGCCACCATTAGCAGAGGTGAGGGAGGTCCACGTTAGATTCGAGGAGTACAAAGGGGAGTTCAAAACATTCACCATAAGATACTAGAGGTACTAGCGTGAAGCTAGTAACCTCAATGACTAGCTATGACTCTAAGGTCTTCATAACAGGAGGCTCTCCTAGAGATTCTCACGCTCACCCCACGGCCTCTCAAGCTTCTAATTAGATTACTAACATCACATCTAAGCTTATCGATAACCTCACTATCAATTCTTCTAGGCGAGTGTATAATAACTATCATCATTATACCCTTAATTGACGACCTTCTTAGTAGCTCGGATTGCAACCTCTCATTGCCCATAATGCAGTTTATTGTTTCAATAAGCTTCCTTATGTCCTCCAGCTTAGCCCTACCAGTTCTCTCCACTATAAACACTTTATCGTCGGTAATGATAACCTCGTCTGCATGTTTTCCACATGGGATTTCCAGTTTCGAGTATACATCATCTAGTTTGAATACCTTCAACGAGAACCCCGGTTAGCCTAATCCCTCTATCATAGCCTCCTCCTCTAGGAGCTCCTCTGCAACCTTAGAGAATTCATCCGTTGGTATCCCATACTCGTCAACCTTAAGCTTCTCAGTAACAACCACACCATCCCCTATCTTAACCAGGTAAGCTGCTATACTATCAGGGTCTATAGCGTCTGATGCCTTGAAACCCTTGATCTTCTCTATATCACCCCTTCTCCTATGTAGGGCTACTAGGTTGTTTAACGCGTGGAGTAGGTAGCTGCTATGAGTGGTTATAACAACGTGTTTTCCGGAGCTCACAGCCCTAGCTATAAGTCTGGCTAGTATCCTCTGAGCTCTAGGGTGAAGGTGTGCTTCAGGCTCCTCTATGAAAACCACGTGGTATTCAGGTAGGGCTAGTGCTAGTGCTACAGTTAGAGCCTCTCTTACGCCAGAAGGGGATTCCGATATGTGAAGTCTTTTTCCACTCCACATTCTAAGGTATAAAGTGTACCTACCGGCCCTCTTAGTAATCTCCAGTTTACAACCAAGCTCGTGTAAGAGCTTCTCCAGAGACTCCTCAATATCACCAGACACGTGCTCACTCTTAAACGCTAATTTTGAGAGCCTCCTAACAAACCCTATATACTCTCTATCAACACTCCTAACCTCCTTAACCATGGAGCGTGGGAGCGGTCTAAGGAGAATCCTGGAGACACCAGCCCTACTATCGGGGAGGAAGATGCTCTCTCTTATAAACCAGGAGGATAACAAGCCAAAGCTACCATGTAGGTAAGCGAGTAAGGGTATAAAGGTGGCATCGTATAACTCATCCGTAGAGGAGACAACTCCATCGTATAACACCACACTCCTCCCATCTTCAAGTAGCTCCACAACTAAACGTCCTAAAGGTAGAGTTCTCGCATAAACCCTCTCTACGAAACCTGCGTCTGGTTTATACTCCAGCACTTGAACTTCATCTCTCGTCAGCTTGAATTCTATTAAAGCTCGACCTTCAACCCTGATTCTAGCTTCACTAGCCCCCTCCATGACGATATTATCTAGACTTTCGAAAACCTCCTCAAGCCTCTCTCTAAGCCCGGTAGCTAATCCAACATGTACTGTCTCAATGTAAGCTTCTAAAAGTTTCCTAAAAACCCCTGTTACATCACCTCCCCTCCTAACCCTCTCTAGGAGCTTCTCATAGGGGTCGGATGTTTTAAACTCATCCTCCATCTTCTTAAACACCTCGTCAACCCAGACCTCAGGATCTGGTGTTGTAGTATCTAGAGCCCAGAGCATCTGAGCTAGGAAAGATTTACCAACACTATTCCTGCCAATGAATACGGTGAGAGGTTTAACCTCTACCTCCACATCCCTAAAGGGCCCTATGTTAACAAGCCTAACTCTAGGATTCAAAGACAACATCCCACTATAGGTTTAACTCTAGACAAGTTAAATACGTTAACGTCATCTTAGTAGTGCTTAAATACGTCTTAGGGTAATTTACCGATGGTGTCCGTAGTGGATTTATTCACCCTTCGTGATGTCTACAGAGCTAGGGTTGTTGTTCAAAGGCACCTGATCAGAACCCCCTTAAGGTACTCTAGGAGGCTTTCAAGGCTTCTAGGATTCAACGTCTACCTTAAGCTTGAAAATGCACAGGTGACAGGGTCGTTTAAGGTTCGTGGTGGTGTCTACTTCATGAGTGTTAAGGCTGATGAGGCTGTTAGAAGGGGTGTTGTTACAGCCTCAACAGGTAATCATGCTCAATCCATAGCCTACGCTGCATCCCTATTCGGGGCTAAAGCAACCATAGTTGTCCCACACGGTATAAGTAGGGTTAAGGTTGAAGCTTTAAGGGATCTTGGTGCTGATGTGATCTTCCACGCTCCATCTTCGAAGAGGCTAGGGAGTATGCTGAGAGGCTTGCTGTTGAGAAGGGCATGCTCTACGTCCACCCCATAAACGAACCACTCCTATACCCGGGTGTTGCTACAATGCACCTGGAGAACATAGAGGATCTCCCAGATGTAGACGTTATAATCAACCCTATTGGCGGGGGCTCCGGTGCTTCGGGAGCAGTAGTTGTTGCTAAGAGCGTAGACCCGAAAATCAAAGTCGTAGGGGTTCAAGCTGAGGGGGCTCAAAGCTTCTATCAATCGTGGAGGCAAGGGAGGCTTGTGAGTACGGGGAAGGCGGAGACGATAGCAGAGGGCCTGGCAACAGCTAGGGCCTACGAACTCCCCTACAGTATACTAAAGGATAGGATAGACGATATAATCCTGGTATCCGATCGAGAGATGATAGATGCGATAAGAGTGCTCGTAGAGGTAGAAAGGGTGATAGCGGAACCAGCTGGAGCAGCAGCCCTAGCAGCAGCCACCAAGATAAGGGATAGACTGCAGGGTAAAAACGTTATAGCCATGGTAACAGGAGGGAACATAGACCCGGAAACCCTCCATAAGTATATTCAATCCTAACCCGAACCCGCATCCGGTATATCATGCCAGCTCATAACGTTTAATAGTTATGAGCATCAGCTAAGTTTTCAAGAGCTTAGAATCTGCTTTTATTTTCATTGCTACCCATGTTTTTCACACGATCCAGTACAAGAGTTAACTTCGTAGGCTCTGCTTACTTTATGTGAAGCTAAACATGTTATTTAAGCCCAATGTAGTGTTAAGAGAGGACCTGTAGAGTGGTGCCGCGGCCGGGATTTAAGCCCAGGTCATGGGCTTGAAAGGCACGAGAATATATATCATACCATTGCATAGTTAATATCTATCCATTGTACCCTACCAACAAATCTGCCTAAGCTTTCTAATAATGCAATCATGATGCTTCTCTCCCTTCGCACCGCCTAGGAGATCCTTTAAGAAAACCTCTACAGTATTTCCAAATTTGTTGTTCAGATCCTGTTCTTTTTAGAGCAAGCCGTATAGAAACCTAGTAAGGTAGTGTTTTTGCCCCATTTCACAATAATTTCAGGCATCATACCCCTTATAATGTATTAAATGTTTCTCTCAAATAGCTTGCTTAGGAAGATTAAGGTATAAATACTTAGCATTTTAGAGAAAAAAAGGTGCAGATGTATGGTTGAATATACCATTCCTGAACTTGTATCCAAGTTTAAATCTGGCGAAATTACTATCCCAGAATTTCAAAGAGAATTTGTATGGAGTAATACTCAGGTTCGCGATTTGGCTGAATCAATATATAGGGGGTACCCAATAGGTATTTTAACTTTTTATAGAGTACATCAGAAATATAGGACTGGTAATGAAAGCTTCTGGGTTTTAGATGGACAACAGAGGCTCTTATCCCTAGTTATAATTATGGAGGGAAATGTTGAAGCTAATAGAGGTGGTCGCAAGGAAACTATAATAATTGACATTTGGTTTGACCCTGTAAATGAAAGCTTTGAATTAAGGGCTCCACGCACAGATGAGGAAAAGAAAAAATGGATTAAGCTTTCTGAGTTACTTCAAATCCCTGGCAGAAAACCGTTAGAAGAATTATTATTTAAGAAAAGTTATAGCCCTGAAGAGAAAGTAAGAATATCTGCACTTTGGAGCATATTTAGAGAGAAAAAAGTTGTGATGGTACATGAATTGCCTGAAGATTTGAACCTTGATGATTTAGCTAATATATTTGTTAGAACAAATTTTGCTGGTACACGTGTAAGAGGACTTGATGTTTACTCTACAGTGATTGCAGTATCTAGCCCTGGTTTAATAGGAGAGATGAGGAGTTTTGCTGCAAGTTTGCCTATAGATATTGATTACGGTATCTTGATTAGAACCCTAGTTGCTTTTACTACTGGTGGTAAAGTAAAGTTAGCTAGTAGAGTCTTTGAGCAGGCTGAGAAACTTAGAGAAATTATAAAAAAGAGTGATCTTAGAAATAAAGCAGAAGATGTAAGGAAATCTGTGGAAATTGTTGTAGAGTTGTTACAAGAATATGGCGTTACAGAGCTACCTACAGAAAATGTTATACCTGTAATGGCTTACTATGTATATAGAAGAGGAGGTGTATTAAGGCCTGAGGAAAAAGAGGGGTTATTCAAGTGGTTTTTCTTAGCATCCTTCTTTGGAAGATATTCATCAAGTACAGAGACAAGATTAGATGAGGATTTAAGTATTATAAGTGAAGGTGGAGACTATTTAGATTTAATTAAAAACATTGAGCAAAAAGAAGGGAACATTAAGCAGAGACTCTTAGACTATATAGATGTTGGTGGATACGATAGGAATACAAAGTTTCTTCTCTATGTACTTCTAAGAATGTCAAACGCCGAAGACTTCATAACACGAGACCGACTCGTATTAGCAAGTAGCGTAGTGCATCACATATTCCCAAAGAGGTTCGTAAGAGATGAAAAACTTGCTAATGACATAGGCAATCTCACACTACTTACACATTCAACAAACATGAGACTATCAGCAGAACCTCCAGAAAACTACCTACAGAAACTGCCAGAAGAAATACTTAAAAAACATTACATACCATTAGAAAGAGAATTGTGGAAGTTGAGAAACAAAGAGAGTTTCATTCAAAAACGTAAAGAAAATCTAAAGAAGGCTGTAGAAAAATTCTTTGAAATATCTTAATTATTGGATTACGTTGTCTGAGTGTGTTGGTAATTTGTTTATTTAATCTGTTTTCAAAACTTGGAGAGCGTTTTAAGTATTACGCATAGAATCCCGTCGATGTTCTCGATAATTCTGTTCCTTACATCTATAGCAATTCTCACAATGTTTCTAGCTAGCTGATCATAGCTAATTGTAATTGCTGAGACGCATTCTCTCCATAACTTATCTAGTTTACGAGCCTTAGTTCACTTTGTGGTTCTGCTTCTATATACACGATAAATAACACCATGCTCATAGTTAAGAAGATCTCTAGATGTTTTAATGTCTTTCTCAAGAATTAGAATCAAGGCGTTTATCGAGCTAGCCTCAAGCTCGTAACCCTTTGCAATAAGCTCCTTTGCATGCTTAACAGCTTCAGTAATATCCTCAGCTGTTATCCCCAAATCATACCTATTCAACAACCGACCAAGAAATATATCCACAAGCTTATCTAGCTAGTGATGAAGAATGTAGTAGCAAAGCCCTTTCTCACAAAACTAGCAACAATCTCCTTAGCATCAGCAAGAAGAGCCCGACAACTAGCCCTACCTAAGTCATCAGTACCTGCCGGCCGAAACCAATACCTACCCCGCAGCCCTAAAGCAGCAACACCAGTCCTTGTATCATAATCCACAAGTCTATCGATCTCATCAGAACTAAAAACAGATTCTCTTACCAACGACCTTGTGTATAACATGCGAAGGCAAAAACACAATCAAAGATTCCGTTAGGAGAGAAGGCTATTTAAAGCTTTGGATTTAGATCTAGAGGGTAGGAAGCTTACTGAGGATCTTGTCTATGAGGTTGCCAGTCACCCCATTGGCTGAGTCAGGAGCATCTTTAGTCACGTGTAGTACCTGTTCTACAGGAGGGTGATACCTTCAAAGGTCTTTGGCTGGATAATGGAGGTTGTGCCTTCGAGAAGCTACAAGCTGGATGTAAGGCCTTACCAAATTAACTTAAAGGATGTTGTTAAGACTCTTCAGCATTTGTGCCAAAAGCATGAGAAGTGCTATATGCATGCTCTACAGAGTAATGCTTGAGGCGGTTTGAGGCTTTCTCAAGCTATGACATATTACCAAAGACTTCAAGTCTGAAGAAGTTGTTGAGGTGCCCACCATAGGCCTGGAGACGAAGAGATTTGTCTGATTTGAGAAGTTCTGCAGGCACCACTTAGACATCAGAGGGCCTCAAAAGCCTTGGCGAATGGGCTTACTTCTCGATAGAAACGCTAGAGCTTCTAAAGAGGTATGCAGGTAGCGAAGCTGATAGAAGTGTTGTCACTAGGTATGCAAAGAGGCATGGATTGATGGTGCCGAAGATAATGAGAAAAGTTTCTTGGAGAATAATGGTACAGGTAATGCCAAGAGAAGTAGCAAGGCAGATTTGGAGAGCTAAAGATATCTGAAGCTAGATATGAAGACTTGTTAAGCGAAGCAGACGAGCATTACCCAAAATACCTTGAAAACTCGAACAAATCTATTCCTTTCACAACACAAAACATGCAGGGAGTGTGCATCAGCTCATTGCACAGAGTAGAAGAGGTATACCATTGCATGGCTGATATTCATCACATGCAATGTCCAGAACAACTTGTTGAAAAAAGAGAAGAACGTGAACCCGCGCCTATTTTCTATTATTTGGTGCCGCGGCCGGGATTTGAACCCGGGTCACGGGCTCGAAAGGCCCGCATACTGGGCCTGGCTATACTACCGCGGCTTCCAGAGTTTATAGTGTGGAGCCTGGAGGTTTAATAGGTGT
>Ga0209143_1000244_pt1 | contig 26947 bp, 23 predicted proteins | sample FaiFalFF_MnMetaG_3_FD_184739 | JGI IMG/M metagenome (GOLD analysis project Ga0209143, IMG submission 184739) | Freshwater microbial communities from Yellowstone National Park, Wyoming, USA - Fairy Falls B (FF_Mn_B) MetaG (SPAdes) (version 3) | ecosystem: Environmental > Aquatic > Freshwater >...
ATATTTCGCAGGAGAAAGTATAAAAGGTAATATAGAGTTAAGAGATTGGCAAGGAAAACCATTAAGTGAAAAAAATGTAATACTTATATTAAGACTGTTAGGTCGAAGAACTGAGTTGCAAAAATTTAAAATAGGGTCAGTTGAAGGCAAAAGAGGATTTGAAATTGAGTTACCATATTTGAAGGGGAATTTTGAACTTCTGTGTGATTTAAAAGGCTATGCGAATTTTCCGGCAGTTTTTACGGTGAAATAGATGAATGAATTTTTCTTTGCCTTAGCTAACTTTTTCTTTGTTCTAACTTTTCTTATTGAAACTTTTTTGCCAGGTGTAAGGAGATGGCTAATCGGATAGCTGAAAAGGAAAAAATTCCAAATTATGAGAATGTTAAATTAAATTAATAAATGTTATGCATTTCTTTTATAAAGGTTTAGCAATTATTTTACTTTCCTTTTGTCTCACCAAAGAATAGCTTGGGAAGCTCTACTTTAATTTTATTAGCATATTCTTTCATTTGATTCACGATATCTCGGCTTAAGTATTTTATTGGTTCTTCTGAGGGAGTTTCGCTATCCAATATAATAGCTACATTAGGATCCCCACCAACAGTTATGTCTACATCCTCTGCTATCCAAGATATTATGAAAGCTACTCTTTTGGCATTTTCATCACACTCGAGCTCTTTGTTTAGTAAGAATTTTGCCAAAGTTGTTGCATAAGGACCTCCATGTCCAGAACATAAGAATTCTACGGATTCTCCATATCCTTCTCCATGTATGTAATATAGCTTTGCCTTTCCTTGTGTAAGTTGTTCTCTTCCAGCCATTAATATTCCAATAGGTGATTTTTCTTTTACACGATCTCCGTATGTCTGAGTAAGATCTGAAACTATATCTTCAGCAATAACTTTCATCTCATAGAGCGTATCAACTCCACGTCTCCTTCTTAACTCTAAGTCTAGTAAATACCGGAAGTCATCAGCAAGTCCTGTTAACCCTTCAATTGCAAGGGCAACATTATTAATTTCGTATATCTTATTTGTATATTCTGCTTCGCCGCCCCGAATAACTTTCTGATCAGTTGCTATAACAACTCCGTTCTTACATCTAATGCCTATAATTAATGTCATTTAACCTGCTTCAATCTATCTAAGAGCTTATCTCTTATCTTCCTTCTTCTCCTCTCTTTATTTAGAACTCTTAATAAGTCCAAAGGAGTCTCGATCTTATTGCTTTTTCTCCTTCTATTCAGTTCTCTTAACAAATCTAACGGTGTCTCAATGATATTGTTCTTTCGTCTCTCATTTAATCCTCTGATGAGGTCAAGAGGTGTCTTCGCACTAATTACTTTTTCAATTTCTTGAAATTTCCTTAGGGATGATTTATTACTCATCATAAAAAATAAATCTTAAGGATATTTAAATTTTTTGACTAGTCCGGATTTTTATAGTTATTTGGAGTCGAATTTGATAGAATGATTTATAAAATTACAAAGATATAATGGAGATGAATTTTGATTGAAGAAGCAAAAGTTTGAAGTTGTTTAATTTATTTAATTCAAAATAATATAAACTAACTTTAATGATTTTTGATAAAAAGGAAAATTTTAAAGAGTAGCCATTTGTTTCTTTAATTTCTTTAATGGTGTATTATAATAAGGATGATGAATAGCAACAAGAACATCTTCTAATATCTTGGCATCATCTTCTGTTTCGGTATCAATGAACTTAATTGTTGCAGCTGTTTTTAAAAAGTTGCGAACTTCATCTATGCTCCAATTTTTCAACGTACATAACTTGTTAATTAAGGTATGCGATTCCCTGTCGCCGCCTAGTAAGTTTGTTTTTATTCTTTCTTTAAGATTTCCTGATGAACCTATATATTGCAATTCTCCATTGAAGTAAATCATGTAAACGCCAGGCGATTTTGGCGGTGATGCTTTTGATAACGGAACTTCTTGGGTAGCTAACAAACGATTCATATTTTGTTTAAGTTTTTGAATTAAATTATCAAATTTATCTTGATAATTTGACATTTATTTTTATTTAACGTATTAATTTATATTTTTTTCTATTATATTGAAATTAATCAACAATTAATTTTGCAGCCATTTTTAATCATAAGAAAGTCTATTTAAAAAATGATCATTGTTAACTATATGATCTTATATTCAAGAGTAAATAGTGATATTTCATTAGATAATTCTCTTGGAAATCTTACTTGAAAATATTGTTCCGCATACTTTCCTAGGTTTACATATATGCTTAATTCAACTGGGATGGCCAACTTTTCTAATCCATGCCTTTTCAAAAATCTTTTAACCTCTCCTATTGTATTGCTTATGTATGACTCGTATTCTTTTTTATATGTCTCGAGCTGCAAATCTTTAATGGTTTTTTCAAGGATCTGTGTTACAATATTGCTATAATTATTATATCTCGGATCATCTTTTTTAGTAAGTAATGGAGGCTCGATTGAAAAAGTAATGCTTATGCTTGAATAAATTCTGCATTCTCTGTTTATAATATTTATATGTGAAGAAGCAGGAATTATAATGCTTACCCTTTCAATCTTTAAAGAATGATTCTGAATTATGAGACCTTGTTCAATTGCTATTTTATATATTCTTGACTTTAAATCTTCAGCGAGTTTATCTCCAATTACTTTAGCAGCTTGTTCTGTTCCAAGATATACAATCACCGTATCAAGGAATCTTTCGACAAGTTCATTATGTTTGGCTAAACTATCTATAACCTCTTCATCTCCGACATACTGAGATAAATAAACTCTTATTTTTCTGAATATTTCATCAGGAAGAGGATACACCTCTAAAGGTATGCCCTTTGACTTATTATCTTTCAAGTCATAAATCCATGCACCTCTTTTAGTTAAAGCTTCTATATATGCGGATCTTGTTGTTAATGTTTTAGAACCATGAGTTATTGTCATAAGAATAGGTGGATTTCTTGGATTCACAATTTTTATTTCAAATTTCTTTTTTGGTATCATGAATCTGATTTCTTCTTTTCCATTTACAATTGACTTTGTTAATTTGAAGTACATCTCCTCTAGCTGTTTATCCTTAGATGCGAGTTTGAAGATTGTGCTCTTTGAGCTAACCCAGAATTTTCTGAAAATTTTAACCGCTTCTGCTACATCAATCTCATGTAAAACATCTTCTTTCAAGGCTTTTACCTTTCCATCAGCTATGCATAATTTATAAGGCAGGTTATTCTCATATACTTTAACCTTGGCACCCCTCTTAACCAATTTTTTGAGAATGCTAAGATCAGCTTGATTTGTTGCAAGTACTTTAACCTCAGCACCTCTCTTCAGAGCATTAAGAAGCAGATTCGCATCATGATTATTAATGAAAGTTGCAGCCATCCATACAGTCTGCTTAGCTTCATTAATTAAATCATCAAATGCTTTCTCAGAATTCATATTATTTAAAATATTTAAAAGTTAATAAATTTTACATGAGTTTTATACATTTATTCTTTGGTTCTTCATATTTGTTTTCATGTTAATATATTTTTCAATTTTGATAATTTCTAAGTCAACTGTTCTGTTAAAAGAATTTGTTTTCCTATTAAATTAAATTATGTTATTAGTAATTTCTTAGAATTTCTTAATATCTATACCAGAACAGTTTTTGATTGAAACTAAATTTTCCTTTTAATAGTTTATTTGAAAGAAGCTTAACTTCTTCATCAGATGTATAAAAATCGGATTCAGCTTCAATTATTGGAGAGATGCTACCTCGATATTCTAGATAAGTCCCGATGGAAACATGACTTCCGACAATGCTTTTTAATAGTTCTTTTTTCTCTGAAAGCCAATTTAAAAATTCATTAATTTGGTAATCATTAGTATTTTCATGGAAACCTAAAACAAGATATGCACGATGAACACCGTTTTTCAAGTACAAAAGTGCTTGACTTATTCCAGTATAGAAGTCCTCATAGTTTAAGCTTGCGCTTTTATTACTTGGCTTCATTAGTTTTATTTCGTAACCTATTGCTCGAGTCCGATCGTCATTAATTTGCAATATGTCGATGTCGGGCCATATTTTATTTCCATCGATATCTGTAACTCTTGGATATACCCACTTGCCCTTCAACGAACGATAAACTTCCTTTAGAAGTTCTTCTTCTGTTTTGAAGCGAAAATACACCATGCTTCTATATTAAATGATATCGTTGATTGTTAATAAATTTACAATAATTACTTTTAAAATTTTTATTTTGTTAATTCCATAATAGCATATGGCAGAAATCGATTTATTAGATATTCCTTATGCCGATCTAAAAACTTGGGAAGAATATGTTAAAAATGAAATAGTTGACTTATACAAGAAATCATCTACAGTTTTAAATTTATTTGAACAGGCTGAACAACTTCACGGAGAAGATTTTGAAAAATTAAATGAAAGTACAAAAAGAATTCTGTTAGGAGGAGTAAGTCTTGATCCGACTACAAAACAAATTGTGTTTACAAAGAATTCAAGTGCTAAGTTTTACAGGGACGTCTTTGGCTTATCAATAGATTATAATGAATATATAACAAGAAAATTAGCAAACTTGAAAGTCGAAACATTTGTAAAATTTAACAGTGAGATAACACGCTCACCTTTCTATTTATATATAAAGAGTATAAATATGCGTGCTAAAAAGATCATTGATACCCTTAAATCTCGATTCAATTTGCCTGATATGAGCTATGATAAGGTTAATTTAAATGATCCTGAAGGTGTAATTAATTCGCTTAGAAATTTATTTCAGTCAGCGCTTAATTTCTCTGCTGTATATAACCCTAAGACCTTCTTTATTACTAGCCTAAGAGGAAACATTTATAAAGCATTCTTGGAAGCTTACAGTAAACTCAAAGATGATGAAGTAAGAAAAAATTTATTTTCTCTATTTGGAGTTGACTTAATAATAGACTACTTCAACAATCAAAATCAGGACTACAAAATATACGGGTTTAAAGAGAATAGCATAGGATATGAAATAACAAATTTAGACGTAGAAGTTTACAATATGCTAAAAGATATGGAAAAATACAAATTTGAGGATTTAATTCAAATCACTTCAAATATAGTTAACGATTATAAACTATTTCTTAAGACATGCAATATAGACTATAATAGTTATATTCCTGATGAATATAGAATATCTGGCTATACCGCTCAATTCGGTTACGAAGGTAAAAAAAATTTAGTAGATGTGCTAGAGGAGCTTTCATATAGGTTGCTTATTGATTTAAAAATTAAAAGAATAAATCGTGAGAAGATAGAAATTGAACGGTTACGGCCTATATAGTGAGGTAAAATGAGCGAACAAGTGGGTTTAAAGAAGAAATTTGATAATTTAACAGAGGAAGAGAATGTACAAGAGAAAAGCCAAAATAAGAATCTAGATAAAAATGCTAGTTCTAAATCTCAGAATATTACGGCAAGCGGTCTTAAAGAAAGTGAAAGTGTTGAAGGAAAGACTAAGGAGAGAAGATTCAAATTAATTTTTAATAAACCCCCAGAGGTAAGTTCATCTAAACTAGATGTTAAAATTTCTTTAACAGAAATTACAAAATCTAAACTACGTTTTAAAGGGATTAGATTAAACTTCGCTAAACTTCCCAACATTTTAGTTAAAGCTTTAGATCTAAGTAGCATTCTTACTACGACCCAAATCACTAAAAAGTATTTGCCTCTTGTTTTTAATAAACTTCCAATTGTTTTAACACAAAAACTTGATTTAACTAAACTTGATATCACTTCATTATATTATTCGACTAAAATATGGCCAAGATTACCTTTTCCTAAAAAGCCTAATGTTATCTTTACATCGTTAAACACTGAAACAATTGTTGATGTATCACATAAGGAACCAACTAGCGAAGTTAAAGAGCCGAATGATGAACTTAAAGAATATAATGATGTAATTGAAGAGATCGATAAGGGAATAGGACCTTTTAGTTATATAACACCAAACGACTCAATTATAATAGTTTATGATGAAAATAAGGCAGGGATAGAAGACTCCTTGCAAGCAATAGCGAATGAGATATTGAGGAATCATGGAATATCTTTACCTAACGTAGTTGTGATAAAACAGTTTGAACAGCTTGAACAGTACATAAAGCAAATTGGAACAATGACAAAACTATTTGTTTTGGGAAATGAATTATGTAAAAAAGAAAAAGAAGAAACCGTAAGTACAATAGAGAGTACTATTAAAGGAATTATGGGAACATCATGTATCATCTTAATTCCTTCCTGTTTGTATGAGAAATTATCTTCCTTTATAGGAGGAAAGGCTAATTTGGTACTTATTGATTCTGACCTTAACATAGAAGGTGTTAAAACAACTTTTAAAGCAAGTGAAAATATCATCGAAACTATGGCTTACGGAGCTTCGGGATTGACTCTCAAAAATTGGCCAAGCTATAGTTCTTTAGGTAATTATAAAAATTCGTTTTATAACCTTCTTAGGAGGGCAACAAAAGAATTAGAAGATATTGTAATGGAAGCTAAGAATCCTGAGCTATTACTAAAAATCTTCAATGTTCAAGGTGGAGAAGAGCATAGGAAACTAGAAAATTTAGCAATTCTTTACCTCGTTAAGGAAAAGAATGCTAAGCTTGAAGATATTCATATAGAGGAAGAGTTAAATGGTAAGAGGCCAGACATTAGATGGTCTAATATAATAATAGACGTTAAGACAAGTGTGGGAAGTGATGGAAATCCTATAATTCCACCAATTGAGATGATTGATGTTGTAGATAAATATCATAACAATGCTGATGAAATATGGATTGTGTTCAGACCCTTACCACTTTTAATTTATCTGAAAAAAGTAATAACAGTAAGAAAAGCGCTTATAATGAAATATAAGAAAAAGATAGAAGTGATGGTACCTGCTGAGAAGGATGGAAAAATAACATTATTAACACTTAAGGAATTCCTAAAAGAACTTAAAGAATATTATAAGAAAGTTGTCAATGAAAGTCTTGGATCTGAGATGCAAAGGATCCTAATTTAATTAAGCTAAATTTAAAAGGATAAATCATTTTCTTATAAGTTTGTTCTGCTTCCTTAATATTTATCATAATTATATAATTTAATTATAAAAATAAAAGAAACAAATAATGGAGAAAGAATCAAAACCTATAAAAATTAATGAGTTAACTATTATAGAAAAAGAAAAATTAGAATGGTTAAATTATTTCGCTCCTCACATTATTTTACCCGAAAAAACCGCTGATTTCTTTCTGCTACATCGTAATCATCTTATAATGTCTAAAGAGCTTAACATTATAGCAATATCAAGTATTTGGGGTAAACTGGAGGAATTGCAAAAAATTGAACCGCATCTTGAGGAATTTGCTAAAAGAACAGAAAGTATTCGGGATGCTTTTATCGGGAATATTTTGAGACCTATTCTTTCCTCGATTCAAGATATATCTAAAGAAATTTCGACATCAACAGGAGTAGAGAAAATTAGTTCCACGTTAATTGAAAAAATGAGTAAAATATTTAGAATGGAACAAATTTTCAAAGCTTTGTTACCATTTGTTCAGAATCTTCAAATTTCACTTGGAGGTTATCTTTCAAAATATCTTTTAGATGAAACTAGGAAGTTGATGAAAGGACTTGGACTTTCATATTCTGAATCTACGTTAGAACCATTCAAGTTTATTGAGGAATTGACTTTAATGCTTTGGAGGTCAAATGTAATTTTTTTAGTATTTTTTATAAATACTTGTACTAATCCTACCATTACCCACTACGATTTTTCGCTGTTAAACGTTCCTTTAAAAGAAGAAAAATGCAGGATTTGTGGATATCCTATCATTACATTTAGAATGTATTTAATTAAAGAACCTTACGCTTACCTTAAATCAAACCACCGAGATTTAAGCTTTGTGATTGCTTCATATCTTTCCACTAAAAGTGCAGGTTTGATTGAGTGTTATCCAGAGGTTTATGTACAAAAGGATTCAAGGCAAGAAGAAATAGATGTTTTTATCAGAAATTGGGTTACAGGTACAATAGCTATAGCTGAATGTAAAGTTCATGAAAATCCACTACCTACGTATGAAACAAAAGTAAATATGATTACACAAGACCTGCAACAACTTATAAGAAAAATTAACCATGTTAATGCTAAGTTTGGATACTTAATAACTAATCTTCATTTTGAAAATGATGAAGAGGTTAACAGAGTGTTAGAAGATGCAAAAAATAAGCTAAAAGATAATTTATCTAATGTTAAACTTATAGGAAAAGTTAAAGGTAAGAATGTCATAACAGAATGGGATTCAATTCTCTCTGACCTTAAGCAAAGTTAAATATTTAGCTATTAAAGAATATTCCTAGACTTATAATTAAGATTGGTCATCTAAATTTATAGAATTTTTAGGTTTCGCTACACCAAATATTAGAACATTATAGCTAAGAAAATCGGAGAAAATATTTTGGCTTTCACTTTAAATATTTGCATTTATACGCCTTAGTTAACAGGCTGAATTTAACCTTTAATTATAAGAATTTAATGTGATGAGAAAGGAAAAAGAGATACATTATAAACTTAAACTTTATAAGGATAGACTATTAAATAAAAATTACAAAAGAGATGATGAAGGTAGATAAAGATAAAGCGGAATCCATAGTAAGTGAAGATCTTAAGAAAAAATATCCAGTCATGGAACGAATTGAGTTTGCACATTTAAAATTTTATGAGGAACTTGGGGAGTGGTTTATTTTGGGATGGTTATTAACTAAGAATGGAGAGACAAGGGTCTTCGCATATGTTATAGATGCAACAACAGGTCAAATAAAGGAGTATAAAATATCCATTGGACCTACCATAAAATAAAAATTATTAACTGTATGAGAGCAAAGTTATTGTCAATTTATTGTTTTTATGTTCAATATAGGGTAAAAAAAGATGAATTAAGTTTTTAAAATTAATTAATTTTTTTAGTTTTTAACTTTTCGATAATAACTGGAAACTGTGTGTAATCTGTGATTATAGCTCCCGGACACGATTTTCTAACGATTTCATCGGCTATTACTTTATATGGTGAAACTTCAAAATTGTATAACAGTATGGCATATCTAACTCCCTTATTTTTAGCTTTTTCGAAATGATTTGAAAGTTGCTTAATATCCTGTTCAAACCACATCCTAACGTTTCTTTCGTTTATATTATCGTTGCGGTGCATCTTACATTCTATAAGTATTTTATTATTAACAATAAAATCGTATTCATATTCATTGTATACTTCTGCTGAATACTCCATCTGATTCTTTTCGAGAAGCCATGCTACCGCCACTCCAAGCAATCCGTTCTTAGATAAGATGCTCTCCTCGAGCATACTATCTAGATAATATGCTGCACTCATCATCATCAATTTACCGCATCTAGGGCAAGACATTTTAAGATGACGTGGACTTAACTCTGATCTTGATCTTAAGATTGTTGGATTATCAATACAGTTAACGCACCAAAAGATGCTATGAAGATTGGAAATTAGCTTCAGCGAATGAAGCTCCGTGAGTAATTCTTCATATTCGTGTCTCTTAAGATTAGATACCTGTAAAAGATTGTAGAGGTGGTGATACCCTCCTATGTGGATGTAGGTTAATAAATCTGGAAATGCATCCGGAATAATGGATATGAATAATTCACCTGAGATTTTCTTTAACCCTTGTTTTATTGTTTTTATTAACTTATTAAGATTAGATTTTAAGAAAGGATCTTTAATTGTCTCTGTCTTAGTTTCATCAAGTGGTAACTCTTCGAGTATTTTTAAGTTAAGTCGACTGTAGTCGCCTAGTATTTGTTTCATTTTAATGAAGGAGAATTCTTCCGAATTAACAAGCTCCTTGACTTCCAAATTATCTCTAACGAATCTTATCACACCATATACAATAAGGTCTTTGATTTCCTCCTTGGCACTAAGAAAAGACCAAGTAAGGAAGTTATAAGCCTGCTCTCTCTTTATCTCTTGGAGTTCCATTGATGTAGTTATAAGGCGAAGATATTCTTCTGCCTTTGAAGGATCATCTAGGCTATTCCAAAATAAACATGGAATTCTTATATCCTTCCATAGAGGAAATAGTATGTCTTTGTGAATAAAGAATAATCGCTGATAAGATGGATTTTCAAAAAGTCTTTTGAAGAATAAAGATAATTCTGGATTCGTCTCAATTTCGTCAAGAATTTCATCAAGAAAACTGTCTTGCTCTGTCATTTTTCTTTATTATATAGTGAATAATGTTACCTTAAAATATTTTTACTTAATTGTTAACATGCAAACTACTAAACATGATAAATTTTTAAAATCCAAAAATCTTCATTTTTAGTGAAATAGATTAATTCAGACTCAGTTACAATAAAAAATTACAAACTGGATATATAGATTGTTAAAAATGGATTGTTTCTGAAAATTCAATTTGTTTAGTTTTAAAATAAACGTAAAAGAGGCTTATCTAGAGTTATTTAAGGTAGTATATTATGGCAAAAGTAAACTACATTTGCTTAATAGATTTTAGTTCTAACTTATCAAAATGTTCCTCAATTTGTGGAGCTATATCATTTACTGCTGAACATAACAAAAGTACTTTCACATTGCTATCTCTAAATTCGGTTAGATATTCTAATATCTCTAAAATCGCTCCATGCAAATGCTCATCAGCAACTTTAGGAGCAATAGCATCGAGAAGCTTTATGTAAACAATGCATGGTTGGAGTCGCTTTATTCTTTCAAAGAGCTCTTTAATTGACCTTTCCATTTCAACTGTTTAATTTTATTAATAAGAACAAGTAATCTTTATTGATGGAAAACGAATTTCTTAAGATTTACTCCAATTTAGCAAACTATCACATAACCAGCAATGTTAAGTTTTTGAGTGTATCTGGAACAGAACTTTTAAAGGAAGTAGAGCGGTTATGTGAACTTTGGTCTGAGGCAAAGAGCTTAGCCTTAAAAGCCTTCAGAAGTGGCAAGGAAGAATCCATAATGCGCTTAGTGATCGACTTTATTTGGTTTCCCTCGTTGTTCTCGCTACCAATGAACATCCTTGTGAGCGCATCAGATAGTGTAACTCGAATGATCAGGTTCATTCTAGAAGGACTAGAGCTTGGTCTTGTTCTTGACTGTGCTGATGAATTCAAAAATCTCAGCTTGGAAGAGAAGTTGGAGATAGCTAAGGAGTTTAACAGCAAAGGTTCTCTTCGTTTAACAAAGTACGAAGATAAATCTAAGTATGATAAGGAATCTGATGGTAAAGAATCTCTTAGCTTGGTGGATTTACTTGATAAACTATTGGAAGAAAATACTTTACGTGAGTTAAAGAGATTTTATGGAATGCTTTCGGAGAAATGGATTCATGCATCAACACATTTAACTAATTTAATGACTAATGAGTCAATAAAGGAATGGCCTCCGCCAAAAGTGCTATATTTCCCTCCTCTAGAAGAAAGAAAAGATGAAGCTGATGAATTGGCAGAGATCTTAAGAGAATTTAACAAATATGCGGATATTCTCATAAAAGAATGGAGAAGAAGATATGTAGGAGAAAATGTAAAGTAGCTTTTCAATGGCGGGTGGAATCATTTAAATTAGATAACTTTTTTCACATCTTAACTACGCTTTTAAATTTTTTAATCTTTAAATGGTTTTATTATGTAATATAAATATGGCTGTATGTCCTAATTGTAAAACAAATGTAACAAAGCAAACTAAAAACTGGAAATATGGTCGATTTACTGTAAATGCTTATGAATGCCCAAAATGCAATATGAGGTTCTGGGAATATTATAGAAACGGAAAGCATAGTTTTACTTTAAAGTTTGAGAAAGGTAAAGGATTTATAAAGGCATAATTTATAATAAAAAATTAATAATTTTTATTTTGCCATATGCTTTTAAAATCATTTAATTTTTACTAAATAAAATTCCACCTGTTCGAGCACAAAAATATGAATATTATTAAAATTATTCATGATTTTTGTTTCATTTAATATTAAATTTCCCTTTTCATATATTCATTATGATTATCTTAATATTAAATAATGATGGAGTTATATATGTTAAACACTAAAAATTGTAATTCAAAAGTAATTGAGCGAACAAAATTTTAGAATTGCTTGTAAAAGACTTTTCGCCAAATTTCTCAATAAGTGAAATTATAAAACAAATTGGGATAATCAAGTCAATAACATTTAAATGTCTTAAAGTTCTTAAAACTTAAATAAAGTACAAAATTTCAAAGAATTAAAGGTAATTTTTTAAGTTTAAGTGAGAGTGATGATGTTTAATATTCATAGTTTAATAAAATTTTGTAAAGAAAACCCCAAAACTCTCACTTTACGAGATTAAAAATTCTAAATTGTTGGCTAACCTATTTTACGGTTCTGATCCTTCAGACTTTTTATGTCGTTCTTACTGTTGTTTGAGAATGTCCTTCTGCTACAAATCTTGTACTGGTATTTATAATCTAGCGTATTAAACGAACCTTTGAAGAGAGAAACTATTGAAATTATAAGTGGAGTTTGTTCTGAAATTGATAAGGTGTTTTATTCTTTAAATAACTTTGAAAAATATTATTTGAAATAACGCAGGGAATTTGCACAAAAATTGTAAATATTTTAATACCTTAATTATAATTAATTAACGAAAGATGGTTAGTGGTGATGAGTTAAGTCCAAAGGATATAGATAAGCTCAAAAAGATAATAGAGGATTTGAATTATATCTTCTCATTAGATAAAATAGAGGCTACAGATTTAGATAATTTGATTAATAGCTTGAAAAGCAATGAGACCAGCTCTTACCTGAAAAGTTTATTTACGGGCTCTAAGCCTGAGACTGCATTAAGAGAAGCATTCTTTGCAGGAGATTCCATCTTAAGTAAATATCTATTTGGTTCGGCTGTCCCAGAAGTAAGAGAAAATGGGTTCGTTGATTATCTCATTAGAGATCAGTTTGGACATATCATAATTCTGGAATTAAAGTCTCCCTTTAATGTAGAAAAAGTGAAGGATAAGACAGGTGGAAATATCGTGAAGGCGTTGAAGCAACAACGCCTTAATTGGGAGAAACACAAAGACCAGATAAAGAATTATATTAACCAAGGGGAGTATGTAATATTAACAAACTTAAAAGAGTGGGTCTTCTTTAGCAGGGATCTTAATCCCACTGATCCAAAGCCATTTTACGAAACAAGTTTATCCGAGTTTATTAAAGATTATGAGGTGATCGGAAATCTAAAGGATTATGCGGATAGGAAGGCATATCAATCTATAAGGTATGAATTAGATAAAAAGTTCTTAGAAAGCTTGAAAGAATGGGTTAAGAAATTGTCTGAAGTTAAATTTAATGTAGATGATAAAAGAAAACTTGAGCTGATAATTGCTACGATTAACAAATTCATATTCATTCAGACTCTTGATGACTATGGAGTAATCGAATTCAAATGGATTCAGAAGAAGTGGACTCTTTTTGAGCAGGATTGGATAAGTAAGGGCAAATTAAAGGTCTTGGAGGAATTCTTAAATTATGTTAACAGATTTTTTTATCAATATTATGACACAGAACTCTTTAAGGAAAATTTCTTAGATTTTGTTGCAAAAGAGCCCACTAATATAGATAAGCTTTATAATAACTTCAAAATGGTGTTGGGCTTAACATATCTGCAAACTCCTATAGTATTCAAGGGAATAATGCAGTATAACTTTAGGCTTATAGATGAAGACGTATTAGGTAAGGCATATGAGATCTTCTTAGCTGAACAGAGGAAAGAGGAAGGAGCATATTACACACCTAAATATATAACTGAATATATAGTTGAGAATACTGTTGGCAGACTATTTGATGACCTATTAAAGGAGATAAAGACTAATTTAGAGCAAGATAATTTCGATAAAACCTCAGAGTTGGTAAAAAAATTTACTTCTGTTAAAGTTTTAGACCCTGCTTGCGGTTCTGGTTCCTTTTTAATAAAAGCCTTGAGGAAGATCAAGAGCAAATACGACGAATTAAAGAAAATACTTGATAAAAAGTCCGAGGAGCTACATCGCCATTATTCATCGCTTGGTTCGTTTTTCTCAATTCAAGATAAATTAAAAAAGATAGAGGCGATCAAAAATATAATAGGAGATAATAATGATAGAAAATTAATCTCTCGGATTATACTAAGACATATTCATGGCAATGATTTAGATAAAAGAGCATTAGAAGTTGCTAAGGTGAATATATGGCTGGAAGCAATAAAACTTTCCCCTTCAGAATTTAGGTTTGATAGGTTACCAAGTAACACCGAGCATATATTACCAGCCCTACAAATGAATTTAGGGAATGGGGATTCCCTCATCGGATTACCAGAGGATTTAACGATTAGAATTTTGAGTAAAAATCATAAAGAAGACATTGTTAAACTCTTTAAATTAAGGCAAAAATACTTGGAGGACCCAACGAACCCAGAATTCGTCGAGGAAATTGAAAAAATAAAGAATGAACTGAGAAGAAAACTTGATGAAGAATTCAAGAAATATTTGAATGAAAAGAATTTATCTGCAGAAATTTTTAATAAAACAAGACCACTTCATTGGGCATTAGAATTTTGGTATGCTTTCTTTAATGAAAATTGTATGCCTTTGTCAGAGGAACAGCGGGGGTTTGAAATCATGATAGGAAATCCACCCTACGTAGAAAATAAACGATTAAACCTTGAAATAAAGAAGTATCTTCAGACATGTGGAAGATATAGATCTGCTTATAAGTTATTTGATTATGCTGTACCCTTTATTGAGATAGCACTTCAACTATTAAATACAGGTGGACTTTTAGGTTATATCATTACAAACAAGTTTATAATAACAGATTATGGGATTAAGATACGGGAAATTTTAGTTAAGAACACAATGATTGATCAAATATTAGATGTATCATACTTACCTGTTTTTAAGGGAACAGCGGCATACCCTATAATTTTACTTGTTACAAAAATTAAACCTCCTGAGAATCATGAGATTATAATTGCACCTAAGGTGAATTCAGAGAATGACATAATCGAAAACAAGTATAAATATATCAAGGTCAAGCAAATTGCGTTCTTACAAACTCCAGACTACATATTTGATATATCAGGAAACATTATGCTCTGTGAAAAAATACGTTCATTTGCAACTGTAAGACTAAAAGAAATAACAAATATTGGCTATAGGGTTCTGAAGTTTACTAACTGGGATGAATTATTGATTTATGTTATTGATCAGAGACCTAATACTCCTCATGTTAAGTTCATAGGATGCGGTAACATCGAACCTTACTTTATTAATTGGTATTCTGAACTAAGACTGGCAGGAAAAATCTTTAGAAGAGCATATCTAATGAAAATAAACCATGTAGATGAGAATAAATGGCAAATTCTTGAAATGCCTAAAATACTAATCAGAGAGGTTGGTAAAAAGCTAACCGCTGCTTTTGACCAAAATGGAGAATATGGAAACCTTACAGGTATGTATGCTCTATACAACCTAAATCAAAAATATGAACCTAGATACTTACTAGCTTTATTAAATTCTTCGGTACTTGACTTTTACTACAAGTCATTATATGGGGGTGCACATATGGCAGGCGGATATTTAAACTACCATGGTAGTTATATAGAAAATCTTCCAATTATCCCTGCAAGGATCGACCTACAAAAATTTATTGCCCAACTCGCCAATAAAATTGAAGTTCTTAAAAAAGCTCGTCATAAATTACGCGAGATCTGGATAGAATGGTGTACTCGACTTAAAAACGATGAAATTTCCTTACATAAAATACTCTCTGAAGATGCTAGATTGATAAGAACAGGAGAGTTTAATAAGGCTTGGACTTCTAAAGCAACCTTCTATCCAACAGGATCTATACCGAACATGATTTTTAATAATTTTAAGGTTGTAGGTGAGGTGGGTAAACATGTTATAAAAATCTATGGATTAGATGAAGATAATAGAGAAAAGTTTATTTATGAGATGGAATTCAGTAACAGAGAACTGATGCTTCATATCTATTTTTCTCTACTTCAAACTTTAGAATCAAGAGCAAAAATAGAAACACTTTCTCACCTTTTCACAAAAACTATGATACCAATTATAAAGGAGATGAATAAAAGTCCAAATATGTTAATACCCAACATAATGAAGAAAATTACAGACGAGTTTAGAAGGTGGCTTGATGAGGAAAAAATAGAAGTTGTAGAGACGGATATTGTTAAGATCGATAATGAGATCGAGGATACAGAAGCTAAGATAGATGCAATAATTTTTAGACTGTATGAATTAAAAGAGGAAGATATAAAGGTCGTTTTTGATTTCTTAAAGACGCCGATGAATTATCAGCAAAAAGTCCTAGATTATTTTAAGACACTAGAATTGTGAGAATATGGTTTATCTAAAAATTATGCAAAGGTTTTATTACATTCTGATTATGCCAATCCAAATAAAGGTTCATGTATAACATTAGCTTATCAAAAAGGAATTTTCTATGTTTACTTATCCTGTGTTATAAGGATAAATTGAATTCTGTAAAGGAGTGTATTATGGTCCTAGGTCTGGTCGCAAGAAAACTATTCTTCAAAATCATCTTCTTTTTTTACAGAGTTCCACATATTGCATGGAAACATTCAATCTCAATAATCGTAAGGACTATTAAAAGAGGAATAAATAAATCAAGGAGATCATTAAGTAAAATTTTAACATTAATCTTATCGAGCAATTTAAGGGTGTGACAAATGCCAGAAAGAAGATGTGGTACTACTGATAAGGTCGAAGTTAGAGATTATCAAATTCAGATAGTTAATGAAATCCTCAACAAATTTAGAAATGGTATAAAAAACATGTTCGTATCCTTACAACAAGGAAGCGGGAAGACAATCATAGCTCTTCTAGCATTATGCAACCTCATGAACGAAGGTTATGTTAATAGTGTTCTTGTCTTAATTCCGAGAAGAATATTGGTTGATCAATGGGTAGATAAGGCTCAAGAGATGTTTTATGGTTTAAGTTTGCTTAGGAATCCTACGCTATCGAAAATGAAAATAGAGCAGATAAGGGGCTGGCTGAAGTATTCTCAAGCACTAGGCATAGTTATGACTGATCAATCGTATCAAAGGTATGTAAGGAAAAAATACTTTTCAGATTCAGATTTCGATTTAGTCATTATTGATGAAGCAGCCGACTTGGTTGTTGCAAGAGACTTCATAGAAGGCTTTAGGGTGTCTGAGTACTTATCTGGTCTTGAAAAGTGGCAAATACGAAAGATATTCCTACTGCCTTATCATGTCAGCGAAAAGAAAATTAGGGCATTGATATCGAAATTCGGCAAAGAATCTGTTCTTATCAGAAAGATCATAGAAGACATACCGACATTCCGCTACACAGTTCACGATCCTATTATTATTGACGATCCAATAATTAACACCTTTGTAAACGCCTTGGATGAATACTATAAAAAAATAAAGGTGGGTGTGAATAGGTTTCTAACAAAATATGGTGTGGGAGGTTATAGAGAGAATCTTGAAACTCTTCTTAATCCAAAGGTTCTTGAAAAGCTAAAGAAGACCTACGGTATGAATGATGAAACATTAGAACAGATAAAGACCTTAATAACTAAATATATATTAATCCAGCATTTGAAAAAGTGGTTCTTATATTCAAATAGAGAAGAGCTATCTAGAAGTATCTTAGCCTCCCAATTTCAAATTAATGAATGGCTTAGTACTGAAGATAGGAAGTTAAATAAACTTGTCGAGGTTGTTAAAGATTATTTTAGCAGAGACTATAAAATCTACATCTTCTCGCAATACGTGTCCACAGCAGAACTCATTGAAAGTTACTTGAAGGAGAAGTTAGCTCTAAGGGATCGAGATATAATTCTAATAACGGGACTTGTCGAAGATCAATGGAATAGACTTGACGCCTTCAAAAGAGTAGGAAAGATCTTAGTTACCACACCCGTACTTGATAAAGGTGCAGACATACCCTTGCGTAAAGGGGTAGCTATAATCTTCACACCACCTTTAAATATGGAGAAACTTTTCCAAGTGATTGGAAGAATTAGGGGTGGTGAAATCATCTTTCTGGCATATAAAGGTATAGAAGAAGAGATGATGAACCAGATCGCTGAAGAGATTAGAAGAAACCTAGCTAAAATGACCTAAACTAAAATATCTTTTAAATCTTAAGTATGGACTTAATCGCTTTATCTGACATATATGGTGACATTAGCACTTTAAAAGATTTTGTTAGAACATTGAATAGCAAGGAAAAAGAGAAAAGGATATTTATCGTTGCAGGAGACATAAGCTTTACAAGGAATCAACAAGAATACAATGAGATATTCTCACTATTATCCCGTAATTCCAAATATGTCCTATATGTTCCTGGTGATGCTGACATAAAAGATTTAAATATTAATCTGCCAAATGTTATTAACTTAGATAGAAATAACTTCACACTTGAAATAAGTGATATTAGGCTAGGGTTTTTAGGTTTAGGAGGTGCGCCAAAGCATAGTATAAGAGAAGATGAGATATTACCAAACACTTACGATGAATCGATACCGATAGTGAAGGATGGGATACTTACTCGCTTAAGGATTAATATTGAGAAAATTATGCTTAACAACCCTCATTATGTTATTCTGGTTACGCATTCTCCACCATACGGTATAGCTGATAGATCCACCCCGATAACTTTGAAGGAGAGTATAATCTTAGAGGAGATACTATTAGATACTGAATATAAAGGAGAAAAAAGAAAGAAGAGTTTAGTAAGCCCAAGAAGGCTAGGTTCGAAAGCAATAAAAGAATTCGTTGAGTACTATAAGCCAGATATTCACATATTCGGGCACGTTCATAAGCAGGGAGGAAAGTTAATAAAGGAAGGCGACACCTACTTCTTCAATGTAAGCCACTTCTCACTTATGCCCTATAAACTAACAGGAAGGAAGTTCTTTACAATTAAAATTATTAAGGAAAGAAAATTCGAAGCTATATTCGATAGCTTCGTTATAAAAGAGTTGCACTTTAGGGATTTCATCGAAATGTACTTGTAATAATTCTGCTTCGTCATTGTATTGAGATATTGAAACATGGATACATGTAGAAGATTTAGAATAACAACTATTTTAACCTATGTCATATTTCTTAAAAAATCTTTTTTAAGGATAGATTGGGAAGAATACGTAAATCTGTTTTGACGCCTTTTGGGAAAGAAGGAGAGGTTAGTTGAAACCCATTATGAATTTATTAACCAAAGTTAATATCCACTTTAAGTTGCTCCTGCACCTTTGTAATTATTCCTCTGAATTCATGTTCTGTCAATTCTCCGATTCCATAACCATCAATATACTTTTCTATTTTGATATAAATTTTATCGAAAGGATTTTTAGAAAAAATTATGCTACAAAATGAAACTTTCCAAGGAAAAAGAACCCTATTTTGCTTTATTTCATCAGGCCAGATTGGTGTCTCATCATCATAAAAAGTTCCTTTTACTATACCTATAGCATGTATTTCTCCTGTACCAGCTATTTGGAAAATTACGACGTCGAACGGTTTGATCATATTGTATGTTCTAATAAAATCCCTCCAATTTTTTCTCTGTTTATCTCCTGCTTCTTTATCCCAAAATCCCCATAGTAATCTTTCTTTAGCTATTTCGATGTTTTCAATGTTTTTCGACGAGAATATCCAGAACTTCATTTTTAATACTCTTTAAGCTTTTTGTTTAAATTATAATTTAAAGAGCTCAATCTCAAATATATAAGATCTATAAAACTATCCAATATCCAATGAAATTCCACAACAAATCTTCTTAAGTCTAATTTTATATACTTAACTTCATCATGTAACGCATTTATTTCCCGATAATTTTTCATGATTATTTAATGTTTTATAAATTAATAAATTTATGTCTGTTTGCTTTCTTAGTATTAAATTGATTTGATAGTCTCTCTTGACAATAAAAAATAACCTTAACTATCACGATGAGCATGTTAAAGGAGATTTTGGTCTCTTAACCTAGGTTTATCCTGATGTCAATCTTTAAGTATAAATTTGGCCTCTACGATATTTAAGCAAACCTTTACATTTAGGACATCTTATTATAATATATCTTCTATCACCTTCGCTCATTCTGAAAAGTTTTCCAGCATGTTTAAAATTAAATTCACCATTACAATCAGGATACGGACACCTAACAATCTTACCCTTACTCATATGAATTATTTATAATTATAAAAATTTAAAACTTATATTTTTAAAATAGCTTCTAACCTTTTACCTTAGGCTTTATCCTAATTACAAATTCAGAAGTCTTACCCTTACTACTTACACCCTTATAATAATTGAACACGCCACCGCATTTAGGGCATTCTATTCTTTTAACATCATAGAACCTAAATTTCCAAGTTTTGCCAAATTTGAATTCACCTTCATAGTTACAATATGGGCACTTAACCATTAGGTATTATTACGCATAAAACTATTTAAATCTTCATAATTACCTAATAATAATTTAATGAAGAATTACTCCCAGAACACTCCGTTAAGCGTCTTATAGAGCTTTAAATAAACTTTAGATGAGTTGTCTTCACGAACATCATCTCCTATTGGTGATCACTAAAAATCCATTTCTGCGTGCTTCATCTTTTGCAGAATCCTTAATGAAATTTGCTACGAGCATTTTAAATACGGTTTATAAGGTAGTTGAACTATTTTTCCAATTTTTTAACAGTATCGCTATCCATGGGGTATCTGTATCTTGATTCCTAAAGAAAGAATATATTTTGAATTCGATATCTTTAATTCTTTTTCCTTGCACATCTATCTCTATTTTTTCTTCTTACCAGCAATTTTAGCTGAAAAGCCCAAGTCCTGCAACACGTTTGCGCCAGTATCCTCAATCATTTGAAGCTAAGTCCTTTTACCTTAAGCGTAGCTATATGCAATGCTTGTGAAAGTTTTATTCTGAGATTTGACCTCTTCTAATCATTATGAATCTTTAGGAGCGGGACCTATGAATTCGATGATAAATTCTTTGCTAAGAATTTTTATAAGTTCTTGGTGCTTCTTACTTATGTAGGTGTTTTTTGCGACATACAGTTTTCTATTTTCTTTATCTAGAAATAACCACAATCCTTCAGATCCTTCATTCTCTATACTTTGAAGAAATAATTCGGATGGTATGCCTAACATTATTATAACCTTATCTGGTATATCTCTTAGGTAATAACTATAGTACGCAATTTCATTTTCACTTATCCATGGTATGAAGGTAACTCTTACTGCTCTTGCCATCTTCTTTGCAAATATACAGTCATTTCCTGCGCAAATTGCTTCATATCCTTCCCTCTTAAAAATACCCTTAAATAAATCCATCATTTCTTTTAAAGCTTCTTTATACAAAGTATCCATCACTTCTAGTACATAATCGTGTACTAGAGGGTTCACGTATATTTCCTTTATTATACCTTCAACTACGACTCTTTTAGTTAATTCTTGAATTCTTCTAAATTCATCTTCATGTGGCATTCCAAAGAAGCGTGCTAGATAATCTATACTCCCTATTGTTCTATCATATGAAAGCGCCCAATCAATTACGTTCAACTTTAACAAATCTCCTTTCTTATAAAGTTCATAAAGCTTAGACTTAATTTCAGATTTATCAGGAACTTTGACATAATTTGAGACTTCAGAAGCAAACTTTTCAATATAGGATTCCGTAAATGGATATATTTTTATGGCATAAAAGTAAGGAATATTCGCCATCGAATCAGATTGAAAACCTAGTAAGTATTTATAGAAAAGAGCTCTAACATTATGAATTTCAAAATCTAAAGCTACTGAAACTGTCTTTGTGAAGAATTCATAATCCGATGAATAAATCGTTAATAAACCCTCTTCAGACCTTCCAGCAGTTAATATTTCGGGATAAAATTCTTTATCCTTTAGTTTATTAACCAGCACACATGCAACAGAAAGAATTTTCTTATCTCTTTCAGACATCTGACTAAAACGCTTCTCAACCTCTTCAATAAGGATTTTCGATAAATGTTTCTCTAAAATGTATTTCTTTAAATAATCACTTAGCCATTCTTCACCTTCTCTAATTTTTACCTTAGCCACTTTATCAATATATCTAAATGCCTCATTTATATGCTTATAGACATTCTCAGCGACATCTCTACCAAAAGCTGGTTCAAGAGTGTCAATAACGTTTTCTTGTTGATAACGGACTGAGCTATCAAGAAAAACGTAAAGACCTATGGCATAAGCAATCCCATTATTAGCTATATCATCTATCCTTGACTTTATATTCTCAATATCAACAAATTCGGACATCAAAATAAAGATAATTTTTAATTATTTAAACTTTATATTTCCTATTCAATTGTTAAATTTTATTAAAAGGAATAAGTATTCTTTATTGATGGAAATAATATCATAGAACCTAAATTTCCAAGTTTTGCCAAATTTGAATTCACCTTCATAGTTACAATATGGGCACTTAACCATTAGGTATTATTACGCATAAAACTATTTAAATCTTCATAATTACCCAATAATAATTTAATTAGGAAACAACTTCAGAAACAATTCGTTAAGAGTTTTATATAACTTTAAATAAACTTTAGCATTTCTATAATATTGTCTTTAATTTTAAAATTTGTATGAATAAATGTAGCTCGTTTACAAATACAGAAAATTATTTTGTACTTAACTTAGGAATCTGCAAAGCATGAAGAATCCAAATATAAAAATATTAAAAATTAAAATATATCAAGGATGTTTAATCTATGATAACCACAACTGTAAGTAAAGGTTTGGAGAAAATATTCAACCATATCTTAAAGAATTTAATCGAAGAAAATCCTCTTTTCATGCTTAAATCTTGCGGCTACGAAGGTTATATACATCAAGCAGAACTATTTTATAAGCTAGCTGTTAGACATCCTATTAGAGCTTTAATAGCTGATGAAATAGGATTAGGAAAAACCATCGAGACTCTTTTGCTAATTAAGTGGGGTTTATCTAAAGGAAAATTTTCTAGAGTTCTCATTCTAGTTCCCAGAGGCATTCTAATGCAGTGGAAAATTGAAGCAAAGAACATGAAATTGAATCCAGTTACAGAGATAGATCAACTTAAACTAGAAAGTGATGGCAGTAAAAGAATATTCATATTTAAGATAGATACAGTTAAGCAAGAAGAAAATAAGGAAAAGTTACTAAAATATAAATGGAATGTTATAGTAGTAGATGAAGTACATAAATTGGGATTAAATACAGAGAGGTATAGGCTTGTAAAAGAACTTGTGGAAAAGAATCCAAATGCTTCGATCATTTTCTTATCTGCTACTCCACATAGAGGTAAAGAGGATCATTATGTGGGTTTATTATCATTATTAGCTAATTTTAATGAAAAGAATGTTAAAAAGCTGGGTTCTGAATTCTATGCTAAAACCATCGATGCAATTGTATTCAGAAGAAGTAAAAAGGAAGTTAATGAAATTTATGAAAAGGAAAAAATATTCGTTGATGCAAAGCTTGAGATTTTAGATGTAAAAACCAGCAATGAAGAAAAAATCTACATTGATGAGCTTGATGAACTTACACGTCAGCTTATAAAGAAATGTCCTAACGAAAATTTAAGAAATGCAGTGGGTCTTCTTGCTAGCATCATAAACAAACGCGGACTTTCCAGTCCTAAGTCTGGATGGGAAACATTCAATAGAATTCTTGAACGAATAAAAACAAGCGTTGCATCAAAAGAAGACAAGAATCATGAGGATTTGGAATTCGAAGAAGATATTGACGCCACATATAAAGAATTATTGGAAGAATACATGAAGAATGAGAGTATCAGAAACCTTATAAGATCTTTCGAAGACTTCCCTGCGAAATTAAAAAATTTAATAGATTTAGCATTCAAGATTCAAGAAAAAGATAGTAAGCTTGAATATTTAAAGAAAGTACTATTATATCATTTGGACAAAGGAGAAAAAGTTATTGTGTTTACAGAATTCGCTGATACAGCTAATTATGTTTATGATAAACTTAAAGATAAGCTGAACTATAAAATAGAGAAAATTACAGGAGAAGATGATGAAACAAAAATAGAAAAAATTAAAGACTGGCTTAAAGAGGAAGAACCACGAGTATTGATTTCCACAGATGTAGCATCATACGGCCTTAACCTCCAATATGCCAACATTATTATAAACTACGAGCTACCATGGTCTCTTGTAACATTAGAACAAAGAGTTGGAAGGGTTTGGAGGCTTGGGCAACGTAAGGATGTAAAAATATACCTTATGGTTCTAGATCATGGATTCGAGAGAATAATTTTCGAAGCATTTTACCAAAAGCTCGCAGAAGCTGCTAAAAGAGCAATGGTTGCTCCCAGCATTCTTATTGCTATAGAAAATCGTGAAAAACAAGCTTTACCAATTTCAGGAATACCTGCTCCTTCATTCAATGATTTATATTATAAATATGTAACAAGCTACGAGGAATTTGGAAAGCTTTTTACAGAATACCTAAATCAGTTAAAAGAATATGTGGATCTTGAGAAAAAGTTATATAAGAAATCATCATTTGGAATTTTAGAGATTGCTGGATTTGTTAACAGAAGAGACTTTAACGATTTTTTATTCAAAGTTGTAAGTAAGTTAGGTAAACCTTGTTACAACGAGGAGCAAGAGAAATCAATAAAGGAAATGTTAACCGAGCTATTCAATTATAAGACATTCCCTGAACCATTATGCTTGTCTTGCGGTAAAATTAATGAACCAATAATTGTATTGAAGGTATGTGTTGCGTTAGCGGATAACAAAAGCGAAGTTTGCTGGCTATATGTATACCAAAATGGAAAGATTTCACATATTAAGGAACTTGTAGATATCGTTGAAAAGCTTGATAATTATGAGGAAATTGGTATGGGATTTAAGGATAGCGTGTTAAAATATTATGACAGTTTCATTGAAAAAATCAAGACTAACGTTTCCAACGAACTGAAGAAAAACTTATCATACATTCTTGAAAATCACTTTGAATATTTAGAATTTGCAAAAGAAAGAAATCTCCAAAAAGGAATGCTTATCATGAAACCGATTAAGGAAGATGATATTAAGATAAACATTGCTCCGTTAGTAATCATAATACCTAAAGAAGTAAGAAAATATATTGAAAGAAGCTTAATGAATGAAATAGAGAAAGCAATAGGAGAAAGCATCACAATAGGAGAAATAACAGAGGAAAAGCTTGAAGTTGAAGAAAAAGGAATAAAAGCTCTTGAGAATGTTTTGAACAAGAAATACGAGTTACTATATGTTGGCGACACGAAAGCTCCCTTTGACTTCATTGCAAGGAAGCGATCAGGAAGAGAAGAGACTGTGTTCATTGAACTGAAAACACTAGAAAAGCGAAAGTTCATAATTTATACCGAGAATGAAATGAAATTTGCAGAAAAAGTAAAGGACTTTGGGCATGAGTATTGGTTATATGTAGTAGACTTAGCAGATAAAGAGGTTAGAAGTTATTTAAATCCTTTTGTTAAAGAGAAGTTAAAGCTGGTCACGATTAAAGAAATTAACAACAAGAAATGCTTTGTCTACGAGGAAATGATCGCAGATGAAAGATTCCAGTTAAATAATTTTATGACCTAACGCTCCTCTAACTTTTCAGGTTTCTCTTGAATTCTTCTAATTTCTTTAACAACTTTCCTAAATTTTCAGAATGTTCATGAATCCGCATAGAGCAATTCCTGAAATATTTTGTTGAGTTTTCCCTCTAAACCAAAATATTAAGACCAATATGAAAAGGAAATGATTTAGTACAATCACTATTGGTAAGATCTTTGAAGCGCCAATCTACTAATTTACGTTTATGGGAAGACCTTAGGCAATTAAATGATTAAGCTGCTTAAGATGATCTCATTTCTTAAAACTTCAATGCATAAATAAGCTCCAAATTCGCCTTTTATTCAAATTAGGCTATTGACTTCTTATTCTTGAAGTTTTCATATTTCTCTTTTTTATAGGAAAATTGTTAAGCAAAATTTATAATAATTAAAAGGTTTAATTAAAGAATCAAAAGTGAATGCTTAAATATTTTCTTAAATATATTCTTTTGAGGATGGAAAGCGAGCTTAAGGAAAAATTCCTTGAATTATTAGATAAGGATAAAGAATTTCGTTATGCTGTAGCAGCTTATTTAGGTCTCGCTGATATTCTTAGAAGGTTAGATAGATTTGAAGAAATCCAAACGAAAATTCTTGAAGAAATAAGGGAAATGAGAATAGAGCAGAATAAATTGTGGGAGAATCAAAATAAGATGTGGGAGAATCAAAATAGAATATGGGAGGAAATTAAAAACTTAAGAGAAGGACAACAAAAATTATGGGAGAACCAAACTAAAATGTGGGAAGAGATTAGGGGCTTAAGAGAAAATCAGGAAAAGCTATGGGAAAACCAAAATAAAATGTGGGAGGAAATTAAAAACCTAAGAGAGAATCAAGAAAAGCTATGGGAGAATCAAAATAAGATATGGGAAGAAATAAATAAAACATGGAAAGAAATAAAGAGTCTTAGAGAAGAACAAACTAAAATATGGAAGGAGATCAGGAGCATAAATGAGAGAATTGAGGCAATACAGCAAGAACAAAGAAGGCTAAGCACTACTGTTGAAAGATTAACCATTTCAGTTGAAGAAGAAGCAAGGGATGTTATAAGCTACAGGTTAAGTAAAGAACTTGGTATAGAGATTAAGCTTGATAGATTGTTTATAAACGATAGAGAAATTAATATTTATGGTGCAGCGGGAGATATTTGTGTAATCGGAGAAGCTTCTGTTAGGATAGGACCTAGAATAATTAAAGAAATAGAGGAGAA
>Ga0209143_1000246_pt1 | contig 26857 bp, 30 predicted proteins | sample FaiFalFF_MnMetaG_3_FD_184739 | JGI IMG/M metagenome (GOLD analysis project Ga0209143, IMG submission 184739) | Freshwater microbial communities from Yellowstone National Park, Wyoming, USA - Fairy Falls B (FF_Mn_B) MetaG (SPAdes) (version 3) | ecosystem: Environmental > Aquatic > Freshwater >...
GCCAGGGATCAGCGCAAGCGACTGCGCCACGCCAATCAGCAGCGCATCCACGATACCGACCGACTCCAGAGAACGCTCTTTGCGTCCCAGCCGATCGACCACTGCCATCAGCAGCCCAATCCCAATTAGCAGCCCTGCAATCAGCGTGTACTGCGTGCGGAACACCTCTTCAATCGTGTCCTCAAACAGCGCGCCCACCAACGCGGCGGGGATACACCCAACGACGATGCCCCACGCCAGCCGTTTGTCAATCGCGCGTTCGGGGTCGGTGCTGAACGCCGCGCCCGCGATCCGCACCAAGTCGCGCCAGAAGTACGCCACAATCGCCGTCAGCGTGCCCACATGCAAGGCGACATCGAACACCAACTCCGTCTGCGGGTCGCCAATCTCCCAGCCGAACCAGAAGCGCATCAAAATCAGGTGCGCCGAACTGGAAATCGGCAAAAACTCGGTCAGCCCCTGCAATACGCCCAGCCAAATCGCCTGCAGAATATCCATCTATTGACCTCCTGTCCCTGTGCGCGGCTGGGCGTCTTCGGGGAGTTCAGACACCAGCAGCCGATGCACTTTGGGGCGCGTCCGTGCGCGTCGCGCCTGAATAAGCAGCACATTCCGCACAATCACCGCCACAGGCACGCCGAAAAACATGCCCATCAGCCCGAAAAACTTGCCGCTGATGAGCAGCACGATAATCACCAGCACGGGGTGCAAGTCCACGCGGTCGCCAATGATTTTCGGCATAATCATCTTGTGTTCTACCACGAACAGCGCGGTGACAAACAGCGTCAGTTGCAGTCCCAGCGGCAGCCCGCCCTGAATCAGCCCGATCAGCACAATCGGTGCGCCCGCAATCACAGGACCAATCACAGGGATGGCGCGGGCAATCCCCGCGAACATCGCCAGCGTCGCCGCGTAGCGCACGCCCATCAGCTGCAGCCCGACCCAAGTCGCCACGCCTGCAATCACGCCCAGAATCAGTTGCGCCACGATGTAGCCGCGCATCACGCGATTCGTCTCCTGCATCAAGGTCAGCACGGTGCGCACATAGCGCGGCGGCACCCAGCGCAGCGTCTCGCGCTTGAGCCGATGCGAATCGAACAGCAGGTAGAACACAATCACGGGCACGAGAAACAACTCCACCACCAGGTTGACCAGTTGCCCCGTTTGCTGGAGCGCGCCCTGAAGAGTGGCTTGTAGGTCGTCGGTGGCGCGGCTGAGCGAGCGCAGCAGCGACTCGCGCTGACTGTCCAGCCATTGCTGCGCCTGCGGAGTGAGGCTTTCGTACCAAGCGTTGTAGGCGGCTTGCCAGTCGGCGGCGGTTCGGCTAAGTTGCTCCTGATAGCGGGGCAAATCGCGCAGGAAGTCCCGCGCTTCGCTGACGAACGGCGTCAGGAACGCGACCACCACCACCCCGACCAGCGCCAGAAAGCCCAGCGTCACGGCAAGGCTCACGACCCCGCGCCACGCCAGCGGCGCAATCCAGCGCGGACGCCAACGCGCCAGCCAGTCCACCAACGGGATTAGCAGATAGGCGATCGCCCCGCACACCAGCATCAGGGTGATGACATGGCGCACTGACCAGACGACATAGAGCGCGAGCGCAATCAGCGCCAGCGTCATTAGCAGCCACAAAAAGCGCGCCGCCCAATCGCCCGTCGGGGATGCTGTTCTCCGCTCCATCAGATGGCGGGATTATACCTGCTAAATCTGAATCGGCGCTCCATGTGGCGACTGCCATCTCCCCCGACGGGCGCTACATCGCGGGACAGGGCTTCAACGCCGCCACAAGGCGCTCTGAAGCCTTCCTGCTTGATACCGTCCCCGAACCTGCGAGCATGATAGCGCTGGGCGCAGGGCTGGCAGGGCTGGTCGGACTGCGCCGACAAAAACAGTAACCTCTCACCCCCAGCCCCTCTCCCACGAAGTGGGAGAGGGGGAACGCGCAGCAGGGCGCGCCACCATGTGCCCCTACATCGCTCCTGAGAAGTGGACGACGCTGACCTACTGACCGTGCTGTTCCACTTCGGCAGCGGATGTTAGCTGGGCGCTTTCGGTGCCCTTTCGGTCAAGCACAATCACCCGTCCCCACTTACCTTCGGGCAGCGGGCGGCAGGTGAACAAGATGACCTGCGTCTCGCGGGCGACGCGCTGCACCAGTTCTAACGCTGCACGATGTCGCGCCTCGTCCGCGTAGACGAACGGGTCATCCAGCAGCAGGGGCAGGCGCAGGTCGTCGGCGAGTGCCTCTGCCAGCCCCAGCCTACAGGCGAAAAAGAGCTGATCCAGCACGCCTGCGCTCCACGCGGCAGCGTTTTCTTGCACGGGCAGCATCGCGCCGCGTTCGGGATGGTAGACCTGCAGGCTCAGATCGTCGCCGAGTTCCGCCTGCGTGTAGCGTCCCAGCGTGAGGGCGGGCAGGTGCTGCTCGATGCGCGGTTTGAGGCGTGGGCGCAAGTCGCTGAGGTAGCGCGTGTTCGTCTCGCGCAACAGCGTCTCGGCGGTTTCCAGCAAGCGGGTGCGGTGCAACAGCTGTTCCAGCCGTTGCTGGGCGCGCGTGTGTTCCAGCTCCAGCGCATCGACAGGCTCGTGGGCAGGCAGGTTTTGCAATGCGCCCTCGCAGCGCAGTTGATCCTCGCGCAGGGCGTCCAGTCGCTGCCGCTCCTGCTGCACCCGCTCGTCCAAGTGCAGTATCTCGCGCTCAGGCAGGTCGCTTTGCGCGAGCGGGTTGCGCCGAATCTGCTCTTCCAGCCCCACGATTTGCACGGCGAGTTCGCGTAGGCGGTCGCGCAGCGCTTTCGGGTCGGGCGCGAGGTGGTAGAGCGCGTCGCGCTGGTCGCGTAGCCGTTTCTGTTCGGCGAGCCGCTGCTGCAAAGCGTTCCAGCGTTCACTGTAGCGGTGCAGTGCGTGCTGGAGGCGTTGCAGGGTTTCGTGGGCGTGCGCGTCGGGCGCACCATTTGCGAGGGGCGTTTCCACCGTGAGGCTCGCCTGCGCCAGCAGTGTGGTGAGTTGCTCCCAGTAGCTGTGCGCCTCGCGGCGGGCGGCGTCCAGCGCAGGCGTGAGGGTGTCAGGCTCGGCTTCGCGTCGCGCGCGCCACAGCCCCGCGACAGCAAGCGCGACCAGCCCCAGCGTGAGTGCAATTGCTCCCAGCGCGGGTGCAACACCCCACAGCGGCACGCTCGCCGCGCATAGCGCAAGCCCCAGCACGGCATAGCCGACCCGCGCTCGCGCGCGTCCCGCAGACGCCTGCTGCGCGTCCCGCAGCGCCTGCGCTTCGCGTGCTAACGCGCTCAGACGGTGCAGGGCGTCCTGATAGCGCACCCATGCGGCATCCACCTGTGCTTTGTGGTCGTCGGGCAGGGCGAGCCACTCGGCGAAGTCGCGCTGCAGGTCAGCCTCCACTTCCTGCAGGCGTCGCTCAATCTGCTCGAGCTGCTCGATGTGTCGCTGGTTCGCGTCGGCTTCGCGGCGCAGGCGTTCCAGCGTTGTGCGCTGTTCGTGCAGCTCGCGCCAGCGCTGCAGGAGTCGCTCGTCCTGCTCCAGTTGGTCGCGCAGGGCGTCTGCTTCCTGTTGGGCTTGGCGCAAGCGTTCGCGCAAGGCGTGTCGCCGTTGCTCGGCTTGGCGGGCAGCGTGCAGTCGTTGCTCAATGTCGCGCAGATGGCTTTGGACGCGTTCGATGTCTTGGCGTAAGCGGCGACGCTCGGTCTGCAGGGCGGTTAGGATGCGGTTCAGGTCAGCATTCACTGCGCTCTCGCGCAGTTGCTGCTGCAGGGATTTGAGGTCGCCTTTTTCGAGGCGTGCGACGGCGCGCTGGGCAACGCACGCGGTTGCGCGATACACGGGCAGCGGCACGCGCCAGAGTTGCTCCCAGCGTTCGCGCGCCGCTTCGCCCGACAGCGTCTCGCCGTTATGCTCCAGCACAAACTCGGCGCGGCGGCGCGGCTCGTCGACGGGGTGGAACTTACGAATGCGAATACTCTGCCCGCGCAGTTCCAACGCAAGTTCCAGTGTCCAGCCGTGCGGGTGTCCCCAGTGGATACGCTCGCGCACGGATTGCGCGGTGGAGGTGGGCAGCGTATAGAGGGCGTCCAGCAGCGCGGCAAGCACTGTGCTTTTGCCCGACTCGTTTGCGCCGACGATGCAGGTCAGTCCCGCGTCGAACTCGAACACCATACGCTCGCGGAACCGTCCGTAGCCCTCCAGCGCGAGAGTGAGGAATCGCATCACAGTCGTCCTCCGCGCAGCAGATACAGGCTCAGTTGCGCAGCCTCACGGTACAGGGCGGCATCCTGGGGGGTTCGTGACTCATACTCCTGTGCCAGTTGCGTTAGCAGGTCTTCAAACGGCGTGCGTGGGGTCAGTTCCCCGACTTGGTAGGCGGGTTGAATTTCCAGCCAGAGGCAGTAGGGCTGAAGTTGCTCGGCGAGCAAAGCGATATCCAGCGGCTCGTCGGCATCCCAGCGACCAACGAGACGAATGGTGGCGACCGTTTCGGGCGTCAGCGTTGCCTGCAGATCGTGCAGCAAGTCCTGTGCGTCGCGATAGGGCGAAACATCCCAATTCAGCACGCCGTCGGGTGCGCCGTTAGGATAGCGCGCCTCGCCTGTGGGGAGGAGCGAGACGCGCGCGGGTTGCCCCGACTGCAGTTCCACAAGGCACATTGTGGCGGGCAGTTGCTGGCGGGGCAGGATCATCTCTGGCGCGCCGCTATACCAGCACACCGTCTGCCCTTGCGTCCACTCGTGGGGCGAGTGCCAGTCGCCCAGCGCGACATAATCCAGCCCGCTCGCGCTGATCCACGCAGGCTGGATGGTGCTCTGGACGCCTGCAGCGGGCATCGAGCCATGCATCAGCGCGATTTGCAGGGGTGCGCCGTTCGGGTCGCGCCGCAACGCCGCTTCCCAGCGCGCAGTGTCTCCCGCGGGGCAGGCGACAATCTCCACATCGAGCGCACTCAGGCGCAGGCGCCCCGTCTCCGCGAGGAAGTGCAGGTTGCTTGGAAGCGCAGTATCGCGAAACGGGTGTCGCTCGGCAGGGTCGTGGTTGCCGGGGATGACCACCGTTGGCAGGCGTGCGTCTGCGATGGTTGCAAGCGCGAAGGCGACCCACTCGCGTCCCACGCTGGGACTGTCGAATAGGTCGCCTGCAATCAGCACCAGCGCGCACTCGTTCGCCTGCGCTTCAGCGAATACGCGCCGAAATGCCCGCTTAAGACGCTCCTGATGCCCAGGCGCCGCCTCGCCCAGATAGCCAAACGCCCTGCCTAAATGCACATCTGCCGTGTGCGCACAGCGGAGCATGTCAACCCAGTTCGCCATCTACAGGCGCGCTCCTGCAAGCAATTTGTGGCAGGAATCGGCGCGCGCACGGCGAACATAGGGGAACGCAATCGTTGTACTCTTGCGTATATAGAGGTAGAGAGGCCATGCCAAGGAAGAAAGTCTCGACTGTGTCGGAACCTGTGGAGAAGCCCGCTCGAAAGCGTCGGAACGCTGTCAAACGACGGGTAGAAATCCCACGCAAGCTGCCAGTTTTGCCCGTGCGCGACAATGTCTATTTCCCTAACACGCTCGCGCCTGTGCTGGTGGGGCGCGAGAAGTCGCTCCGAGCCGTCGAAGCGGCGCTGGAGACACCCAAAAAACTCATGCTGCTGGTCACCCAGCGCGATGTCACGATAGAAGAGCCGACGCTGGAGGACTTATTCGAGGTGGGCGTGGTCGCAGAGATTTTGCAGGCGATCCATGCGCCCGATAACACGATGCGCGTGGTGTTCCGTGGGGTGCAACGCGCGCGACTGGTCGCGCTTCAGTCCGATGAGCCGTACTTGCTGGCTCAGATCGAACCGATTCCTGTGCAGGAAGTGGAGCTAACCACCGATATTGAAGCGCTAATGCGCTCAGCAGTGCAGATGTTCGAGGAGATCGCCTCGCACGAGCGCAACATTCCGCCTGAGGTGGTCGCTACCATCTCGTACATGCAAGAGCCAGGACGGCTTGCCGATACGATTGCGCACTTCGCGCCCCTGCGCTTCACGGACAAGCAAAAGGTGCTGGAGACCATCCCCATCAAGGAGCGGCTGGAAGTTCTGCTCCACTTGCTGCGCCACGAACTGGAGATTGTTGAACTGCAGCAGCGCATTCGCGATCGCGTGGAGCAGGAACTTGGCGATACGCAGCGCGAATACTACCTGCGCGAACAACTCAAAATCATCCAGCGTGAACTGGGCGAGCGTGACGAGCGCTTCTCGGAAGTGGAGGAGTACCGCAAGCGCATCGCCGAATCGGGCATGCCCGAAGATATTGCCGAGCGCGCCCTCAAAGAAGTAGACCGCCTCGAAAAGATGCCCTTCGGCTCGCCTGAAGCGTCGGTCATCCGCACCTACCTCGATGTAATGCTCTCGCTGCCGTGGAAAGAGCGCACTGAAGACCGCGTGGATATCGCCGAAGCAGCACGGATTCTGGACGAAGACCACTACGGGCTGAAGAAAGTCAAGGAGCGCGTGCTGGAGTTTCTGGCAGTGCGCAAGCTGGCTGGCTCGCTCAAGGGACCAATTCTGTGCTTTGTGGGACCACCAGGCGTGGGCAAGACCTCGCTGGGTCGTTCTATCGCTCGCGCGTTGGGACGCAAGTTCATTCGCGTCTCGCTGGGGGGCGTGCGCGATGAGGCGGAGATTCGCGGACACCGCCGCACCTACATCGGTGCGATGCCTGGGCGCATCATCCAAGGGCTGCGACAAGCGGGCACACGCAACCCCGTGTTTATGCTGGACGAAATCGACAAGCTCGGCTATGACTTCCGCGGCGACCCCACCTCCGCCCTACTGGAGGCGTTAGACCCCGAACAAAACGACAAGTTCTCCGACCACTATCTGGAGGTGCCGTTCGACCTGTCGGATGTGATGTTCATCACGACGGCGAACACGCTCGAGACTATCCCGGCGCCCCTGCGCGACCGCATGGAGATTATCCAGTTCTCGGGCTACACGGAGGACGAGAAACTGCACATCGCACGGGATTACCTGATCCCGCGCGTGCTGGAGCGGCACGGGCTAACGCGTGAGCATTTGGAGATCACCGAGGATGCCTTGTTGCGCATCATTCGCGAATATACGCGTGAGGCAGGCGTGCGCAACCTCGAACGCGAGCTGTCCACCATCTGCCGTAAGGTCGCCAAGCAGGTTGCGGCGGGCGAGCAGGTGCATGTGGTCGTGGACGCATCGAAGGTCTCGGAGTTCCTGGGCAAGCCACGCTACCGATTCGGCGTCAAGGAGGAGAAGGACGAGGTGGGCGTGGCGATGGGGCTGGCATACACCGAGTTTGGCGGCGATGTGATGGCTGTGGAAGCCGCCGTTGTGCCCGGACACGAGGGGCGGCTCTTGCTGACGGGGCATCTCGGCGAAGTGATGAAGGAATCGGCGCAGGCAGCGATGACCTACATCCGCTCGCGCGCCCTGCAGCTGGGTATTGACCCCGAGTTCTACCGCACTCGCGACATCCACATCCATGTGCCCGAAGGCGCGATTCCCAAAGACGGTCCATCGGCAGGTATTACGATGGCGACTGCACTGGCATCTGCGCTGATGGGGCGACCTGTGCGGCGCGACATCGCAATGACAGGCGAGATTACCCTGCGTGGGCGCGTACTGCCTGTTGGTGGTATCAAGGAGAAAGTTATCGCGGCGCACCGCGCGGGCATCTACGAGGTTATCCTGCCCGCCGAGAATGAACCCGACTTGGACGACATCCCTGAACATGTGCGCGCACAGATGAAGTTCCATCTGGTGCGCCACATGGACGAGGTGCTGCCACTGGCGTTAGCGCACGGCGAGCGGCTGGAAGATCAGCTAAGAGACGCTGAGCGTGCCGAGGCGGTGGTATAACAGGGTTTAGCCGAACGCCTTCCAACAGTCGTCGCTGAGCGTGCCCTCGTAAAGCGCCTTGCCGACGATAACCCCCTCCAGCGGGGTGGACTGCGCTAAGGCGTGCAGGGTGCATAGGTCGCTCGCATCGCGCACGCCACCTGATGCAATCACAGGGACGGCGACGGCGCGTAGCAGTTCGTGCAGCGGCTCGAACGCTACGCCTTGCAGTGTGCCATCGCGCTCGACCTGCGTAAAGATGATGCGTTGTGCGCCGCGCTGCACCATCTCTTGCGCGAGCTGCAGGTAGGGCGTCTCCGACACCGATTGCCAGCCTGCAGTCGCTGCGCGCCCCGACTTAACATCGAGCGCAAGAGCAACCCGCGCGCCGTACTTTCGGAAGAGTGCTTCGGCAGCGTCGGGCTGATCCACAGCAAGCGTGCCTACAATCACGCGATCCGCTCCTGCCGCCAGCAGCGTGCGCACAGCGTCTTCCGAGCGCACCCCACCCCCCACCTGCACAGGGATATCCACCGCTCGAATGATGCGCTGGATCAGTTCCAGTTGCACAGGATAGCCTGCCCGCGCGCCGTCAAGGTCTACAAGGTGCAAACGAGGCGCACCGCGCTGCGCCCAGTGCTGCGCCAAAGCAACAGGATCATTATGGTAGCGGGTCTCCTGCGTGTAGTCACCTTGCAGCAGGCGCACGGCAGATCCCCCATGCAGGTCGATGGCGGGGATGACTTCCAAGGCCTTCATCACGCGCCAATTGTACCCCCTGTGCAACAGCACCCTTGGGTAGTCTGCTGCTAATCTCCGACTGCGCCGAAGTTGAACAGCACAATCAGCAAGTCGGCGTCGTCGACTGCGCCGTCGCCGTTGCAGTCGGCGGGCAGGTTCGTCCCTGTCTGCCCGAAGGCGAACAGCACTTCCAGCAGGTCGGCGTCGTCAATCTGGTTGTCGCGGTTCACATCGCCGTTGGTGAGGCTCCAGTTCGCCGTGACGACGCCGCTGCTGCTAACTGTAAGCGTTTGGCGTTGCCCCAGCCAACCGGGCACATAAACACGCGCTTGCACCGTTCCCGTCACGCCTGTTTGAAGGCTATAGCTGCCGCCCGCACCGAGCGTCAGGGTTGCTGAGTCGGTCTGGGAACCATTGGTGAGCGTGAATTGCGCTGTTTTGCCTGCGGGGTCAGGGAGGTAGTCGTTCAGCACAACCTGTCCGCTGAGCGTCGGCGGCGGGTCGATGCGCCAGATGCCTGCGCCTGCGATATTCTGGCTGCCCTGCTGCACGGTCGCCACGACATAAAGTGCGCCGTCGGGACTGGCGACGAGCAGTTCTGGTGTCTCATCGGCAGAGCTAAGTGAGGGCAGGTAGCCTTGCGCCATCAGTGCGCCGTCGCTGCGGAACCACTGCAGCATGGGCTTCCAGCGGTCGGGGCTGGGCACAAGTGCACCGATGAGTTGCGCCAGCGCGCCCGTCGCTGTACACACGCCCGCCGCAGGGCGGTAGACGCCCTCCAGCGTGGCGGTTCCCAGTAACGCGCCGCTGGCTGTGCCCAGCAGCGTTGTTATCCCGCGCGTTGTGGCGGTCTCCCACGCGCCCGTCGCCAGCCACAACCCGCTACTAACTGCCAGAATGTCGGGAATTGCATCGCCTGCTGCCGCAGTTAGGTTCCACTGCCCCAGCAGGCTGCCGTTAGCAGGGTTCACGCGCACAAGGCGCAGGCGCATCTGCTGGTTGGTAGCGTCCCAGTAGTCGCCCAGCAGGTAAAGCGAGCCGTCGCCCGACTGCGCCCACCGTTCCGTGCGCAGCGGGAACAGTACCTCATACACTGTGCCTCCAGAGTTGCTGATGGCACGCAGGTAGGTGCGCGAATAGCCCCTGAGGATGTCGCCAACCTCACCATTGGTGTAGATTATCAGCGTTGTGTTGGCGTCCAAGAGCAGCATCCCGATAGGTGTGCGGTTCGCCAGCAGCGTGTTGGGCGGCCAGTAGGTGTTGCTGAGCAGTTGGTTGCCCGAAGCGTCGTAGCGCAGCCTGGCGAAGCCAATCCCCGCGCTGCTGCCAATCGCATGGATGACCTCCGCACCGCCGTCAGGACGCACGACAATCTGGCGAATCACATCGTAGGCGGTGATACTAATCTGCGCCGACCAGAGCAGGTCGCCGCTGGCAGACCAACGCTGCAGAAAGGCAAGGGAATCGTTGTTCGCGCGGGTGACGCCCAGATAGAACGAGCCGTCGGGCGCGACGGCAATCGCCTCGGCGTACTCGGCTTCGGTAAGTAGCCCGAAAGTGCGCGTCCACAGGAGGTCGCCGTTCGGCGCGTACTTGACGATTGCCACGCTGTTGAAGGGGTCAGTCTCGTGGATATATCGTCCCGCCACGATGAGGTTGCCCTGTGGATCAGCGGCAGCGACCTGCGGCAGGAACCCCCGCGAGTTGGGATGAAGGTACAACCGGCTCCACGCAACGCTCTGTGCATGCGCGTGTGCCATCAGCAGAACGAGTCCCCAAACCAGCAACGCTCGGCGCATCGAGCCTATTATAGCACACTCTCGCCGATGTCGCGGCGGTAGTGCATGCCGTCGAAGTGGATCTGTTCGACGGCGCGATAGGCGTTTTGGCGTGCCTCGTCGAGGGTCTCGCCCAAGCCGACGATGTTCAGGACACGCCCGCCGTTGGTGAGGATTTGTCCGTTCTCGGCGCGTGTGCCCGCGTGGAAGATTAGCGTGTCGGGCAGTTTCGCAGCGGCATCCAGCCCCTCGATGGGCAGTCCCGTGCGGTACTCGCCCGGATAGCCTCCTGACGCCAGCACGACGCACACCGCTGCGCGCGATTCGAACACCAGCTCGGTCGCATGTAGGGTGCCTGTCGCTGCGCTGTACGCCAGCTCCAGCAGGTCGCTCTGCAGTAGGGGCATCAGTACTTGCGTTTCGGGGTCGCCGAAGCGGCAGTTGAACTCCAGCGTGTAGGGCTGCGTGTCGTGGACCATTAGCCCTGCGTACAGCACGCCGCGGTAGGGCATCCCGCGTTGTGCCATCTCACGAATCACGGGGTGCACAATTTGTTGGAGTGCGGTCTCTACGAGGGCAGGCATCGCGTCGGGCAGTGGCGTGTAGCAGCCCATCCCGCCCGTGTTGGGACCGCGATTGCCGTCGAAGGCGCGTTTGTAGTCGCGCACAGGCGGCATGGGCAGAGCGTGCTCGCCGTCGGTGATACACAGCAGCGACATCTCGCGCCCGTATAGGCGGTCTTCAATCACGATGCGCTTGCCCGCTGCGCCCAGTCCACCCTGTTCCATCAGGAACTCCACAGCGTCCAGTGCGTCGCCGAGCGTGTCGCATACAAACACGCCCTTGCCCAGCGCCTCGCCGTCCGCTTTGACCACGCACGGGTGGCGGAGGAACCGCTCGCGTAGGTAGGCGCGCGCGGCATCGGCATCGTCGAACACGGCAAACGGGGCGGTGGGTACACCCAGCTGTGCCATCAGTTGCTTGGCGAACGCCTTGCTACCTTCCAGTTGCGCTGCAGCGCGTGTAGGTCCGAAGCAGGGGATGCCCACCTCGTGCAGCGCGTCGGCAAGCCCCGCAATCAAGGGCGATTCGGGACCCACCACCACGAGGTCAATCGCGTTCTGGCGGGCGAACTGCACCAAATCGGCAACGGCTTTGGGAGCGATAGGGACGCATTCAGCAAGGTGGGCAATCCCCGCGTTGCCGGGAGCGGCGTAAAGCGCGTCACAATGCCGGCTCTGGCGGAGCTTCCACGCCAGTGCATGTTCGCGTCCACCGCCGCCCACCAGCAGCACGCGCATTATCGCTTCACGTACTGGAATCCGCGTCGTGCGCCGTGGCGTCCGTACTTCTTGCGCTCCTTCTCGCGGGCGTCGCGGGTCAGCAGCCCGTTCTGCTTCAGCACCGCACGATATTCTGGGTTAACCTGCAGTAGGGCACGCGCAACGCCGTGTCGGATTGCGCCTGCCTGACCCGATAGTCCGCCTCCGCGCACCGTCGCCATGATGTCGTACTGCCCCTCGAGCCCCAGCAGGCGCAGCGGTTGTGTCACAAGACGTTCCAGAGTCAGTCGGCGCAGGTACTCCGACGCCTCACGCCCGTTGATAGTGATTTTGCCCGTGCCTGGCATCAACCACACGCGCGCCGAAGCGGTCTTGCGACGCCCTGTAGCGTAGTAACGAACTTGTTCCATCGTATGCCCTCCTTACAGTTGGTACGGCTGAGGTTGCTGCGCTTGGTGCGGGTGTTCCGCGCCTGCGAACACGCGCAGCCGTTTGAGCATCCGTGCGCGGAGCTTGTTTTTGGGTAGCATGCGGCTGACCACGCGCGTTATCATCCGTTCGGGCTTCTCGCTCATTAGTTTGCGTCGGGTGTAGGCGCGCAGCCCGCCTGGATGCATCGTGTGGTGATACAGCACTTCGTCCAGTTTCTTACCCGTAAAAATCGCCTTCTCCGCGTTTAGGATAATCACATAATCGCCCACATCCATATGTGGTGTGTAGGTGGGTTTGTGCTTACCTTGCAGCAGGCGTGCGACTTGGGCGGCGACTCGCCCGACAGGTTTGCCTGCCGCGTCGACGACCCACCATGTGCGCTCGATTTCGTTTTTTTTCGCCATGTAGGTGCGTTGCAACATAAGGGTTGCCTCCTCGTTCAGCGTCTATATTTTACCCGAATCAGGCACAGCCCTTGCGGGGGTGCCATGTAGGTCGCTCGTTGGCGTGTGCGCAGCCGTTCGGCAGGCGCATCTATGGGTAGCATGCCGCTACCTACTTGCATCAGGTCGCCCACGATAAGGCGTACCATCCCGCGCAGGAAGCTACTGGCTTCCAGGTCGATTTGCACGCCGTCGCGGGTCGGGCGTACCTGCCCGCGGTATAGTGTGCGAACGGTGTTCTGCTCAGCCGGAACTTTGACTGAGTAAGGGCGAAAGTCGTGTTCGCCCAGGATTTGCTGCAGCGCCGTCTGCATTGCTGCGCAGTCCAACTGGCGCGGCAGATGCCAAGCGTACCGTATTCGCCACACTGAGGGGTGTTTCCCCGTGTAGATGGTGTAGCGGTAGACGCGGCTGCACGCCGAGAAGCGTGCGTGGAAGCTTTCGCTTACCTCTCGTGCGTCGAGCACCTTCAGGTCGATGGGTAGTCGGCGATTCAGGATAGTCGTCAGCCGCTCCGTTGGGATGGGTCGGCTGGTGCGAAAGTTGACTACCTGTCCGCGCGCGTGAACCCCTGCATCGGTGCGGCTTGCGCCTATGACTTCGGTGGGTTCACCGAGTATCGCTGTCAGAACGCTTTCCAGCACGCCCTGCACGGTGCGCACGCCCTGCTGCCGTGCGAACCCATGGAACTCAGTGCCGTCGTACTCGATTCGCAGGCACAGGTTGCGCATGCGCTACTCGACCAGTTCCAGCAGCGCGGTTTCGACCGCGTCGCCGCGGCGTCTCCCAACGCGCACAAGGCGCGTGTAGCCGCCGTTGCGGTCTTTGTAGCGCGGGGCAATGTTGTCAAAGAGATGCTTGACCAAACTCTCGTCGCGCAGAAATGCACGCGCCTGGCGTCGGGCGTGCAGAGTGTTCTGCTTCGCCAGCGTGATGATCTTCTCCGCCAGTCGGCGCGTCTCTTTCGCGCGAGTGACGGTTGTTATAATCCGTTCGTGAATCAATAGCGAGCGCACCTGATTACGCAACATGTGCATGCGGTGGTCACTTGGGCGCCCTAATTTGCGATAGCCTGCTCCGTGATTCATGAACCTCGCCTCCTTCCGGATTTCATTAGGCTCAGTCCCATCGCGCTGAGTTTCTCTTCGACCTCTTTGCGGGCAGTTTCGCCGAAGTTGCGCAAGGCGATGAGCTTCTGCTCAGGTGTGCTAAGCAGTTTGTAGAGGGTGTCGATACCGCCGCTGCGCAGGGCGTTCAATACGCGCGTAGACAGCCCCAGCTCCTCCAGCGGACGGTCGGGTACATCCACGCCAGGGAGTGGGGGCACAGCTGCCATGGAGTCGCCCAATCCTTCCTTACCCAGCGTTGCAAGCAGCTCGAATTGCTTGGTCAAGATGGTCGCGGCTTGGCTGACCGCTTCGGCGGGGGCAATTGCGCCATTCGTCCAGACCTCCAGAATTAGGCGGTCGTAGTCGGTGCGCTCGCCCACCAGCGTCGGCTCCACCAAGAAGTTCACCTTCGTGACAGGGTTAAACAGCGCGTTCACTCGAATCTCGCCGACCGAGCCTCGTCCGCGTTCTCGTTCGCGTTTGATGGCGGCGACATACCCGCGACCGACCTCGACAGTGATATCGACATTTAGGCGTGCGCTGGCATCGCTCAGCGTCGCCAAATACAGCTCAGGGTTCACGATCTCCACATCTGCGGGTGTCTGGATGTCAGCAGCGGTGACGCGACCTGGGCCTTGCACTTGTAAGCGTAGCGAGTATCGCTCGCGTGGATGCTCTGAGTTGATGCGAATCGCTACATTTTTGAGGTTGAGTAGGAAGTGGATGGTGTCTTCCTTTACGCCAGGGATTGGCTCGAACTCGCTCAGCACGCCTTCGATGCGTACGCTGGTAATCGCTGCGCCGGGAATAGACGACAGCAGCACGCGGCGCAGGGCGTTGCCCAGCGTTACGCCGTAGCCGCGCTCCAGCGGTTCGATTTCGAACTTCCCGTAGGTCGGCTCTGCAACGAGTGTTCGAACCTTGGTCTCTACCAGTGATGTTGTCATAACGCGCAGACGCCTCCTTAGCGGCTATAGAACTCGATAATTTTCTGCAGATCGACGCGTGTGTCGATTTCGTCAATGCTGGGAGCGTGCAGCACTTTGCCCTGCACTTGGGTCGGGTCGTAGGCAAGCCATGAGGGCGGGGTATGTTCCGCAGCGCGTGCGATTGCCTCCTTCCCAAGCACGGTCGATCGCTTCGACTCGTGGATGCTAATCACATCGCCTGGGCGCACTTGGTAGGAGGGGATATTTACGCGTTTGCCGTTGACCGTGATGAACTTGTGCGAGACCATTTGGCGTGCCTGTCCGCGCGATATGGCAAACCCCAGTCGATAGACCACATTGTCGAGGCGCATTTCGAGTTGGCGCAGCAGCACTTCACCGGTGACGCCGCGTGCGCGCTGCGCATTCTCGACATAGCGGCGGAACTGTGCCTCGCGCAACTGATACATCTGGCGCAGCTTCTGCTTTTCGCGCAGCTGCTCGCCGTACTCGCTCATCTTGCGGTCGCGCAGGCGTGGACCGTGTTGCCCAGGCGGGTAGTTGCGTCGCTCGAGGGCACACTTTTTGGTGTAGCAGCGTTCGCCCTTGAGGTACAGTTTCACACCCGCGCGTCGGCACTTACTGCATTTCGAATCCCAAACCACTGACATACGGTTTCTCCTCCTTGATTACACGCGGCGTCGTTTGGGCGGTCGGCAGCCATTATGTGGCACGGGCGTGACATCCTTGATGGTTTGGATTTCGAGCCCTGCCGCTTGTAGGGAACGGATGGCGGTCTCGCGCCCTGGTCCAGGACCTTTGACCAGCACATCGATTTTACGCATGCCATGTTCCATCGCGGCGCGTGCGGCGCGTTCAGCCGCTAACTGCGCAGCGAACGGCGTGCCCTTTTTGGTGCCTTTGAAGCCGACCGAACCGCCACTTGCCCATGAAATCGTGTTCCCGTTCACATCGGTAATCGTGACAATCGTGTTGTTGAAGGTTGCGTGGATATGCGCCACGCCAGCGGCGATATTCTTGCGCTCTTTCTTCTGTTGCGTGTCGCCTCGTGCTTTACGCGCCATAGTTGCTCTCCCTCATTACTTGGCTTTCGCCTTCCTGCGCCTACCCGTACTGACGGTCTTTCTGGGACCTTTACGGGTACGCGCGTTGGTGCGGGTGCGTTGCCCGCGCACAGGTAGCCCGCGTCGGTGGCGAATACCGCGATAGCAGCCGATTTCGATAAGGCGTCGGATGTTCATCTGCTGCTCACGACGCAGGTCACCCTCTATCTTGTAGTTGTTTTCGATTTCCGCGCGTAGTTTGGCTATCTCTTCTTCGGTGAGATCGCGTACCCGCTTATTCGGGTCGACGCCTGTTGCTTGCAAGATTTTACGCGCCGAAGAAAGCCCTATCCCATAGATCACGGGTAATGCGTATTCCACCTTGCGGTCGCGTGGTAAGTCCACTCCTGCGATACGCGCCATACGCTATTTGCCTCCTAACCTTGGCGCTGTTTGTGCTTCGGGTTCTCGCAAATGACCCGAACCACACCCTTGCGCCGAATAATCTTACATTTCGCGCACATCTTCTTTACGGATGCTCGTACCTTCATTCTAATCGCCTCCAAAACACGGGCGCATGAGTATACCCGCTCGCGGGCACGGATTATACCCGATGTCTATCGGATGCATGCAACCTGTCGAGTGACGCACCCGACATACTACTTGTACCGATACACGATGCGTCCGCGCGTTAGGTCGTAAGGTGAGAGGGCAACCTTCACGCGATCACCAGGCAGAATGCGGATAAAGTTGATGCGCATCTTGCCCGACAGGTGTGCCAAAACAGTGTGCCCACCTTCGATTTCCACCTTGAATGTGGTGTTGGGTAGGCACTCCACGACGGTGCCCTCGACCTCAATTTCCTTGCCTTCGGTCTTCGCCATTGCATCACCTCCGTGCTTAATTTTACTCGACCGTGAGAATGTCGGCACCGTTTTCGGTGACTGCAACGGTGTGTTCGAAGTGGGCGGCGGGCTTACCGTCGCGTGTAACAATAGCCCAGTCATCGTCGGCGAACTCCACTTCGGGTTCGCCCATCACAATCATCGGCTCGATGGCAAGTACCATTCCGAGTTGAAGTTTCACGCCCGTGCCTGGCTCGCCGATGTTATGGATGTCGGGCATTTCGTGAACGAATCGTCCGACGCCATGTCCAGCCAACCCGCGTGCAGGTTTGAATCCGAACGCCTCGGCGTGTCGCTGGATTGCTGCGCTGATGTCGCCTGTGGTGTTGCCCGCGCGGGTGACTTCCAATGCCTTTTGCAGGGCTTCCTCCGTCACGCGCACCAGTCGCTTACGCTGGTAGTCGGCATGTCCCACGATGCGGGTAATCGCCATATCGCAGCAGTAGCCCTCGTAGTAGACGCCGATGTCCAGCGTTACGATGTCGCCCTCGCGTAGCACCCTGCCTGTGGGCAAGCCGTGCACAACTTCTTCGTTGATAGAGACGCACAGCGTGTGCGGGAATAGCCGATAGCCTTTGAATGCGGGGAAGCCGCCCATCTCCAGCACCATGCGCTCGGCGAGTTGGTCAAGTTCGGAGTCGAGGGTGCGGTTTGGTTCAATCATTTCCGCGCAGGTACGCAGCACGCGCGCGGCGATGCGCCCCGCTTTTCGGATACGCTCGATCTGTTCTTTGTTTTTCAGGAGGATTCGCATAGTACGCTCAGAAGTTGCTGGTACACGGTGTCGGGGGGCGCGTCGGCGTTGATGGTGCGTAATAGCCCGCGCTCACGATAGTATTCCACCAGGGGCGCGGTTTGCTCGCGGTAGACGCGAAACCGCTTGCGGATGGTGTCGGGCTGGTCGTCTTCGCGGGTAATCAGCGTTGTGCCGCACTGGTCGCAGCGATCGCCCGCTTTGCTGGGGTTGGCGGTGATATGGAACACCGCGCCGCACTGGGGGCAGACGCGTCGCCCGCTTAGCCGCGCAATCAGCGCGTCCTCGCTGATTTCGAAGTAAATCACGGCGTCCAACGGTTGCGGCAGGATGGTTTCCAGCATCTGGGCTTGGGTTAGGTTGCGCGGATAGCCGTCCAGAATGAACGATTCCAGCGTAGCAATGCGCTCGGCGACAAGTTGATTCACCAGTGGGTCGGGCACAAGTTCGCCGCGTTGGATGTAGGCGTGCGCCTGCTGTCCCAGTGGGGTCTGCTCGGCGATGGCGGCGCGCAACAGGTCACCTGTAGCGATAATCGTCCAGCCTTTTTCATTGGCTAAACGCTTTGCCTGTGTGCCTTTGCCCGCGCCCGGCGCACCGATGAACACCAGTCGCATGCTTTGCTCCGCTACTTCATCAACTCGTCGTATTGGCGCATAGCCAGTTGTGCTTGCAGCTGGCGCGAGAAGTCGATGGCGACGCCCACCAGAATCAGCAGTGAAGTGCCACCAACGATACTTAGCGTATCAATGCGCGTAATGGTGGGCACCCAGTATTGCAGCAGGGCAACCAATGCCAAGAACGCCGCGCCCGCGAAGGTGATGCGCGTCAGCACATCGTTAAGGTAGTCGGCAGTTGGTTTGCCTGGACGCACGCCCGGAATGAACGCACCTTGACGCTTCAGGTTCTCGGCAATCTCGTCGGTGTTGAACACTACCGACACATAGAAGTAGGTGAATAAGAAGATAAGACCCGCATACAACAGGGAACCGATGACGCTCCCTCCTGGCGCAAGCGCCTCTACCATGCTCTGAATGAAGCCCATCACTGGGCCGGGGTTCTCTCGGTCGTAGGGGATCATCTGCAAGACGGTAGCAGGCAGCAGTTGCAGCGATACGGCGAGGATAATCGGGATCACGCCTGCCGCGTTGACGGGAATGGGCAGGTACGACGAGCCACCCATCAGCTGCCTGCGCCCGACAATGCGCCGCATGTGCTGAATAGGGATGCGCCGCTGGGAGGTCGTAACATAGACGATGCCCCACACCGTTGCGACGAAAATCACCAGCAGAAGTGCAATCTGCCCAAAGCTAATCGCACCCGCTTGCAGGGCTTGGTAGGTGCGCGTGATTTGGTAGGGCATGCTGGCGACGATGCTGGCGAAAATCATCAGCGAGACGCCGTTGCCCAAGCCCTTCTCGGTAATCTGTTCACCCAGCCACAGCAGGAACATCGCGCCTGCCACCCACGCGACCACGACTTGGAAATACTGAACGCCGCTGATGTCCAGCGCGCCAGCCGCGCGGAAGGTTGCAATCAGCCCAATCGCTTGCACCAACGCGATGGCAATCGTCAGTAGTCGTGTGCGCTGCTGCATCAGGCGTCGCCCTGCCTCCTCGCGCATCGCCTCACGCAACTTCGGGTCGGCATAGGAGAAAAACTGCATAATGATCGACGCCGTGATGTAGGGGGTCAGCCCCAGCGCGAGAATCGTGAGTTTGCGCAGCGCGCCGCCCGTGAACATGTTGATCAACTCCAGCAACTGCTGGTCTTCGAACAAGCGCTGTAGTTGCTCGCGGTCAACGCCAGGGATGGGGATATGCAACCCGATGGCGTAGACCGTGAACATCGCGAACACGAACACGATTCGCGCGCGCAGTTCAGGGATTTTGAATGCGCTCTGCAGGGCACTGACGAAATTGACGCTTAGCATAGCGACCTCACTTTTCGATGAGTTGTACCGTGCCGCCTGCCGCTTCAATTTTGGCGCGTGCGCTTTTGCTGACGGCGTGTGCGTACACTGTGAGCGGAATGTTGATCTCGCCGTTGCCCAGCACTTTGACGCCGTCTTTGAGCTTGCGCAAGATACGCCGCTCCTTGAGCAGTTCGGGTGTAACGGTCTCGTTCGGTTGGAACCGCTCGGCGAGCGTGCCGACATTGACCACAGCGTACTCGACTCGGTTCACATTGCGGAAGCCGACGCGCACGGGCAGTCGGCGGTGGATGGGTGTTTGCCCACCTTCGAAGCGGGGCGGGATGGTGTCGCGTGCTTTTTGTCCTTTGGTACCGCGCGTCGCGGTCTTACCGTGCCCCGAGCCGATGCCGCGTCCAACGCGCTTGCGTCGCTTCTTGCTCCCTGGCTCTGGCTTGAGGGTATGCAACTCGATCATCGCGTTGTTGCCTCCTCTTCTGGGACGGTCTCTACCTGCACCAGGTGCGCGACTTTGGCGATCATCCCGCGGATGCTTGGATCATCGCGGTGGTAAACGGTTTGGTGCAGTTTGCGCAGCCCAAGAGCGCGCACCGTGCGCTTTTGGCTTTCCGAGAATCCGATAGGACTCCGTTTGAGCGTGATTTTGAGCATCATTACGCCTCCGCAGCCTCCTGGAACTTGCGTACGTACCATGGGGTCAGCGTGCGCAGGGGCATTCCGCGCATTTGGGCGACCTCCTCAGGCGTTCGCAATGCGCGGAAGGCTTCCATAGTTGCCCATGCGGCGTTGATGGGGTTGCGCGACCCGATGAGTTTCGCCAGCGCGTCGCTGACACCTGCCGCTTCCAGCAATGCGCGCACTGAGCTGCCTGCCACGATGCCTGTGCCCGGTGAGGCTGGCTTCAGCACCAGCCGCGTGGCGCCGAACTCGACCGCCACCTCGTGCGGGATGGTCGTACCTACGCGCGGCACATACACAAGGTTGCGTCGGGCAGCTTCGATGGCTTTGCGGATGGCGTCGGGTACCTGACGCGCTTTGCCCAGTCCAACGCCTACATGCCCGTTTGTGTCGCCGACCACCACCATCACTTGGAAGCTCAGTGTGCGTCCGCCCTTGTGAGTCTTGGAGACGCGATTCGTGTAGATCACGCGCTCCACATGCAGGTTCAGTTGGTCAGGATCGATGTAGCTATACCGTTTGCGTCGCATATTGCCTCCTAAAACTTGAGTCCTGCTTCGCGTGCGGCATCGGCAACCGCGGCAACTCGCCCGTGATAGAGAAAGCCGCCGCGATCAAACACCACCTGCGTAATGCCTTTTTCTAAGGCACGCTGAGCAATCAGCCGTCCGACAGCGGCTGCCGCCTCTTTGTTGCCCGTGCTCTTGAGCTGATTGCGCAAAATAGGCTCCGTTGTAGAGGCGGAGACCAGCGTGTGCCCTATGGTATCGTCGATGATTTGAGCGTACATATGACGCAAGCTGCGATAGACAGACAGACGCGGGCGTTCGGGGGTACCGAACACCTTGCGTCGTACTCGCTTGTGTCGGGCGATGCGTCTTTCACGCCGCGTTCTTTTCATAGTCGTTCACCTCTTACTTCTTGCCCTTACCTACTTGCTGCTTGCCAGGCTTGAGCCGTACCACCTCGCCGCGATAGCGTAGCCCCTTACCCTTATAGGGGTCAGGCGGGCGTACAGCACGGATGTTCGCTGCCTGTTGCCCCACACGCTGCTTGTCGATGCCACGCACCACAATTAGCGTCGTTCGCGTTTGCGGGTCTTGCTCCACCGAAATCGTGGTGCCCTCCAGCGGCTCAATGCGCACAGGATGCGAGTAGCCGACTTGCAGCACAAGTGTCTTGCCTTCCATCTGTGCGCGGTAGCCGACGCCGATGAGTTCGAGGGTCTTTTCGTAGCCCTCTGTGACGCCCTTAACCATGTTGGCAATCAGTGTGCGTTGCAGCCCATGCTGGGCGCGGGCAAACCGATCGTCGCTGGTGCGCAGTACATGTAGAGTCCCGTTCTCTTGCTGGAGTTGGATCACTTTAGGCAGCTCGTGCGTTAGCTCACCTTTGGGACCCTTGACCGTCACGCGGTTCCCCTCTACATGCACCTCGACGCCCTTAGGCAGGGGAATGGGTCGTTTGCCGATTCGCGACATAGCTTGCCTCCTTACCAGACGATACAGATGACCTCGCCACCGACGCGTCGCTTGCGGCATTCGCGGTCGGGCAGCAGCCCCTGCGGAGTCGAGACAATAGCTGTGCCCAGCCCGCGCCGTATCGGGCGCAGCTCCTCGACAGGTGCATAGACGCGGCGCCCAGGCTTGCTTACCCGCTCAATGCGCTGAATTACCGGCTCGCCGCTTGGCGTGTACTTCAAATGGATCTCCAGTGTCGAGCGCACGCCGTCGGTTTTGACCGTGTAATCTCGTATAAAGCCTTCTTTTTTTAGTATCTCTGCGATTTGAACTTTCAGGCGCGAACTGGGCATCGTTACGCTCTCTTTACGCGCCTGAGCCCCGTTTCGGATACGAGTCAACATATCTGCGATTGGGTCGGTCATCATGACTGTAGCGCCTCCTTACCAGCTTGCCTTACGCACGCCGGGCAGCACGCCCTTATGGGCTTGCTCGCGCAGGCAGATGCGGCACAGACCGAAGTAGCGGATGTAGGCGCGTGCGCGCCCACAGATGCTACATCGGTTCACCCGACGCACCTTGAACTTCGGTTTCTTCTTTGCCTTCTCAATCCATGCAGTGGTTGGCATCGTCTCTACCTCGCGAGGGGCTATTATACCCTATCGATGGCGTGAATACAAGGGGGTATGGTAAATGCGCCAACACATCGTTTACACCCGCCCCTGTTGCCCATCCTCTACCCACGCTTGAAAAAAGCAGGCGCACCGCCTGTAGAACCGCTCCAACAACACGCACAACAGAAGGCACGCCCACAATGGAACTTACCTATCAGCGTGTGCATTCTGGGTATGGGATGGCGGGTCGGACGCCGTATGGGTGTTGTGTGGCGTTGGGTTTTTCGGGTTCGGGATAGGTTTGATGTCTGCAGTGTTGTTGGACAATACAGTGTTAGAGTGGTCGTGTCAGGGCTTGCCAGCTGTCAACGAGGTGTTAGCCCATTACAGGGGGCGAAGGCTTTATGCTTTTTTTCACGGATGAATAGGAGCGAACGAGGGTTATGCGTAAAATCGCGCTCGGCAAAGAAACAACCATCACGGCACTGCGCAGGAGGATAACAGCACCCTCTACTACCCGCCCTGACCCAACTCTCTCAGCCGCTTCTCTATCGCCTCCAGCTGACGACGCACCTCTTTGCTCAACAGCGATGTCCAACCCTTCGCCAAATGAGCCCGCACCACCTTGTCTTGCTCCCGCTCCCAACGACTACGCAACACCTGCGCATACACACGCAACCACGCCCAGTCCGACTCCCTATCCGTTTCAGCAAAGAACAAACTACCCAACTTGTTGGCTAACAACTCCGCCGCCTCTCGTCGCACCACCACAGGGCGACCCGCCTCCAAAAACGACTCCACTATCTTCACCCAACGCTCCACCTCCTCCGCAGGCGCCTGGCTATACAATCCGTCGTGTCGGTCTACTACCCGCAACCCAAACGCTTGCAACAGCGGCTCCGACAGCCCCTGCAGGTAGGTCAGGTACTCCACCACGCGGCGCGAACGCAAACGCCCCCGCACCACATAGGGTTCTTCGCCGGGGTACTGTTGCCGAAGCACCTCGTCTGGCGGGAAGCGACCCACTGAGGGGTAGTAGTGGGGGTCGTAAACGATGTAGAGGTAAAGCAGGGCGCGCTGGCGTTTCCAAAGAGGCAGGGCGCTGTTTTGAACGCGCTGTTTTGCCCACTGGATGCGCTGTTCGTCGGTGGAGAGGTGGTAGTAAGCCGCTTCTTCGTCCAGCACCTGCACCTGCTCCTCAAAAGGCTCCTCTATGCGCATCACTGGGCGAGTCGGCATACCTAATAAACCCTCCGCATATCCTACCTGACATACAAAATTTTCTAAGTTCGAAGCCCACTTTGGATAGCCACAGCACTCTGTGCTTGGAATCAACCACCACACTCTATCCACCCGAGGCTGACTGTGAAATTGCTGCCATGCTTCTCTGTCCTCAAATGGCCATGTGGGGAAAAACCCTATGGGAACTATGTACTGTTTGTCAACCTCCCAAATCATATCGGACGCTACCTTACGCCCGCCCTCTCTTTTGCATCCCATCCACAGCAGCCGAAGCGAATCACCCTGCTTGATGGACAAATAAATGTCTTCAATTCGCTGCTGCCTACTCCATACTTTTACCACTTGCGCCTGCAGCTCGTAGTAGGGAAACTCCTTCGGCGCTATGGGATCGACACGCCATACTTCCTCATCCACGCGCCGAATGCCCACAATCCGCACCTGCATCATATCGTTTGCCAAACCAGGCTGCGGAAGATCGGTTTGAAGCAGCGAACGCGCTCGGTGCTTTTCAATCTCTTCGTCCACTTCGCGCTGCTCATCCAGCCAGATGCGCATCAAATGCGTCTCTTGCTCCTTGAGCTGCTCTTGGAGCTGCTGCAGCTGCTCGCGCGAAAAAGATGAAAGGTCTGGCTGACCCCAGACTGCCAGCCCAAGACACATTGCCAAAACTAAGCTTATCATCCGCTTCATCTCCATCATCTCCTCACATCGGGTTGGATTTTAGCGTTGTAAGGACCAAAAGCCGTTTCTGGTCGCTGCATGGTGTTGCCACCTCCCAACTGAGCTCCTGTTCCCCTCCAAGTACCCTGCGGATAAGTTAATGGGTTCCAGCTGATCGCTTCGCCGTTGAAACTGATGCGCCAAGTAGGTAGCTGATACACGGGCACATAGCTAAAGGGAAAGAAGAAGGTGCGAACAGCAATCGCCGAGTAAAAATGGAGACTGGGCGTGTTGTTCTGAACTCGCCTGATTTGATTGTTGATTAGGTCGTCAATCCATGGAGGCACCCCAAATGCAGGGGAATCGCGATACCCTATTTTCAGTACCCAACCATCTGTCAAGGGGCGATAACTCTTGTAGTATATTCTAGAATTGCGTGGATATTCAAACGTGTACGCTCTTCCAAACAATGCATACCAGGCGTGAGTAATAGGGGGACGCGGACTGCCATCCCGATTACGGCAACAGATAGTGTCCAGCAGGGGCGGTTCGGCATACCGATCCTGCACCAAGACCCGATAGACCTTCAATACCTGCCTTTCGCCTTCAAGTTCCAGCCGCAACCGAAAGACATTTTGCCCATCAAAAATGTCCCACTCCTGTCCTCTATTCACCACCCTTACACGGGCATTCCCAGAAAGCGTATACCCATTTCGTTGAAAGGCTTGATAAAGCTCTGGATGGATGGTCCCTTCATCCAACTCTTGCACTATTCGACCCCAAGTTGTTCTCCTGAACGCTGAACCAATACTGTAGGCTCGGTTCATATGCCAGATAGTACCACAACTGACCACCAGCTCCATAGTCAAAGTAGCCTTTCGTAAACTGTTCCACCGATTGGACTATCCCCACCTGGGTTAACCTGCGATGGCTCGTAACCACCTGCATCTGATAGCGATCTTGGGACAACCGCCACGGATGATCAACTGTGACCTCCGCCGCCACTAAGCGAGCAGGAAGTTCATTTCCATCATTTCCTATCCTTCCCCCGCGCAAAAGAGCAATGGACTGGTTTGTACAAGGGTCAGTTTCCAGCGACCATACAAAGCCGCTTTGCGCGTGGTCAGGGTCATCCACAGATTGCATCGATACAGAAGTAGAAAGGGTCGTGATAGCCGCTATATCCCAAGTCTCCATCCAGCCCAGCCTTGCTGTTGCCAGCAACTTGTGGAGAGTGTTCTCTCGAAACGCAAGCGGTGAAGCCGACCAGTAGTTCCACCAGTATGCCTCTATATCGCTGTTTCTAACTCGGGCATCCGACGGCCAGAGATAAGTATCATTCGGCACCCACCAGATACCTTGCCAGCCCCACCCGTTCTGCCAGCCACTCTGCTTCTCCTCGACCTCCACCACTCCCATTCTCGCCGATACTCCTTGGAGAAGAGAAAGGATTTTCAGCGTACCCCACAGCGGATCCACGCGCGGGTGAGATACAAAATGCAGCTGACGCCTTTTGTGATGCTCATATTCAAAAGGCAGTGTCTGTCCCGGCGCTGCCACCGAAACGATATGGGCTTTATGACGGGCATTTGCTACCAGATAACTCTCGTAGTCTATCTGGTCAGGTGTCCAGTTAGGGTCAGCTAAACCCGCATCAGGTCCTTCCTGAATATACTCTCGCAACGGCACATACATCGACATCGGACTGCCCAAGCGCACCGCTAAACCCACATGCACCCACATCGACGCCGAACCCCGACGCCCCTCATCGTCTTCAACCTCTACACGCACCAGATAACGATATAACTGCTGATAGAAATAGTGAACCGTGTCCGACTCACCCCGATTACGACGCTCTACCACCTTGTTCGGGTCATCTCCAAAGCGCTAGCGGTAGGTAAAGGGCCGTGTGCCCCTACATTCCAAATCCACTTTTGCCGTCATCTTAATCGTTTGCCACACACCAGCGGGCTCTGGCTCCGCCTCTAGCGATACTGCCAGCTCGTCCGCTCGCCTCACTCGGGCAAAGGCATAGGCGGTGGTCTCTCCACAAAAGATCTCCGTGCCATCTGGCAGCCGCCCATACGCCTTGACCGTGCAGCTTATCCGAAAGCGCTTGCCTGCGTGCGCTTCCGTGAAGAGAAAGCCACCTTCCGACCAGCGTGCCCCACCCTCTTCAGGACCGCGCTCTGTCACCCAGCGACCATTCTCCTGTCGCTCGATTTTCCAAGTATAGGTTAGACGACTGACAGCAGGTGGGTTTTCACAGCCCGGTTCGGGATCTCCAGGGGGATACCCTGGCGGCCATGGCTTGCCTGGATAGCCAGGTGGTGAAGGGGGTCGGGGAGGAGTTGGTGGATATGGATAGGGCGGATCGTTGGGGTCCTCGGGAGGCGGATCACCCGGAGCGGGTGGCTTAGGCGGAACAGGGGAAGGATCCACTTCGGCTGCATCCCCCAGTCCTTCCCCTGGTTTGGGAGCGATGGCTACTATAAACTGTGGGCGCGGGCAATCGCAGTCCGCTTGAGCAATACATTCCCAGGTGACGCGCTTGCCGGGACAGACAACGATGCTTTGGGGTTTGATACGTGCCACAACACCTGCATAAGCAAAGGCAGCAAAGCTAAGAGGAATGAAGGCAAGCAGATATTTGCCCCCCCCGTGCTAAGTTGGAGCGGAGAGTAAGGTTTTGCATTATCCCTGTCATTGCCTTAGTGATCATCGCGTGCCTCCACTTTCGGCTTTTGCTGGTTCCCGATTGCTGTTTCCTATTATACCCCATCGATGACGCCTTTGTCAAGGGGGTGCGGGTAAATGCGCCAACACATCGTTTACACCCGCCCCTGCTCCCCGTCCTCTACCCACACTTGAAAAAAGCAGGCGCACCGCCTGTAGAACCGCTCCCACAACGCGCACAACAAAAGGCACGCCCACGATGGAACTTACCTATCAGCGTGTGCATTCTGGGTATGGGATGGCG
>Ga0209143_1000255_pt1 | contig 26275 bp, 25 predicted proteins | sample FaiFalFF_MnMetaG_3_FD_184739 | JGI IMG/M metagenome (GOLD analysis project Ga0209143, IMG submission 184739) | Freshwater microbial communities from Yellowstone National Park, Wyoming, USA - Fairy Falls B (FF_Mn_B) MetaG (SPAdes) (version 3) | ecosystem: Environmental > Aquatic > Freshwater >...
TAAAGTTTATCAAACGCTGTTGTGAACTTTAAGCTGGATGGGTTTCCAGTCGCTGGATGTCTGGCGTGTCCCTGAGGTTAGGGGTAGGCTTGACTGGTATTTCAGAGTGGCTGTTAACGAGATGCCCGCAAAGTATCTGGTCTGCAGGAGGGTTGAGGCGCCGCCCGACTTCCGTGAGATGGGTGAGGATGAGCTGTGGCGTTTACATGAGAAGCTCTCGGAAAGCTTCCACAAACTGTTAGAACAGGTGAAGAAGGGGTCCCTTGAGCTGGCTGAGCTGCCGGCCTTCAGGGACAGCTTTCTAAGCGTTAAGGTGGAGCTGGTTAAGCGGATGGTCAGGCACTGCAACTTCTGCAGATGGAACTGCAGGGTAGACAGGTCAAACCCCACCAAACTGGGCACATGCCAGCTCGACACAACCTCGCGCGTCTCAACATATTTTCACCACCGTGGCGAGGAACTACCCATAAGAGGCACCCAGGGAAGCGGAACAATATTCTTCACATCATGTAACATGCGCTGCGTCTTCTGCCTCCACCCATACACAGTCATATTGACGGATAAGGGCCTATACACGATAGAGGAGATTTTCGAGGCTTCGGGAAATGAGATACAGTATTGCGGGGGATTTGTCAGGTTCCCAAATAATCTACACACCTACAGCTACGACGGAAGAAAGGTAAGAGTGGTGAAAGTTTTTAAACACCATTACAACGGTGACTTGCTCAAAATCGAGGCTTCACACGCTCCGCCGATAAAGGTGACTCCATCACATGAAATGGTTGTCTACGACCGTCGAGGCAGGGTTGTGAAGAAGCCAGCTAAGGCCCTTTCCCATACGCATAAACTGGTAATCCCATTTCCAAGAGTGGAGAAAAAAGCCACAGCAACCATGGATGCTGAGCAAATTCTAGAGCCGGTCGCCGATAGTACACATCACATAGTAGATGTAAATTCTAATTCACAGCTCCAGGCTCTACTCTTGTCGGAGAAAAATATGCAGGTAAAGAGGATGAAACAGCAGGTGTTGTATTATCTCAAAGATAATCAAGCTAGTGTGGCTGCAAGAACTTTGAGTAAGGCAAAAAATGTAAGAAATTACGTAGCTGTCCCAATTCAGAGGATAGAGCGGGTAAGCTACTCGGGGCCTGTCTATAACCTGGAGGTTGAAGACGAAAGCCATACTTATACCGCCAACTGCCTTGCGGTTGGAAACTGCCAGAACAGCGACATTTCCCATGACAAGGATAACGGTGTTGTTTTTACGCCTCAGAGGCTTGCTTGGTCTATGTGGCAGCTTAGGATGGAGGGCTGCCATAACATTAACTTGGTGGGCGGTGAACCGACCATACACCTGCACACAATTGTCCAGGCAATAGACATGCTGAAGTTCTTCAGGGAGTTCGATGCCGAGGCATGGTCTGCTAAAGCCGACGCATACATACCCTATAGGCTGGACCCGCGAAACGCAAGCTACAGAGGTGAGTTCAACACACCGATTCTCTGGAACAGCAACATGTACATGAGCCTTGAGACTTTGAGGATTTTGAGGGAGCTCGTGGATATCTGGCTGCCTGACTTCAAGTTCGGAAACAACAAATGCGCCATAAGGCTCTCCAGGACCCCGTGGTACTTTGAGACGGTCGCGGAAAACCATCGGCTGATCTACGGCTGGGGTGAGGACATAGTTATACGCCACCTCATTATGCCTGGACATGTGGAGTGCTGCACAAAACCCGTTTTGAAATGGATTGCGGAAAACATGCCCGAGGTGCCTGTGAACGTAATGGACCAGTACCACCCCGACGCCTACTGCAACCCCGCCGACCCAAGATTCGACAAAAGATACGTGGACATGGCGAGGTATCCAACCCGTGAAGAGATCCTCGAAGCCTACAGATACGCGGAGAGCCTCGGGCTAAACTTTGGGGAAATAACTTTCGAGAGAAGCCTTAGGGGTTTTAGGCCTTAGCCTTTTTATCCAGCGCCTAAAGCTTTGGGAGACATGTACAGGGTCAGCGTCATACACGGGGACGGCATAGGGCCGTACATCGTGGACAAGGCTCTCGGTCTTCTGACATGGCTGGGGGATGTGGCCGGGTTTAGGATGGAATTTGTCGAAACACCTGCGGGCGACAGGGTGCTGGATGAAACAGGTCATGCCCTCCCCGACGATTCCCTCAGAAAAATCGCGTCCAGCGACGCCTGTCTTAAAGGCCCCGTGGGTGAGACAGCCCGCGACGTAATCGTCTTCCTGAGACAGAGGCTGGACCTTTACGCAAACATCAGACCGTTCAAAAACCTACCCGGGGTAAGGAGTAAGTGGCAGGGCGTCGACCTAGTTATCGTCAGGGAAAATACCGAGGACCTGTATAAATCTGTGGAGGATGTGGGGGTGGACCACGCTGTCGCAATGCTTGTCATAACGCGTCGTTCGACGGAGAGAATTGCCCGTGTTGGTTTTGAGATGGCCGCAGGAAGAAGGAGGAAGCTCACGGTTGTGCATAAGGGGAATGTAGTCAGAGCCTACAAGTATTTCCGCGATGTATGTATGGAGGTTGCCGCAGGCTACCCTGAGGTTGAGGTGTCAGAGATGTATGTCGATAACGCAGCATACCAGCTTGTGGTCAACCCCCAAAGCTTTGATGTCTTGCTGACCCCAAACATGTTCGGCGACATATTAAGCGATCAGGCGGCTGGTGTAGTAGGGACAATAGGCGTAGCGGGGTCGGCCAACATCGGTGACCGCTTCGGGCTGTTTGAGCCCGTACACGGCTCCGCCCCCGGCCTCAACCCCGAGCAAGCTAATCCTACTGCACAGCTTCTGGCGGCGAAGATGATGCTTGAATGGCTGGGCAAAGCTAGGAATGATTCCAAGCTGGTGAGGGCTGCAAACATCTTGGAGAGGTCGGTCGAAGCCGTGCTGTCGGATGGAAAGGTTCTTACACCAGACCTAGGCGGCAGCGCTACATGCGGTATGTTTGTTGAAGCGGTTAAAAGCAAGATAGCTGCTTTCCTTTAACGGGATGTTGAGAGGCGTCTTCAAAGCTCCGGCAAGCTCGGCGAACATAGGCCCCGGCTATGACATATTCTCGCTCGCCCTTGCCCGCCCATATCTCAGGCTTGAGTTGAGCGTGGGAGATGGGTCTGGGATACACGTCGAGAACACTGGGAAGTATGGGGCTCAGCTCCACCAGGACCCCTGCAAACACGCCGGGGCTGTGGCGGCCTCAAACCTTCTAAAACATCTTGGGCTGGAGAAGAGGGTTGAGCTCATCTTCGAGGCCAACATACCTCCGCGAAAAGGTTTGGGTGCAAGCGGCGCGGAGGCCGCTGCGGCGGTCTATGGGTTGAGCACGTTGTTGGGCCTAAAATTTACTAAGGCAGAGCTTGTCAAGTTTGCTGCGTCGGCGGAGCCCGGCGGCCATGCCGACAACGTCTCCGCATCCCTTCTGGGCGGCTTTGTAATACTTCTCCATAACAACGGCGGCCCCGAAGCTGTGCGGATAACGCCGCCAGAGGACCTTGGAATGATAGTAGTAGTCCCCGACTTTGAGAAGGAGTCTACTGCGGCTGCGAGAAAGGCTCTCCCCGAAATGTTAGAGGTACGGAGACACGTTGCGGTGGCTTCGAGGACGGCTGTTGCTGCCGCCGCCCTAGCCCTCTCTGATCTGGACCTTTTCCTCAAAGCGGTGTATCTCGACCCGTTTGTGGAGGTTGCGCGGGCCACAGCCGGCGTTTACGGCCCATGGCTTGACGGGGAGAAACTAGTGGAGGAGAAACAACGCCTATTCAAGCTCTACCATGTAGCTGAGGTGATCAGCGGAGCTGGGCCGTCACGGCTTCTTCTATACAAGAAATCTGAAAACAGGGGGGATTATGGGGGAAGACCTGTGGACGAAGCCCTTCAGGAGGTTTTGGAGGGGGTGGAGGCTGGAGGCGGCAGGGTTTTGGAGGTTTTTGAAACCGTCGCCGACCTCTACGGCTGTACACCAATATAGTCGCCACAGCTAGTTGCGGAAACACTTTTTAACTCATCTGTGCAGGTGACCTTCGTCTGATGAACCCTGACTATAGACGGTATGTCGACAACGAGTATAAGGACCACAGGGTTTACATGGCGTTGGCGGGGGTTGAGAGGAATGGGCCGCGGCGCAAGACGCTTGAGAAGCTGGCTGATGTTGAGGGTAGGCATTACAGGTTCTGGCTCCTCCACATACCTGGGCATAAACCAAGCGTATCTGGTGCTTACATCAGGTTAATGGTTTTGCTGAGGATGCTTCTTGGGGTCACCTTCGTCGTCAAGCTTTTGGAAAACCATGAGAAAAAGACTCTGGAGCAGTACAAGCAACTTGTTTTAGACGAGGCTTTTGACAATAATTCACGGGATGCCCTAAACAAAATAATCGAGGAGGAGGGCGAGATTGAGAAGAAGCTTGTTTCAAGCATCGACGAGGCGGTTGTGAGATATCTGGGGTTTATGATGCTGGGTGTTGCGGACGCCATAGTTGAGCTTACGGGTGTGCAGGCGGGGTTTCTGGGCGTAACTGATTCGCCTTTGGTAGCTGGGATAGCCGGCCTCATTGTAGGGGTTGCGGCGGCGATATCGATGGGTGCTGCATCATATCTGCAGGCGAGGCAGGGGATGTCGGAAAAACCCGGCGTATCGGGAGTTGTGACGGGGCTGCTTTACATGTTAACAGTAATCGCCCTAGCATCACCCTACTTCATCATCAAGGACATCTTCACAGCCTTCGCATCAGCCATAACTCTTGCTCTTCTACTCATAGCCCTCCTAACCTTCTACACATCAGTGATACAGGAAAGAAGCTTCCGCAACGAGTATTTGCTGAACGTCTCGATACTATTGGTTGTCGCTTTTGGCACATTCTTTCTCGGAAAGCTGTTGGGAGCCTACTTCGGGGTAGGGTCGCTGCTCCCAGCCTAGGATTTGACGGCCTCGAATACTTTAGGAAGCTGGTTCACCGTAGGTATGGCTGCGTCGACACCGTTCTCTATGAAGAAATCAGCCAAGTCCTCAGATTCTCCGAAGACTCCGACGAAAAGCATGCGTGGGTCTGTTTCACGCGCCCTCCTCCACATTAAGAAATCCTCGGCCGAATTACCTATGTAGGCTATGTTCCCTTCGGCCGACAGCTTTTCAGCCGCAAGCCTAAGCGACCAAGGCGAGGGCTTCTCCACCTCCTGCCTCAGGCCCGGCTCCCTGTTAACTATGTCTGATATGAAGACGCACGCATCCCTGATAAAGTAGTCCGAGAGATCCGCGAGGGTCTTCCATGTCTCCCAAGATCCCCGGCCCGTGCTCATACCCATCCTTAACCCTAGTTCTTTAAGGGCTTCAAGCGTCTCCCGCACAACTATGGGCTTTTCATGTTTGAGGCTTCCCTCGAAGTTGAAAAACGGCCCCCTCCCCCTAACCTGTGTTATGGTGTCTGAGCCGAAGAACGCCTCGTCGAAGACTGTGGCGAGAATGCTTTCGCCGAAGACCCCTGGGTATTTCAGTAGGGCCTTAAGCAGCCTGCTGAATTCACCGTTAAACCCTAGGCTTTTCTCAACCTCCTCAAGCGACATCGCCGTAGCCGTGAGAGGGGCCACAAACTTTTCAAGCCCCCTGAAGATCTCGACAACCCTGCCCTCATCAACATCCCTAAACCCAGCGTAATTAGATACTGTGGCGGCGAACTCCTCAACGGTCGAAGACTTAATCACACCAAACCTCTCACCTAGGTCAACCCCAAGCTCCTCTGCTGCTTTGTGCAGAAACCATTCCACAAGGATGTAGACTGTGTCGCAGTCGTTGTTAAAACTGCCCACCCTCCTGACAGCGTAGATTGTCTCCACCGGCACCATCTGGGGAGCAAGCCTTAACCCGGTAAGCTGCGACGCAATATAGGAGACCACGTCCCTTATTGCCACGTCGTAGGAGGTTTTCTCATCTATCAGCACGCCGTCGCAGTCAAAGATTACGCCCCCCACGTCAGAAAGCAGGTCGAGAGAGCTGAACCTAATGTATAGACTGGAATGCCCTGTCCTCAGGCTAAGATACTCCCTTATCTTGCTCAACCCGAAACCGGCATTGTTGGATGAAGTTTTAAAGATAAATCTTTTAAACACCGGGGGTGAGGTCTGCGCATGACAGGTGTTAGAAAGGTAAGGTGGGATGATGTCCGCTGGGATGTCTTGAATGAGAGGGGGATGAGGAGGATTGTTACGGGGGAGAAGGTTATGCTGGCGATGTTCAGCTTCAAGAAGGGTGCCGCCGTCCCTCTCCACAAACATGTAAGCGAACAGATATCGATGGTCTTGAAGGGGTTGGTGAGGTTTACGATGGAGGACGGCTCAACCCACGAAGTTGGGGCCGGGGAGGTGTTCATAATCCCGTCCAACGTAGGCCATGCGGCTGAGGTGCTTGAAGACACTCAGGTAATAGATGTCTTCTCACCCCCTAGGGAGGACTGGCTGCGTGGAGACGACGCCTACCTCCGACGCTAGGGTATCCACTCACGCATCAGCCGCCAGTGCCATTCGTCGGATTCCTCGATGACTTCGTAAAGCTCTGTCTCCAGAGATATTTTGACGGCTAGAATATGGTAGCACATCGGTTTCTCATGGCTCATTACACGGAAGAAAAAATCCTCGCATGAGCAGTAGCCTACCGAAGGCAGAACTATGTAGTCCCGCGTCCTCCCGACAACTATCCACCTAACCCTGTTGCTTGGCTTGAAGATATATTTCTTGACCCGTTTCTCCTTCACGCAGTCATACGCCTCTGCGAAAAGTGCGGGGTTCTCCCTCTCAAGCCTCGCAAGCTCCTCGTTCACACCAGCTCCCTTAACCCAGCCAAGCTACCTAAAACTGTTCCATCCAGAGAGATCACATCTGCCGCCTCTAGGTTGAAAGCACCCGAGTTGAGGATCGGGCCCCTCACCAGCCTGGACATCGCCAAATCGGTTATAGAACGGCCCTGTAACGCGTTGTTGAAGCTGGGCATTATCAGAAGCGTTATCTTACCGGCTGGGCCGGACCATCCGCCGCCGTAGAGCGCCCTATACAGCTTCCTACGCTCACCCCTCATCCTAAGCCACACCCTCACACGCAACCCCGACTCACCTGAGCCTATTCTAAGTACGGGATGGAGGTGGCCGGTGACAAGAAACCTGGTCTTCAGGAGTGATTCGTCTGGCTTGACGTGTCCGTGGGTCAGGCCCACCTCCTCCTCTAAAACCAGCCCCCTAGCAGGTGCAACAGATGCAAAATCTTTCACAACATCCTCCAGCCTGCCGTCATGGTTACCAGGGATTATGACGATGTCTTCGAAAACCTCCTTCATCCTCCGCAGCTGTCTGGGTATGAGCTCTGTCTCGAGGGTCGAGGGCCCCGTTACGTTGTGCTTAAAGTCGCCGACCACAACAAGCCTGCGAGCACCTGTTCCACGGCCGAGGGCGCAAAGTTCGTCAACCAATCGATGGCTCTGAAGCGGTACACGTATACCTTTTCCACGAAGCTCCTCCTCAAACCCTAGATGCAGGTCTGCGACGACAAGAGTCCTCACGTCCTCTCCGAGGAGAAGTGCTGGCTGGTTATCTACAAGCCTCAATCCTTCTAAATAAACCATAAGAAAATGCTCCTAATATTATCCATTACTGTTTCCATCCTAGTCATGTCAACTTTTACTTAAGCTTTTCTCTTTATGGTTATGTCCATGATAGGTTGTCTAACTTGTTTAGGTTTAACAACTGTTCTTTAGTTGGGAAGGCTTTGTTTTGTTTCATGTTGCTGGTTTAAGCCTTGATGTTTCTGAGAGGTACTGTGTAACTACTGTTTCTAGGGAGAGTGTTAGAAAATGGTTCATAGATTCTTCAAGATATTCTCTGTAGATAGGGGGTTTAGGTATTCTGTGGCTGTTAATGAGACTGTGGTGAAGCTTCACGGCCTCAGGGCATGCTGTAGATGTAGGTTCAGGGGAGATTTTAGCCATTTACACCTCACGGGGCAGGAACATGCTACTTGCTTTGAAGTTCCTTAGAATGGTCTTGTATTAAAAATCCATCGATAATGGAGGCTCTTGGTATAGATTGGCCCTAGAAAGGCTTGGACTAAAGTCCAGAGTATCCTTTGAGGGCGCTTTACCGGAGGTCCATTTTCTGGAACACGTTTTGCTGGCAGTCGAAAATCGTCTAAGGTGATCCCATGGGATGTCAAATCTATGCTGAAGCCGCAGACACTACATCAGACTCTAATCCATGCCACCTAAATCTATATACCTTTTACCGTTTTTGCTACCTTCTTTCCTCCGCTTAGAATATTCCTCATAGATACCTAGGCTTACGGCTAGAGGCTTATTGGGGTAGAACGGAATCTCCTTAAGCGCCTCTATGAGTGTTAGGTGGACCTCCTTCCCATCCCTATCCCCGAGCAGCTCGATAAGCCTCCTCTTGACACCCTCCCAACCTTTGGCTTCCAATTCCTCCGCAAGCCACGGGATCAGGGCCCCCGCCTTAGCCAGCCTCGCCGCGAGTCTCGCCGCATGTCCCCGGATGTCCCCCTCGAACCCCCTTCTGGAAAGCCAGGCTAGGATGGCTCTTTCAAGCCTCCTCCGCGCGCCCTCGACATCCAGCAAGACAGCCTTAGCCCTAAAACCTCTTTTGTCTAGCTCCGCCTTTACCTCCTCCATTCCGTACATCTCCTCCGTGATTATCCAGACAGTCCCGTACCCGGCCGAGAGATCCTCTACAACCCTCCTGACGTATGGATGGCTCGGGGATGGCTTTATGAGGCCCTTATACCTTGAGCGGTAGTTAGTCCTTGTCTGGGCTATCGCACCAAAACGCGGTGGTCTGCTACTACCCTCTAGGTTGAATATGGCCTTAGCCTGCTCCGCTATCAGTGCTGTAGGCAGGGCCGACCGCTTGATGGGAAGTAGGTAGACTGTATTCTCCTCGAACTCGCCCCGGAGCAAGGCATCGTACGGTACGTAGTCCCCGGCTGCTTGCGGTCGTGCTGTTACCGACTCAGTCACGATTGGCATTGCAGATGGCTGGACGGTTTCTAGCCGCTGTGACTCTGCCTCAGGCGGCGGCTTTGGGGGTTGAAGCTGGACAGGTGGCACTGTCTCCAAGGAGGATTCCGGCATTATCTGCGACGACTCCACCATCGTTAACTGCCCGGACTCCGGCACGGCTGACTTTGCTTCAGCAGACTCCGAGCCTTGCGTTACCTTAGCTCCTAACTGCAATTGCGTACCACAGTATGGACACCTATCTATCCCGACCCCCTCCTCGGTAAGTACTACTATTGATAGCCTTGCGCCGCCAACCCATCCACCAAGCTCTTCATACACCTTCCAAGCCAAGTCACCATCCCTTGGTTTTTCGCTGAATAGGTATAGGACGGGCCTATACCCGATAGAGCCGCCGCCCTCAACCCCTACACCAAGCATAGGCCTAAGCCCGTACTTCTTCGACACCTCCTCAACCCTACCCCAATACCTCTCCCTTATCAATTCACACACCTTAAGAGCCGCCTGCCTAGCCTTCTCCAAGGCCCTACGGTTTATCTCCTCAAGCTCCCTCCAAATAGCTAGAAACTCAGACACCCCCCATAACACCCTCCTCTATCATAGTTTCCTTTTCCAAGAACCTGAAAAAGGATATCATGTCCATAAACCACCTCTTTACGCCTTCCATCAACCCCCAGACCTCCAATTTTCATACAATCCACATGTGACAAATAACCTTTCTTCATCAAACCCACTAGAACCTTCCTATTAACAGCCTCTATAGGCATCCTTAACAGCCCGCTTTCACGAAGCCTAGCAATAACAGACTCAATCATCCTCTTTATCTCGTCCCTTATCATCTCATACTCTGCTGGTAGCTTGACCCTAACCCATCCAACCCTAATTCCGGGAATATACTTTGAAACCTCTTCATCGTCCTCGGACATCCATACAACCTGCTCTATCCACAGGTTCTTGATGACCTCCACAACCTTATCCTCCTCAGAGCCGGGAGAAGCCGTAAGAGCCAAAATCAATGGATACGGACATATTCTGATATATTCTTCTGCTAGCCTAGTATACGCATACCTGCTCCTAGACCTGTGGCATTCATCGAATATTAGTAGGGCGAACTCCTCAAGCCTAACCAACCCTCTCCTGTAATCATTCCAGACAGCCTGAGGCGTCGCAGTCACAAACCTGACCCTCGGACTATTCCACACACTAGCCCTTGCAGCGGTCTCTCCTGTAACGGCGGCCACCTCACCTTCTCCGAGCTTGAGATGCTTTAACACCGATTCTCTATGCTGGAGGGCTAGTGGCTTTGTAGGAGCCATTAAGAGTATCCTGCATCCCGGATGTCTGTGTAGTAGCTCTGCGGCCACAAGCTCAGCTATAACGGTCTTCCCAAGAGCTGTAGGCAGGACAGCCAACGTATTAGCCTCCAAGGCCCTCTCAACAAACCTCCTCTGATAATCCCTATCCTCGATAACACCATCCCTAACCATAGGATGGACTACATACTTTGGTTTCGGTGTTGATAGCTCGGTTTGAACCATTACTATGTGCTTGCATATTGTGTGTCTGTATGTGTAGTGTGGGCATGTACAGCTCCACACACCACCATCATCCACGGAAACAGTATACTCTACGCCTGGCCTGGACTGGCTTGGAACACTCCAGCTCCTCAAAACCCTGCCGACACAAATCCTAGGCAGCTAAAATCTGTTTCACGTCTGTTGGAGGGTTTTAAGCTATAAAGAAATATAGGTAGTTGTGTTTACGTCTTTGATATGGCGGCAAAGATAGCGACTTTGGTCCTGGTTTTGTCGGCTTTACTCCTCGGGTTGTCGGTGGGCGGTGGTTGGGATGCTGCGACTATGTTGGTGACGGTTGTTGGCAGCCTAGCGGCCGGACTGCTCTACGGGCGCGCATGGGGATGGAAGGGCCTAGCCATGTCAATAGCGATGGCCATCATCTACTCTGCAGCAGCATTTGCCGGAATCATACTATGACTCAAGGCCGCCCACAGGCGATTTAATAGCCGGGATAGCAGGGGTAGGCGTTATAATAATAGGAGGAATATCCCTCATCCTAGCAATAATCGGAGGAATTATAGGAGCAATCCTACACAGGAGACGTAGAATACAGCAGTAACACCACAAGAGAACTAATTTATTGTGGTAAACAGCTTCTAAAATATTGTGGCCGGCGTCTGTCAGCATTTAAGGCGGGCACTAATGTAGGAGGTAAACAGGCGAAAATCGGGCTAACTGCTTAAATTTTGTTTGCATTTGTTTATGTTAATCTTGACGGGCTTTGGGATTAATTTCTGGAGTGATGTTCTGAGGTGGTCCCAAACTCCCACCTAGCCAAAGAGAAGGACTTCCCATATCTCATGATGCTATACTGCTTTTGTTCTGAGGTATTGTGTACTTCGTCTTAGGAATGCCTTTTCCCTCTTCCTATAGTATCTGAACTCATGGAATGGTATTTTGGAGAAGTGTTCCTATTTATCGGAAAAACGTGTTGAAGAAGCTCCGAAGGCTTGGCGTAGTATGCGAAAGAAATATTACTAGATATTGGGAGAGTAAAGAATCTAAAATGGCTTGTAGAGGCAAATACTAACAAATTAAAAGATGAACCTGGGTTGCAGCTAAGGGGCATCCAATTTATTCATGGTAAGCAAGAACATTTTTTGCTTGAAGGATACACCTAAGCATCTCAGCTCGTTTGCCAGTGTTTCTCCTGCCGTGATATAACAGCTTCCCCTATTGGGTATGCGTTTTGGGTTGAGGGTGAATGTCAGAGGGTGTCTAATAGCTTCTCCAATCTTACAACTCATTGAACACGTCAGGCTTCTCTTTACAACCTCTTTGGTTTATGAAGGGTCTATTGCCTGCTGACAGGCTTACTTTACCCCAGCTGTCACATTTATTGTAAATGACGGGAAGCCAGTAAAGTTCCCTTCTACCGTTTTCGTCACCGCTGTTTCAATGGGTATTTTCCTACCACTTTGGAATACTAGTTCCATCTTCAGCTTCTCTATATTAGTGAAATTGATATACGATCCGTCCTTTGTCCTTAAGATAATAGAATAGTATCTATACTGTCCTTTTTCACCGAGCGTCCCGCCTAATTTCACCTCGCTAAGTCCATTAATACATATACTATCAACCCATCGCGCAATAAACGGTTCATTTTCATTACCCCTGCTATATTCCTCAAGTTTGGCTACAATCCCTTCCGGAGTGATAATTTTTACATCCGTAAGGCAGTCTCTTAGAAGTCCATGGTTGCGTATGGTGAAAGATATGGAACCCCAGGGTGCCTCTATATCACGTATCTCTAGAAGCAGTGGGGTAAAGGTGGATACTAGGAGGACAACAGCCACTGCAACTACCACCGAGCATACGATACCCCACCTCAACAACAAAAGAACACCCCCAGAAGAAGATAAAAATCTTTCTTAACAATACAGGCGGCGGTGTCCGGATAAAGGGTTAGTTACCATTAAGGGACGGCTATTCTTCAGCTCAGGCCATTACAGGAGGCCCTTTGCATAACTTATCCCTACATTAATCGTTTTATTAGCCGTTGTACTGCTCCAGCAGAACATCGTGCTGTTTTCCCTCGGTCACCGCTCTAGGGATTACCCTTAAGCCCTTGCTTAGAGCGTAGGCCGCGAAAACCCTCTCTAGGAATGCGCCTTCGAGCCGTAGCGCCCCATCCATCTCCACCCACTGAGACATGGGCTAAACCCCCTTCTCAAGCTCCTCTAATCCCTCTAAAACCTTTTCGTCCCCAATAGTGTCGCATAGCTTCCAGACCTTCTGCAGAAGCTCCCTGCGTGTTTTGATCTTCTCCTTATACTCTTTAAGAGCTTTGTCTGTGAGCCCTCCTAAGGCTATGGTTTTTCTGTCCCCGTTCTTCTCAAGCCTCATCAGGTAGCTCTCACCCACGAAGGGACCTACAGAATAGTCTACCTCACTAACCATGTTCAGTATGAATGCTGTAAGTAGTCCTAGGTCTATGTCCTGCCGCTGGCCAAACATCCTCAACAACAGTATACCTCCTGTGACCATGCCTGAGCCTATTATGGCGTATCCGGGGTCGTCGTGTACAGGCTCAGCCAAACCCCTACCATCAAACTGGTATAGGGAGGCCTTACCGTCTAAATCAACGCTTCCTAGAATCAGCTGGAGGCTTGGATCCAGACCCTCCCGCCTAAGCCTGCTAAGCCTAGCCACAAGCATCTCCTCAATCTCCCTAATCGCATTACGTACATCGTCAAAGAAGATCAAGCCATCATCGCCTGCATGCTTCTTCAAAACATCATCTACAACCTCAAACCCCCACTTCACCAGGGCAGGGTCGCCAGCACCACCAACAACACCAAGATACTTATCCCCACCCAAAGTAACAGCATGGATCTTCTTAGCCTCAAACATGATACCAAAAGGCGTCGTAGCCCTAGTATCTGAGACCATTAAGATGGCATCCCCATCGTCAAACAACCATTTGAAACCAAATACTAACGTCATATCACACCAATGACGAATACAATGACGAATATCTCAAATATTAATAATTCGGAACCAACGTGTCAGGGAGTTCCAAAACAATTTCTTTGAAGTAGACGATATATGCTTATTCATTACATATCCTATCGTTATTCAAGGATACTACACCGTGCAGCATATGTTTTTATTGTATAACGTGAGTGGATAGTTATGGAAGGCGCTGAGGAGCCTTGGATAGACAGACGTATTGTTGCTTTAGTTGATAGATATTTCGGTAAATGTGGGCTGGCTGAGGATGCGCTTAAAGAGCTGAGGAGTCTTCCACGAGGTCTGGCAAGGAGGATAGGTGGGGATGAATCTTTTTGGAGGCAATACCTTTCGCGGGAAGATGCCGCCACTAGAAGGTTGAAGCTGATAACGGGCGCTATCAAGAAGGTGGGTGAACAAGCATTGAGAAATGAGAAGGAAAAGGGCACATCATTCTGCAAGTACATAGATAGGGCGCTGGACAAGGAACAGATGACCAACTGGATAGCCAGCTTTCTTAGGGCAATGGTTCATCTATGAAAAAGATGTCTTGTTTCGCTATTGCGGCTCCAGCCACGTTTTCATGAAGGTGTTATACTAGCCGTTTGGCGGTTACGGCTAAGATGCAGCCCTCCCACTTTGGAAATACGTTGCGGCTAATTGAAAGCAGTAGTTTTTCTCGGAAGGTCTATATAATAGTAGGGAGTTTTTCTTCTAATTAGTGTTATAGGCTGACAAGCTTGAAGTCCTCAGCCGTTAGTATGTACCTGACTAGGACTTGGTAGGCTAGCTTAACGTGGTCCAAGTCGCTACCCCTCATTTTCTCAGCGAAGTGGAGGAAAACCCTGAAGACATCGGCAAAGGATTCGTCCTTGAAAACTGTCTTTAGATCGCACACGAAGAGCTTGTAGTTAATCAGTGATTCATAGTGTTCCGCGACTTCTACTCCCTTGTTTCTACTATCTAAGTCCATCTTACTCTGTATCTGAAAGTTGTCGATGAAGTATAACCCGAGTAGCGCAACCAAAATGGTTGTCAGGAAAATTGATTGACGGCCGTGTAAAGTTACAGCCCCACCTTACTGCCAATCAGCTCGCTTTTTGGATATGCAGAATAGAAAGATCTCCTTAGAAGTTATTTGCTATCTCGATGAGTGGTTTGAGGGATTTTCCATTGATAGCTGGTGTGAGGAACTTCACTTTCATATCTTTCTTCTTTAACTCTTCTTTTAAGATGCTTTCAGCCCATAGTAAATCGCCTAAATGTAAGATTGCTGACCAGTTTCGCACTATCACCCAGATTTCATTTACGCGTTTACCGTTAGCTAACGGTCTTTCAATATATTTTCTAACAGACTCGAATATTTTAAGGAGTGGTACTGGTGCTGTGCCAAACTCTGTTTCACATTCAACCGTCAAGGCTTTTTCTTCAACGTAGATGTCAGCGATAACCTCTTCCCCGACCTTGCAAGTACATGTTATATTTTCGGGTTTTATTCCGAGGTTTTCGCTTATGTATTTGATGGCTAAAGTTTTCATCGCCATGTGGTCTTCGCTCTCCCGCTCAGATACATCCCTCCTTACATATGCCAAGTAGTTGCATAATAGGAGCCCGCTTAGAAAGTCTCGGTATGCTCGATCAACCCTCGAAACCACGATACCTGGTTGGGGCAACTCTTTTAGCTCTCCTTCAACGACTACGGCCATTTTGTCACTTGAGTATAGCCTGTCAACCCTAATGAGTTCGCTATAGGGTATTCCGAATCCTTCACTAAACAGCTCGGCCAGAGTCCTTAAAAACCGGTCATAGGCAGGAACAGTTTGAATAGCTATCATTAACGGCATGTAGGGTTTGCAAAGCTCCTTGAGGAAAGATACTGTCTCGATGACTTCTTTCGCTATAATCAGTAGGAAGCCTAGATGTTGAGATGATGCCTCTTGAAGTCTTCTTTTGAACCACTCTTTATTCTCATCATCGTTCACAAGCTCCTTACGTAAGACTACTATTTTTTCAGCCAATACACCAAAATGCTTCAGCCATAGATCACATCCCCTATCAACTAAGATAGCTGGCTCAGGGTAGCTTCCTCTAGCTTCTCGGTATAACTCTCTACAAACGACCCAAAACAAATACCATAACGGGTATTCATGTTCTGGTAGAACGATTAGGATAGGTTCGCCAGTTTGATGGCCTGAAGCCCCGCGTAAATGTCTGAGATTTTCTTCCTCCTCAGGGAATAAGAGTTCCAATAACCCCCTTCCTCTGAGTTGCTGAATTTCTAACTTAGCACGTAGCGCTTCGGCAAGCTCGGTTAATGAGGTTTTTTGTTCGGTTTGTAGGAAGAACTTGCTTGGCGTTAGCGCTGGAATCTTAATATCGGATTCAATTCGCTCAGCAACCCTAGGTAGTCTGGGTAATATTTCGATGAGTCTCAGCAGATCTTTTAATGTGAACGCTGTTATTTTTTGCTGTAGCGGTAAGCTTATCGGTTTTATGCATTCCTTAAGCCATGAATGAAACCTTAGCGGGATAAGGGGTAGGGATAAAGACAGCCACCCCTCAAACTTCACGGGCAAGACCTTTATGGGCGTTTGAAGTAAATATCTCAATTTAGAGAGTTGTTGTAGCCGTGTTACACTGGAAATCTCGTTTCCCAGTGGTAGCAGAACTAGTATTTGCCCCGGTGGACGCATAACATTGATCGGTGTTAATAACGGAACTTTCTTTAAAAAGATGTGGGGTGACTCACTTACAATCTCGGACCTCTTACCGTCTGGGGTTATCGAAATAACTCTGAGCCTCAAACTTTCTTCCTTTTCCTCCTCTATTTTCACTTCCACCTCGGGTTTCTCTTCGGCTTCAAGTAGGTATAGCAGATCCTCTAAATAATCTTCAACGTGTTGTAGGGTTTGGGGGCGTCTCTTCTTTGCTGACATCATACTTTCCTCTCCAAGAGTAAGACAACTCTACCATCAACACTTAAAAGCATCTCTGTGCGACCTGTAATGAGGCTCGGCATAAGCCATCTTAAGAAGCTTAAAAGGTTGGTTTCTTGTACACTATCCCTCCATCTATCTGCCGACTCTAAAACACTGACACATCTAACCGCAAAACCACTTATGTTGTAAGCATAATCTGACCTCCATCTGGCAAGCTCTGTTAAAGAATTGTAGCTGTATTTCCAATTAAGTTCTCCCCACGCATAGGGGTAAAGCTCCGGAGGTTTTGAGGGACACTTTTCTAAGTAGGTTTTTACTACATCCGCGGAGGGCTCCACACCTGAGAGTATGCCAGGTCTGCCAAGCACTGCCACCAGCCCGTCAACAAATCTACAAATTAATCCTCCGAAAGTAGGTTCCCTAGCCGGTAAAACGCCCAAAGTTATATAGTGTCCCCACTCTTCAACGCGGCAGATAGACGGATAATCTGGGTAGCCCAAAATAGTTAGGTTATCTGTTAACATGGATCTAACTGCCGGAATGAATAGTGGTAAGTCTTCTCTTATGCCAAGTATTTCGAATGTTTTTCTACGCTTCTCCTCATCTTTTAGCGTAGGGTAGAGCGCTTCAAACAAGTACTCCTTGGTTACCTTTCTCAACGTCCAAGCCAGCAGCGTATATTTTCCCCCCTCACCCACCCCTACGAAAGCGTTGCCGCACCTTTCTACAAGCAGCCTTAAGCACTCTATGGGGTCTGCTGGAGCCTCAAACCTCGACCTCAGTTCGCCGAGAAACCTTATTGCAGCCTCTATCACTTGGGACGCGCTACTAGCTAGAAATTTTGAGACCTCAGATGAGGAATCTCCAACAAACTGCTTTGCAACGGTTTCGGCAAGAACCTTTATCGGCATAACATATCCCTCAACAAAATTCCTCCAAGAGTCAATACTCCACGGCTGAACATCGTTAATAAGCTCGTCCGGAGATATAGCAGACATTACCACCACCTTCCACTACAACCTTACCTTAAAACTAAAATTAAAAAATTAACGATTGGTTGTCGCTACAAACTATAGGGATAAGGGCCGAACTCCTCTTTAACCCATGGGAGGGGTATTCCAGCTGGCAGAGGAAGACTTGAAGGCTATAACTGGTTTAAGGTCTCGGATGTCCTACATGTGGAGGATATCGATGATTAGTTGATTTGGATATTGCTGACGCGGAGAGGAAGACCATTAAAAAGTCCCTAAACAGGCTCGGGATGTGTTCAGAAACTATCGGCTACCATCGTGAACAAAGAGGTCGAGTGAAATAGGATGATCTGATAAAGGTGTTCTACAGGTGATCCAAGTTAGGCACCTAACAAGGCTTAGGGTAGGTTGTAGTGCTGGCTTAGCAGGCCCCTTATATATTGTGTCAGCCAGTTTAGGATCCAATCCCTTTCGATAGACTCCCTGAGGTAGTGGCAGATGCCTGTACCTGTTCTCTCCGAGTTGTGGCGGGCAAGTTCGACGGCATAGCTTATGCCCCCGTTGATGAGGTCTAGCCTATGCAGCTTCGACATTGGGTTGTCCAGCTCCTCCCGCCAGAAGTTCTCCTCCCTACCCATCCTTAGGTGAAGCTGTGTAGACAACTCCTCAAGGTACTGGATAAGCCTAGCTTCAAGCGCGCAAGAACTGTATTGCTTCCGTATATAGTCAAATGTCGTCTCATGCAGGTAAACCGATACCGGCCACTCCCACCAACTGCCTACACACTTTTAAGCGAAAGATTATAAACATTCATTTATTGATGGGCGATAACAGTATGAAGTTCGGTGGTGTCTCCCTCCAGATACTTGCGGCCGCCATTGCCGCGAAGACTATCATGCCGAAGATTATTTTCAGTGCTGACCTAGCCCTGCGGGGAATCAACCTCATCTGACTCATCTCGTCTACCCTTCGCGGGCCCGTGGTCAGAATGGTTGCCACGTCTATCTGGCAACCCGTTATAGCGTGTTGGGAGGTTAGGGCGGTAGTCTATGTAGATATGATGCCAATAGTCGTCACTCATTCCCAAATACCTCTTTATAAGCCTCTAATAAAATTTTGCCAGTTTTACTCGGCATTACACGTCTTGCCCTCGTGATAGGTTTTACTACACCGAGTTTAACCAACCCTAAAATATTCTGCGATAATTCTCCGTTTGTTTTGTATCGTAGGAACTCGGTTATGAACAGCGCTATCTCCTCCAGCGAAAGGTCTGCCAGCATTGTGGCTGTTTTTTCGTCGGATTTTTGTACGGCTTTCTCCAGAACTTTCTCCCACTTCTTCGGGTTCGCGGCAACAAGTTCCTCAGCCTCTGAAAGGTCTACTTCGTTCGCCGTATCTGCTATGTTTCCGCCTTCAGGTTTTCTGACCGGTTCGCTGGAGGGCTTGCTGGGTTGCTGTTTCTGAGATTTGTCCATATTCCAGTTGCCGACGGTTTGCTCTGGTTCAGGTCTCTTAGTTAAGGGGGGCTGTCCACATGTTGGGCAATGAGCGGGGTCGGCTGTGATCAGCATACATCTGTAGCAGACCTGGCCGTAGTTGAGGAGTGAGCTGCCTTCAATCGTGTCTTCGGTTATCTCTTCAGCCTCGGCCTCCCCTTTCTGACGCCTTTGCATAATCCTCCTAGCCCCCTCCTCCTCCACCTGAAGCAGCTTCCTCTCCATCCTGAAGATATAGCCTACGATTGCGGCCACAGTGTCAGTCGTTGACCTATAGTACTCCCGCCTCCGCGAGCTTGGGGCGCGGATGTAGGCCTCCCCGGGATCCAGCTCTGAGACGACGCTAGCCATCACCTCTGCGTCTACCTCCTTCAAAATCCTGGTGTCCTCCGGGCTGGTGGTGTAGAAGCATATCCATGTCTGGCAGTTCTGCCTTATTCCGTCTGCGACGTCGCTGAGCCGCTGGGTGGCGAGGATTAATGCCAGCCCGTAGCTTCTGCCAGCCCTAGCCACCTCCTCCAGGATGCTTCTGCTGTTGCCGCCTATTCTCCCGTTCTCCGTCATCGGGCGGGTAACCAAATAGGCTTCGTCCACGACGAGGACTAAGGCCTTATTCTTCAAAAACGCGGTCGGACCCCTATGGTACATAAGCTTCGCTATGTTTCTGAGAATGAGTTCGAGGACTATGGCTCTAACCTTCTCGCTTATGCCCTCAAGGTTGAAGACAGTTACGGGGAAGTCCTTCTCCCTCCTCCTCCCCTCAGGTGTCTTAAGTGCTCTGAGAATTATTTGCGGCACTGATGCGCCGTCGTCCCTGAAATACCTGCCCAAGTCCTCAAGCTTCGAGTAAATGCTGTATAATGCATCCCTGGTGCCGGTCCCGCCCATCCCCCACCTGACTTCGGGCGGTGGAACGGTTTTCACATAGCGTCTTAAGTAGCTGACTATGGCTGGGTATGAGGGCGGCCTCTCCTCCGTCCCGTCCTCCTTCCTGCCGCAGTATTCTATGATGGCCTCCCTGATCAGGTGCTCCTGCCTGCTGCCGACGGGCTCGACCACCGATATGGAGTCCATAAGCCTTTCAACAAGCTCGTTCGAGGTCTCGTCGGCTATCCTCGTAAACGGGTTCACGCCCACAGACGCTATGTGGACTATGTTTGCGCTAACCCTCTCCCTGAGCAAGGCCCTCGAAATATCCCCTTTCACATCGACGAAAATCACCGGATAACTAGCCGAGAGGTCTCTGATTAAATGGTATATTAGAGTTGTTTTACCTGAGCCGCTTGTCCCGGCGATTATCGCGTGGGGGTTGAAGTCCCGTTCGGGGACGTTCTCCGGCTTATAGTATGTCTTAACCTTTCTGGGTAAGGGTCTTATGTCGTAGTGTGTGGTCATCCTGGCCTGGGTGGGTGACTGGATGGGCTGCGAAACCATCCTGACAACCTGCACAGCCTCCCCGAGCACAACGCCGTCCTTCTTGTACGCAAGGTCCCACTCAGCCCTCCCCAACGTCTTGTTCTGCTCCCGATACGCCCAGAGTAGAGCGAGAGACGTGACGAACGGTATGCAGGGTAGGTTGAAGACAACTATCTTGTATGCGCCGTAGAACTCCAGCCTCCTTAACATGGCGGCTACAATTACGTCGAAGATCATTGAGAAAACAAAGTATCCGGGTCCTAGAAGGGCTAGAGAGCCGACCATTCCGGCAAGGGGTGCGGCGGGCCCCGTGGCAGGCGTGGAAGCCATCATGGCGAGAAGCACCCCGATCACTATTCTGGCGACAAAGGCCTTGGCATAGTTTTCGGTCGGAATGCTCACAGGAACGTTTCCACGTATCACGAAGTACAGTAACAGGATGGAGATCACCGCGTTTCCAAGAAACAGCGTCGTGCCCAAGTCGGTTATGTTAAACAAACCGTTAGGGTCTGCTCCCGGCATTTCACCACACCCCCTTCCTCAAAACCAGAACCATCGTGGAGACCATCGCTGCGAATGATGTGATGGCTGCTAGGGACCAGGGCTGGGGGTAGACCTTGAACTCGCGTATGATGACGTCCTCGCCTATCTTCGCCTCGACCCTGAAGGTTGCGGCGGGATAGCTGAACAGCCTCCACCTTGTCACGGTGATGGTTCCGTCGGGCCCTGTCTCAAGCTCCACGCTCTCCCTGAGCTCGGAGTACCAGACCCTGACCTTGAGGCCGGAGACAACCCTGCATCTCTCGGGGTCCATTCCGTATGTGCCGTTTGGGTAGGTGGTCCAGCACTGGAAGCCGCTTCCAACAAGGTCCTCGACCACGAGGGCCCTGAAGGTGTAGGGCCAGAGCAGGTGGGCTGGCTGGCTTGAGTCGTACAGTATGCCGACGCGTGTGGCTACCGGCCCCTCACCCTGTGCAGGCAAAGCTGCCGCCGCCAGAGCTATGAACGGCAGAACCGCTAAAACCGCTAGAAGAACTCTACAGTGCCTCATAGTACATCTCCCTCCTACTCATCCTCCTCCTCACCATCGCCTTCTCCTCCGGCTCCACCCTGAAGTACAGCGGCCTCGGGTCAATGCTCCACTTGAGGAAGGCCTCGCCTGTGGCGAAGCCCTCAAGCCGCCTCCTCTCGTTCTCGGTCAGGTTCAACAGGCGCTGGGCGTTGTACGCCTCACCTGGGTTGCCGTAGCCGAACGCTATGGTTGTGGAGACGAGGGCTGCGACGGTCGGCACACCCCTCCTCTTAGCCATGTCAGCCTCCTGTAGAAGGTCGTCCAACAGATGGGTTATCAGTATGTAGCTTGTTCCGAACTTCCTCTCCTCCCTAAGGTGCTGCCCGAGCGGGACCTCGCCCTGCTTACCGAGGATGAATTTATGGCCCTCATCTATCACAACTATCAGCCTTACACCCTCTTTAGCCTGCTGGCTCAGCATGTAGCTGTGTATGTGCTCCAAGACGCTCCATGTTATCAGCCTCTGCATCTCGTCGGTCATGACGACGCTTCCGCCGCCGCTCGACGTCCTGTAGGAGATTATTACCACGCCCCCACGGTTTACGAGGTCCTTGACCGTGACATCGGTTCTGTCGAGCGCGAACGCGCCCTCCGCGAACGGTCTAAGCCTGCGCTCAAGGTCTAGGAGGAGGCTTACGCCCGTGTCCACCTCCGGCGACCCGCCCCTCTGCCTGACGGCCTGTTCCTGGACGCTTCTCCGCCAGGCCACGTAGCTGTAGAGCATCTTAATCGTGCACCTGGCGGCCCGTTCATCGGTCCATGTGGACGGGTCGTCGAACCTTATGCCCCCAAGCTTCTCATGCTCGAATATTGCTCTAAGGCCCTGGTAGAGTATCGACGCCTGCGTGGGCGTGATCGGTATGACGTTGGGTAGAACATGGTCCACGAACCTGCTTATCCTCTGCTCGGGCGGGAGCCCTGACAGGAGGAGCGGGTTGTACTTCATGTTGCAGAGGTCTACGACGGTGACTTCGATGCCCTGAGCCCTCAGCTCGTCGGCCTTATCCGCGTACTCTCCGGCGGGGTCTATTATTATGAAGGACGGCGGCCTCCCGGTCCCCGTGTAGGGTATGAGGCTGCTGGACCTGAATATCAAGGTCTTTATCAGTGTGGACTTGCCCGTACCCGGGCTTCCGAGAACAAGCATGTGCGGGTTGTGGAGCCTGGAGGGGTTCCAGTAAACAGGTCTCCCGAACTCGTCCCGGCCGAGGTATATCCCGTCCTTGAACATTATAGGCCTCCTCCTGAAGGCCAGCGGGCTTACCGCCACAAAGTCCCTTGTGAGCGCCTTGACGGATGGTATGGGGTCGGGGTCTAGGGCAGTCCTCGCCGGAGGCGGGAGGTATAGGAACCTGTGGCAGAGGGCTGCCCCCCAGCCGTCCTTGACGACCTTGGTGGAGAGGTTCATACTGTCGAGGAGGCTGCGGGCCTCGTGGAGCTGTTTATCCAGTATGTCTAGGTCGGTCTGCGTGACCTCCCCTGAAGACCTTGCCCTGACCTCTATAACACCGCTTATGACGTACGGCCTTTCGCCATGCATGATTCTCTCCGCGACGTTCATGCTTCTACCGGCTTTGAGGTAGCCTGACACAGCGCCCCCCACCTGCGCGTCCATTCCGTATAGGTCGGCGCGGGCCATCGCCAGCTTAACCGTGTCCCCGACCGGCTGCGGGGTTATGTGGAGCGCTATCCTGAAATCCCTTAAAGTGTAGATCAGGTTGTTGAATATAGCGAGGTAGGCGGGAAGCCTTTTATCTATCTCCCTCCCCGTTAGGTCTCTGTTGTTGTTCCCGGATATGCTTGCGAACCTGCTGACAACCGTCTCCCCCTTACCCTTCCAGACCAGCGTGCCGCCGTCGCCGAAGTAGACGGAGCCGTTGCCTATGCTCCAGTGCTGGTGGACTTCGCCGGAGGCACACTGGCGGCACGTGAGTCTGAGCACGGAGTTCCAGGAAACATAGGTGAGGAGCAAGCCAAGGAACCCGCTAGCGGCTATGACCTGCCCCATCGCCCCGAGCCCTGGGGTTAATGCGCCCGTGAAAAGCGTGGCCGCGGAGGTTGCGGCGAGGAGGGGTAGGTGGAGTCTTGAGGGCTTCCTGACCCTGTAGTCGGGGCTTATGTACCTCTTGACATCGCCCTTACCGAAGTAGGAAACGTCGTCGAGAAGCTCTATGCCTATGCCCTCCATCTGCCTGGAGAGGATGACCGCTGAATGCTCTACAGCCTCCTTGGCTCCCTGCTCGTCGCCTCCCTCGAACGCTGCGTAGAGAATTATGTGGGCTGTTTCGCCTGACGGGGACCTGTCTATGACCAGCTTCGCCTCAACATCGCCTAGGCCCTCTATTGCCTTAACCATCCTGTCGAGCAGTATGACCCTCTCCTCCTCCGTGGTCGTCTCAAAGTTCTTCCTGACGTCGGCCACCCTCAGCACCTTTACAGCCCAGCCCCTGTTCCGCCCCCAGTCGTCGAAGACGATCGTGGCCTCCTCCTTCCTCAGCTCGCCGTCGTTCACACGGTTTCTGCCGGGCTTCCCAGCCATGCTGAAGGGTATGTCGTTGCAGACCACGTACCAGTAGACATAGCTGTCAACGCCTTTCCGCATCCATGAGACGGCGGCCGGAACCCTCCTCCTGATGCCCCACAGCGTTAGCACGAGGGCTGGGAGAAGTATAGCCATGTAGGGCGCCATGGGAGCTAACGCGGGTATGGAGGTCGCTATGAAGAGCACCAGTATTATGAGGGCGCCGAAGAACAGGGGGCCGATGCCAAGTATTTTAGCCAGGAGACCCATCTACGCCATCACCTCCTATACCTTGAGAGGAAGTAGACCAGGAAGGTCATGCCGCCTATGACGGCTGCGTAGAAAACCTGCCCAGTAACCAGCATCGACGCAGCGAATATGCCGCTGAGGATGACGAAGGGCTTTATCGCCTGACTGTCCGACGCCGGCCGCCTCCTAACCACGCCGCCAGAGCCTTTCTTGAACCCGACAGGCCTGCCGTTCTCATCCCTCTCATATGGGTCCTCCTCACGGTAGTCTGCGTTATATGTCCGTGGGCGCTGTATCTCGCCATAGCTGGACGGGTCGGCTGGACCACGTTCAAACCTAGGGCTTCGGTCTACGTTTCTATGGCTTGAAACACCTTTCTTAAACAGGTTGAATTCTTCATCACTCATCTCTATCACCCTTCTTATCGTTAAATCTAACAATGCCTGTGTAGTCGCTTCCCGATACACCGTCTTCCCCGTTACCGGTGTATGTGTCCGCACTCGGCTCGTTCACAAAAGCTTCGGGCCACATGCCGTCGTTCACAGGGTCACCTTGATAGTCCTGCGCATCCCTCTCATCTAAACCGTAGCTCTTGTATTCCTTATAGCTTTCAGTGTCCACTTTGTTCCCCTGAGCCTCCATCTCCTGGCGGAACTCATGAAGTCTGTCAACATGTACGTCCTGCTCGCGTACTGTGTAGACCGTGCCGTCGTCATCAATCCTAACAGCTTGTAATGCTGCTTGAAGCTCTTTGTCGGGGTCCCAGCCCCACTCCTCGGCAACCTGTCTGGCTTCACTGATTACCTTGGACAGCATGTCGTTGTCCTCAGAGACGCGTTCCTGGACCGTGACCACCACTTTGTCGTCTGTCTTCCCAACCTCGGGAGGCGGCCCCTCCCTCGGCGGTGTAACCGTCTCAAGCATGTGCTGTATGCTGGGGCTGCTTGTGTACTGGCTGGCTTCATCTGCGGTTCCGAACTTTTCAACGTTGTGTACCACGCGGCTTACATCCTCAGGTGTCCCGCCTAGGTCATGCCTGTGGACAACAAAGTCGGCAGGCATGCCGTAGGCCTTCCAATCCACCGACGCATCCGGAACGTATCCCTGAGTTATCTTGGCTACGATGCCGTGGTCGATGAAGTCCGGTGTAGCGCCTACCTGGAAGGCGGCGGGGGCTGTTATGTGGCCGTCAAACCCTCTGCCGAAGCCCTGGACCGCCTGCCCTGCCCCAACCAGCTTCTCCGAGCCCACGCTTAAGCCGAGGTCTTCAATCTCTTCCCCTATCTTCTTAGTCAGCTCGCCGAATGGTGCCGCGTAAGCTGAGATAACTATGTCGCGGCCTGGGTTGCTGCGGGCGAAGCTATCCAGTAAGGTGACCTTCTCCAAGGTCGTCAGGTTCGGGTTCTTCAACATTTTGGCGAAGCCCTCAGCCCACTCTGTCGGGTCCATCCTAGCAGGGCTGCTCTGGGCTATGCCGGTGATTGTCTTTTCGACGTCCATCTTGATCTTCAAAAACTCCGGGTTCTCGGAAAGCTTGCGTTTACTGACCAACTCATCGAAGCTCTTGACGGGGTTTGTTTTCTCGAACAACTCTTTGACATCGCTTCCCCGTAACCAACCCTCCTTCCGCATATCCTTCAATATGCTCTTCTTCTCCTCCAGCACCTTCTGGAAATCGGATAGTGACCTGATGTTCATTCTGTCCAGCGGTGAGATAATTCCCTTCTTCTCCATCTTCTCCAGGGCCATGTGTATCTCTAAAGCTTTCTTGAACTCCGGGTCCTTCAACCCCTCCCTGGCAACTGATAAAGCATAGCCTCTCGCCGCCATCTGGGCGAGCGGGTTCCTGCTGTCAAGCATTCTCTCAAGCCTCTCCCTGCCAACCACCTTCTCCATCATCCACACCCTGAACGGGACGTTCTTCCTCTGCTCGGCGAGCTTCTGCCACTGCTGGCGGTTCATCCACCTCTGCTCGAACGCAGCCTTAAGCAACTCGTTCTCCATCCTCCTAGCCAGATACCTGCCCAGCATGTTGGCGTGGG
>Ga0209143_1000258_pt1 | contig 26088 bp, 25 predicted proteins | sample FaiFalFF_MnMetaG_3_FD_184739 | JGI IMG/M metagenome (GOLD analysis project Ga0209143, IMG submission 184739) | Freshwater microbial communities from Yellowstone National Park, Wyoming, USA - Fairy Falls B (FF_Mn_B) MetaG (SPAdes) (version 3) | ecosystem: Environmental > Aquatic > Freshwater >...
GAGATAGATACGACACGCGGTTGGATTTGGTTCCAGCCTTGCCGCGCCGTGCCCATCCTATTATAACACACTTCGGGCAAAATCGGGACGCCGTTAAGATTTTCACGAACGCTCCGATCGTTCCTGCATGAAGGAGAATACGCTCCTGTTCCAACAATTCCTGCCCAATATACAGGGTAAACAGGGTATCCTTGGGGGTAGGCGCGATGTCGAAGGCTCGTCGAAGAGGGTTCTGGATGATGGGAACCCTGATCATCTTGTTCGGGCTGTTAGTAACAGGCGTAGCGGTGGGGCGGTGGACGCGTGTGCGGGTGGTCACAATCCCTGCGCCTGTAAGTGAGCCGGTGCGTATTGCGGTGCTTGCCGATATTCACCTGAGCGGTGGCGGATTTGGGGTGGAGCAGGCTCGCTACTGTCTGGAACAGGCACGGCGCCATCACGCCGATCTGATTGTGCTGGTGGGTGATTTCGTTAGCACGCGCGCAGGAGTGGAGGCTTTACCCGACGCCCTTCGCGATGCACACGCCCCCTTGGGCGTCTATGCCGTGCTGGGCAATCACGACCACTGGGTCGATGCGACCCAAGTCAAGCAGCGGCTCCACCAAGTAGGGATTCAGGTGCTGGAGAATCGCAATCTTCAGTTGAGAAAAGGTGCGACTCGCCTTGTACTGGTGGGTGTTGACGACCTCTGGAGTGGGCGACCCGACTGGCAGCGCGCTTTCGCTGGTGTGCCGGCGTCCGACAGGGTGCCGGTCATCCTGCTTTCGCATAATCCCGACGCTGCGCTCCATCCAGCTCATAAGCGGGCTTTCTTAATCCTTTCAGGGCATACCCACGGCGGACAAGTGTGGGTGCCAGTGTGGTTGAATCGCTTGCTTATCCGCCTCTTTGGTCGCGGAGTCACCCCCAAGACACGCTACGGGGGTCAACATCCGTATGGGGTTACGCGCCAAAATAATACATGGGTCTACATTACCAGCGGTGTCACGGTGGGGCGAGCGGTTCCCCGATGGTTCACCCGACCTGAGATTGCCCTCATCGAGTTAACACCGCTGCATGGGCGCAAGCGTTCGCCACAGCGGTAATCATTCCAATTTCCCATGTATCCTCGTCTGCATTATCAGGTACAATAGGGGCATGCGAGCAGGCTGGGTCTGGCTCCTGGCACTCACTGCAGGCTTGGCATGCGCCGATCGAGTGATTGAGGTTCCGACAGGGCGCTTGCTCTATCCGCAGTTCCTTAAAGCGGAGCTGGGCATATTGCAAGGCGATAGGACACGCGAGCGATGGGTGATTAACTGGCGCGTGGGCAGCTATCTGGAGCTCCATGCCATGCGGTCCGGCGTGGCGAACCAGCTGGAACTGGTGGGTGTGCAGGTCAATCTCTATCCCGAAATCCCCAATTACGCGCCGGGGCTTTCAGTCGGTATCCGCGACCTGTTCGACCGCTCCGCTGAAGGACGTGGCTACTACCTTGCGCTCTCCTACAGCGTGTCGACGCTGGGTGAGACCCCTTTAGACTATGACCTTCGCTTTCATATCGGGATAGGCTTCGAGGGGATGCCTGCCCTGTTCGTCGGCTTCGAAATCCCGCTGACCAACCACCTGTTCATGCTGGCGGAGCATATCGGCAACCAGATCAACGCAGCCCTCGTCTGGCAGCCCATCCCGCAGGTGCAGCTTCGAGCCACCCTGCTCCAAAACAGAACCAGTTGGGGTCTGCTCATCCAGCTGGGGGAGGAATAACGATGGCACTCTCCATGAACTATCTCATCGTGCGCACAAAGGACCACAACGAGGTCATTCACTCGCTGGAGCGTTTCCTGCAGCGATACGAAATCGATATCGAGCCAAACGAGGCGACGCTTTATGAATGGGAACCCGACCCGGAGGATCGCTTCTATCGCTTCCAGCCGCTGAATGGCTGGCAACGGTTCATCATCCCCAACGCCCTCGATCTGGAGCCGGAGGAGTTTTTCGAAGCGTTGTGCTACCTTTCCCAAGACCTGGAGACGGTCGTGATGAACTTTGCCCTGCAGGAGAGCATGTTGTGGAGCTATATGCTGTTTCGGGACGGCATCCTGCAGGATGCCTACATCAACGACCCAGAAGAGGTGTTGGCAACTATGCCGCCGGAGTTGGCGGAGTTGGTGGAGGGCGATATGACGGAGTTCTATGGCGAGGTCGCGCTGTTGAGCGAGTTGTTCAGCGTGCCCGCCGAGACGATCGAACCCTACCTTATCCCGCTCACCGATGAGGAACGCGACTTGGATATGGAGTTATATGCCCATGAGGATGATGAACATCCGCTCAACGATGGGCATGTGTTGTTCGATTTCACGCGGCGGCTGGGTGTGCCTATCCCTCAACCGTTCGGGGCGAAGCGCGAGCCAGCCGTTGCCGAGTATCTTTTGTTATAAAGAACATTCCAGCGAGACAGTCCAATGTTGAGCCGCAGCGGAGCCAGCAGGTGGTTAAGGCTGGTAGAGTTTGTTCGGTGTGTGCCGAGCGATCGGGCTGCATGGGTGGGGCACGCGCTGGTGGTGCTCAGCGTGGCGCTGATGGTGGGAGTGGGGCTGTATCTGCATCCGGACCCATCGGGGCACGGCACGCACCAGCAGTTAGGCTTGCCTCCATGCAGCATCTACTTCTTCACGGGGCGTCCATGCCCCTCCTGTGGGCTGACCACCAGTGTGAGCGCGTGGCTGCATGGTGATGGGCGGCTGGGCTGGCGCGCCAACCCGTTCGGGATTGTGGTGCTGTTGATCGCAATAGGGGTTGGACTGAACAGCCTGATGGTGCTTCTCTTTAAGCGCAGCTTGCGCCTCCATCCCCTCCTTCTCAACTGGGGTCTAATCTTGTTGATTTTGGGCTGGCTGATTCATGGGATTTTGCGATTCGCTTTTTGGTAAGGGGATCTCACGAACCCGATTCCCCTCTATCTTGAGTCGCCCCTCCACGAAGAGCCGAATCGCCCGCACATAGGTGGCATGCTCCACAGGGAGCAGGCGTGCCGCCAGCGTTTCGGGCGTGTCGTCGTCGCGCACCTCCATCACGCTTTGCAGCACGATGGGTCCCGTATCGTATTGCTCATCCACGAAATGGACGGTGCAACCTGTGACTTTCATTCCGCTTTGCAGCACCGCTTCATGCACACGCAAGCCGTACATGCCTTTCCCCCCAAACAGTGGCAAGAGGGCGGGATGAATGTTCAGGATGCGATGGCGGTAGGCACGCACCACATTCGCCGGAAGCAGCCGCACATAGCCCGCTAAGCAGATGAGGTCGGGCTGCACCTCGCGCAGCACCTTCAACAGGGCATCGCCATACGCCTCGTCGCTGGGAAAGGCTTTGGGGTCTATCGTGCAGGTCGGCACACCCAGCTCTTGCGCCCGTTGTAAGGCGGGTGCATCCGCGCGCGTGCCAATCACCAACACGACCTCGCTGTCGGGAATCTCGTGATGCTGGCATGCTTCGATAATCGCTGCCATGTTGGTGCCGCGTGCCTTGCCCGATACCAGAATGCAGAGCCGTTTCATCCTTCCACCACCCAGAGAGCCACGGCGAGGGCGTCGGTGTGGGTATGCGTGATGCTCACAAGCCAGCGTCCTTCCCCTGCGATTTGTGCCGAGCCACCATACAGTCGGACACGAGGCGCGCCATGCTCATCCGGCAGAATTTCGACTTCCTGCCAGCGCAGGGGGCGTCCCACCGCCTTCGCGATGGCTTCCTTCGCTGCCCACCGCCCGGCGATACGCTGGACGGCAAGATGGGCAGAGCGCAGGCAATAGTCGCGTTCCGCTGGCGTTAAAATGCGCTCCACAAAGCGCGGATGGCGCTGCCAGGCGCGCTCAATCCGCTCCAACGCCACGATGTCCAGTCCGACGCCACGAATCATTTCTTTGAATTTGTCAGGGCACTTATCCCGCGCTGCACCCCCGATAGGATGACCTCGCCCAGTTCCGCGCCGTTGAAGGAGACGGTCGCCTCGTAGCCACCCTTCTCATATTCCTCGCGCGTGAGGATGTAGCCAATCCAGTCGTTGACGAGGGCAACGGGTGCCACCATCGGGAAGCCGTGCGCTTGCCCCAACCGGCGTGTTTCCAGTCCCAGCGCGGTAATTGGCTCGCCTGGGAAGCCGACCAGCAGCAGCGTGCCCAGCACCAGCAGGGAAATCGGGGCTTCGGGCGGCACGAGTTGACGCACCAGTTCGTTGAGCAGGCTCTCGGGCACTTTGTATTCGCGTCCTGCTGACTGCTGAAACTCTGGGTGCGGGCGTGCAGGGGGCAGCGATACGGACACTTGGTGTGTCTGCAGGCGTGGCGGGGCAGGTCGAACCTGATTCAGCAGGCGCAGCGCATGAGCCTTCAGCTGATTGCCATAGCGCTCCACCCGTTCATGCTCCGTGCTGCCCGCGTCCGCGACGGGCGACACATCCCCCTGCGCCCCGTTCAGATAGAGGGCAACCGCGCCGTTGCCCAGAAACGCCTCCAGCCCGTTCTGCAGGATGCCCGGAAACTCCGCGGAGACCTCCATCATCGTGTGGGAGTAGATGGTGGGATGCGCCGCGTAGATGACCAGCACGGCAATCGGTTTGCCAGCGGGTGTATTCAGGCGGGCGACGGTCATGGTGGGGTCGGTGATGCCGCGCCCGCGCCGATTGCGGTTCAGACCGGGCACGGGTTCGGCATGGAGCGCGAGCCGCGCAGGCTGCAAGCGTGACTGCGCCAACCGGATTGCCTCGGTGATACGCTCCGCCGTGAATCGTAGCAGCTCCGGCTGGAAGGTCGCTACGCCCGGGATGGGGAAGCGCATCCGCTCATTCATGCCCATCGCGTCGGGGGCGCAGTGGGTGTGGCTTGCCGCCATAAAGAGTTGATGCGGTGCTAACTGAGTCGCTTTCAGCACGGCACGGGTCAGGCTACCCGGCACCAACAGGTGATCCAGTGCGACCACCACCACCTGCTGCTTGCCCTGCTGGAGTGCAAGCGCACGCGCATAGATGGGGTCATGGACGCCCACAGGCGGCATGTTGAGCCGTGCGCCATAGCCACCCAGCTGCACCCGAATCTGCCGAATATCAGGTGTGATATCGACCTTCGCTGCCCCCGCCTGCAAAGTGGCACCGCGTTGCATCGTTGTCCCCTTAGTCGATGCTCAACACGATTTTGCCGAAGAAGTCGCGGCTCTCCAGCTTTTCGTGGGCGGCGCGTGCCTGCTCCAACGGGAACACGCTGTCCACCACCGGCTTGAGCTGTCCCGATTCGACATATTTGAGCAGCTGCGCCAGTTCCGCGCGTGTGCCCAGATAGGCGCCGTAAATCTCCAGCTCGCGGCTGAACAGGTAGCGGATATCGAACTGCCCGTTTTGCCCCGTGGTTGCACCGCAGGTGACGAGCCGTCCACCCTTGTTGAGCAGACGCACGCATGAATCGAAAACCGCTTGCCCGATATGCTCGAAGACCACATCGATGCCCTCGCCCTCGGTTTTCTCCTTGACCTCGCGCCACCATTCTGGGTTGCTATGATTGACCACGATATCGGCGCCCAGTTCAAGCGCGCGTGCCATTTTCTGCTCGTTGCCGGCGGTCGCAATCACCAACGCGCCGCGCAGCTTGGCGATTTGGATAGCCGCGCTGCCGACACCACTGCTACCCCCCATAATCAGTGCCCACTCACCGGGTTGGAGCCGCGCCCGATGGATGAGCATATGCCACGCCGTGAGGAACACCAGGGGTACCGCGGCGGCTTCAACAAAGCTCAAAATGGTCGGCTTAGGCAGCAGGTTGCGGGCAGGCACCACGATATATTCGGCGTAGCCACCGGGGCGATGCGCCCCGATCACCTCCACGCTGAGACATAGATTTTCGCGCCCGCACCGACAATAGCGGCACTGCCCGCAGCTGATGATAGGGTAGACCACCGCCAAATCGCCCCGCCGCCATTCCCGCACCCCCGGTCCCACCTCGACCACTTCACCTGCAATATCACTCCCCAAAATATGGGGCAGGGGCGTGTTATAGGCAGGGATACCGTTGCGCACCCAGATATCGAGATGGTTTAATGCGCACGCTCGCACCCGCAACAGCACCTCCCCCTGTTGGGGCACAGGGTCGGGGACATCCGTTTCGTAAATCAACTTCTCTGCCGTGCCAAACTCATGCAGTCGCACCGCCTTCATAGCGGGCATGATACCCGATTCAAGCACCATGAGCGAGTTGCGGAATGAGGAATCGAGCGCGTTCGACGGCGGCATAGGGTGGCTCTGGCGGCGCATAAATCGCTAAACCGAACAGGAGCCGATCAGCGAGGTCGCGTCGGGCTTCATCGCCTGCGCGCATCGCCCGCATGCGGTAGACCGCCAGCAAACGGAGCGTGGTGCCCAGCGAGAGCGCGGTCGAATGGCGCAAGGTCGTGCTTAATTCCTCCCATTCCGCATCGAGTTCCTCGCGTGGCAGGCGTTGCCGTGCCTCCAGCTCCGCCTCGATAAGCGTGCGTAGCGTGCCATGCAGCCGCGCCATTAACTCGGGCAGGGGGTCGCGCCGCCCCAGCAGCGAAATCTGCACATAGCCCTCGAAGGCGAGGCTGCCCTCCCCATACAGCCCGCGCGTGTGGCAGCCAAGCGTTTGCAACGCTTCGAGCCAGCGGGTAATCTGGCGCGCCCGCTGCAACCCCATCAGGTGCATGAGCAGTCCCAACCGCACCCCTGAACCGAGGTTGATGGGGGATGCGGTCAGATAGCCCAGCCGACTGGAGTAGCCCCAGCGGACGGGCAGGGCGTTCAGCCACTCCTCCGATTGGCGCAGCTCGTTCACCATCCGTTCGGGCTGCCAACCAGCGTGGGTAATCTGCAGCCGAAGGTGATCCTCCTCATTCAGCAAGGCGCTCACGCTCCCATCCGCGTTCAGTAGCACCCAGCGGTGGGGCAGAGCCGGCAACAGGGCAGGGCTAATGAGCCGCGCGCCTGCCAACCGCGCCCGCTGATCGATGTCCAGACGGCTCAACTCGATTGCACCGCCCGCGCCCAAACCCAACGGTTCCAGCGCTGCGCGCAACTGCTTGGCGACCGCCTCCAGCTGCGCCTCTGTCGCCACATGGGGAAACGGCAAATGCAGCAGGTTGCGTGCCAGCCGCACCCGCTGCGACAGCACCACATCCCGATAAGGCGCAGGCTCCTTCAGCCACCCCAGCTCTGTCATCCGTAGCAAGGTTCCACATATCCATGCCGCGCTCCTGCAGAGCTTGCGGAGCGGAAGGGATAGGTGTATAATTAGTCTCTGGGGAGCTAAGCGATGTGGAAGCGGGGTTTTACCCTGATTGAGTTGCTGGTGGTGATAGCCATCATTGCCATCCTGGCAGCCATTCTGTTTCCGGTGTTTGCCCAGGCGCGGGAGAAGGCGCGTCAGACCCAGTGCCTGTCCAACCTGCGGCAGTTGGGGATGGCATTCCTGATGTATCGCGGCGATTACGAGGGACGCAATCCGGGCAACGGCGATGGAAACTGCATGGGGCGCTATCCGGGCACTCCCTGGCCCCACTGGATGCGTGGGTTCCTCTGGACTTCGCAGGCGCAGTGGGTGCCCTGCATCTACATTGTGCCCGTTGGACAGGAGCGCACCGCGCCCGTTAACCGTGCTTGGATCGAGGCGGGTGGGGTTCGCGCGGGGGTTCTGTTCGCCTACACTAAAAACGCTGCCATCTATGTTTGCCCCTCTGACCGACGCCCCGACAAGATGCTGAGCTACTCGATGAACGCTGGGGCTGCCTTTATTCCAGAGACGGAGGTGGATCGCCCCAGCAAGTTCGCGATGCTTATCGACGAGCAATACACCCTGAATGATGGCGCGTACCATCCCGTTACGGCGGACTGCCCCACCATCGCCCATAATGAGGGAGCGACCTTCCTCTTTTTCGACGGGCATTCCCGATGGCTGCGCGCCATCAAACCACCTGTCATCTTCAACTGCCCACAGAGCGTGCCGGATCACTACTTCTGTTGGCGCATTCCCATCACGATGCAGGAATCGTCCCGATATGCGCCCTTCTGTCAGCGGGAGTGAGCATGTTCATCAAAATCTGCGGGATTACGCGCCCGGAGGATGGGAGGGTGGCAGTGGAGGCGGGTGCGGACGCGCTTGGGTTCGTGTTCGAGCCGCGCAGCCCACGCCACCTGCCAAACCGCCCGAATTGGCAGCAGTGGGTGGCGACCCTGAAGGGGGTTCAGCGCGTGCTGGTGATGGCGAATCCAGTTCACATCCCTGCCGAGTGGAGCCTGTTTGATGTCATCCAGTGCAACTGGCAGGGGGATGTGCCACCTGAATCGTTTAGGGCGAGCTTGCCGCCGCTTCCCCTTTGGCTTGCTTTGCGCATCAAGCCCGACGAGAGTGCCGAAACGGTGTTGAAGACGATGTGGGTGTATGCGCCTTTCGTGGAGCGTTTTGTGCTGGATACCTATCATCCGGAACAGCCCGGCGGCACAGGCATAACCCATGATTGGGCGCGAGCGCGCCAAATAGTGCGTGCTGCACCCCAACCTGTGCTGTTGGCGGGCGGGTTGACCCCCGAAAATGTGGCGGAAGCCATTCGGCAGGTTCAGCCCAGCGGCGTGGATGTCAGCAGTGGGGTGGAAGCCGTACTCGGCATCAAAGATGCGGCGCGTATCCAGCAGTTCATCCAAGCGGCACGAGGTGCCTGACATCGCGGCTCTCCCTTACGAAGGGGAGAGGGCGAAGCACCGTTCAACGCCGCGTGTAGACCTGCCCAACCCATGCCGCCAGCGGCGGGATTAACTCCTCAAGGCGAGCTTCCTGCTCCTCTAACGGCAGCTGGAGATACTCTTCGATCCGTTGCTGCCAGGCTTGTCGCTCCATCGGCTCGGCGTATGGCTCAAGCTCTTCCAGCAGGAGGCGATGGGCGGCTTTGCGTTGCATCACTTCGAGCGCGTCCAACATCTGGCGGTGGCTCCCGCCTTCCCAGATGGGCAGCACCATCGCCTCGCGCAGCAACCGCTCGACCCCGAACTCCGATAGCACTCCCGCCCCACCATGCACCTCCATGCACCATTTCGCGCCTAATGCTGCCTGTTCCGCCGTCCAGTATTTTGCCAAGTGCGTTATCAAACGGAAGAGATGATAGCGCGGGCTGTAGGGCGGTGTCTCGTGCCACACCTCTTGAAGCAACCGAACGGCGCTCCAAGTCAATGCGAAGGCGTGGTGCAGGCGTTGGCGCCAGCTTTCGAACTGGTGGCGCATAAGGGGCTGCTCGATAAGCGGTTTGCCGAAAGCGACCCGATGACGCGCAAACTGCTCCGCCTCGGCGATAGCGCGTTGCAGCAACGCCACGCTGCCGATGCTGTTGGCGACTCGTGAGATGTTCAGCACCTCCAGAATGAGGTAGACGCCATGTTCCGCGCTGCCGAGCAGATAGGCTTCGCTGTCGATGAACTCGACCTCGCCTGTGGGCACGGAGCGCGTGCCGATTTTGTCTTTGATGCGGCGCGTGAAATAGTTCAGGCTGCCGTCCTCGCGCCAGCGTGGTACGAGAAAGAGGGCAAGCCCGCGAATGCCTTCAGGCGCGCCTTGGGGACGCGCTGCCACCACCGCCAGTTCCGCACCCAGATTACTGCAGAAATATTTCTCGCCGCGCAGCCGATAGCGCTCACCGTCAGGCATGGCAACGGTCTGCACATTTGCGCCCAAATCGGAGCCGCCCCCAATCTCCGTCATCCATGTGGCGCCCTGCCATACCGTCTCATCCCGCTTCAGCAGGTGGGGGAGGTAGCGTTCCTTCAACAGGGGATGCCCATATTTGGCAAGTGGAACCGCTGTGGCGAGGCTTACCGTGTGCGGGCAGTAGAGGCCGGGGTCATAAAACGCGGTGATATAGCCCAGCGCGAAACTCGAGAGCCAGTCGCCTTCGTCCAGCACACGCCAGACAATCCCATGCTGATAGGCTTGCAGCAGCATCTCGCGGTAGCCCGCTGGCATCACGATTTCATCCACGCGCTCGCCTTGGCGATTATACAGGCGCAGCCATGGCGTGCCTGCCCGATCGACGCTCTCCGAAATGGCGCGCCCCTTCGTCTCCCACCAGGCATGATAGGCATGCAAGGTATCGGCGCATGGGAGACGCCCCAGCTGCGCCTCCAGAAAGGCAACAGGATGGTTCATTTGCCCCTCGCCTCCTGTGTCGCGCGGATAAAGGCTTCGAACAGGGCGCGCGTGGCGGTGGCGTAGGGATCACGCTCCGGGTGCCACTGCACGCCAATAAAGAAGGGATGCGACGGGTCCTCGATGCCCTCAATCACCCCATCGGGCGAGTAAGCGACGGCTCGCAACCCCTCGCCCAACTCCCGTACCGCCTGATGGTGCGCGCTCACAATCTCGAACTGCTCCTGCCCAATCAGCAGGCGCAGGCGTGAATCGGGTTCCAAGCGTACGAAGTGGCGTGGGTTTTCCGACTCGTCTGGCTCTCGCCGATGGCGCAACTTCACAAAGGGCAGTTCGGGCAGGTGCTGATAGAGCGAGCCGCCACGCCACACATTCATCAGTTGCGCCCCATAGCAGATGCCCAGCACCGGCTTACCTCGTGCCTCGAAGGCACGCAGCAGCGACCACTCCATCTCGAAGCGCGGGCGTGCCACGATACGCACGGTTGGGTGCGGCTCCTCACCGAAAAGGTGAGGGTCGATATCCGCTCCGCCCGGAACGAGCAAGCCATCCAGCAGGTCGGCGAGCGCATCCGCATCGGCACCTGGCGGGACTAACACCGGCACGCCTCCTGCACCACTAACTGCCAGCGCGTAGGCGTCCTCCATCTGCAGGTTGCCGAAGCCGTCCGCTTCCGCACGCCAATCGCAAGTAATACCGATAAGCGGTTTGCGTGAACGCATCGATACAACTCCCAACCCTATGATACCCGCTCGCGGAAATGAGGCGAGTTCCGATAGGCTTGAGCCGATGCTTTTCGCTCGCTGGTGCGAAACACTCTCAGGTGTCAAAGGATGAGACGGGGGTGTTCGAAAATCGGGTCGATCTTCACCCCCTCCTTTAGGTTCCCCCTGCAGGCAGGGGGAACCCTGTCTTGCTTTTTCGGTTCTCCTCGCTTGCGGGGGGAACCTGCAGGAGGGGGCACAATCACTGAATTTTTGAACGTCCTCATAGATGAGGCTGAAACCTTTTCGCCCAGGAACCAGTCAAAAATCCTGAAGGAGGAGAGCGATGGTCTCTTGGCGTTTGATTTCGGCTATCTCACTGGGAAGTGGGCTGGCACTGATGCTAAGTGGCTGCGGAGGCGGCGGTGCTGTGCCGATGACGGGGCGTCTCCATGTTGTTGTGGAGAAGAACCCCATCACCGTAGGTGAGACCGCCACTTTAGAGGTTCGTCTTGTCGATGCCAGTGGTAATCCCCTTCCGAATGCCCAGTTCGCGGTTGAGTCGACGGAGCCGTTCGTTGCGGATGTAAGCGGGGAAAGCGGGCACTATCTCATTCGTGCGCTTGCGCAGGGTCGAACTCTATTGCGCGTGCGCGAGCAGCGCACGGGTGCCCAGCAGACACTCGAAATTGCGGTCAACTCGCCACCGATTCCTGCCGCTCGCATCGAGATTATCGCCGAGCGCACCATGCTCACTGTGGGCGAAACGGTGCCCTTCCGCGCAGTGGTCTATGACCAGTCGGGTCAAGTGATTTCCGTTCCCGTACGCTGGTTCTCCAGCGACACCGCAATTGTTCAGGTGAACACCAGTGGCGTGGTGCAAGCCCGCGCGCTGGGTCAGGCAAGCATTATCGCCCGCCTGGAGGATGGCTCCCTCTCCGCTTCCGTGCAAGTACAGGTGGTGCAAGAGCTACCTGGCACAGGGGGCGTGGATGTCTCCATCAATTAGGAGGTGGTTTCCTATGCGAGCGATTAAGCTGGTTGGGACGCTGGTTATAGTGGCACTTATGCCTTTGATTCTCGGCAGCTGTGGTGGTGGCTCCGTGGTGTCGCCTGCCACCGGTACCATTGCGGTCTCCGTTCGCTTTCCGGAGTCGAGCCGTTTAATCCCTGCCAACACCCGGGCGGTCAGACTGCAGCTACGCCATGATGACACGCCCGTTGCGACTGCGCTTATCCCGCGACAAGGCAACATCGCCCAGCACCGGTTCACCAACCTGGTAGCCGGCACCTATACGCTCATCGCCACTACCCATGCGGATAACGAGGGGCAAACTACCGCCACCGCACGAGGCATAGTGAGCGTCGAGGTGCGTCCCAGTGAGGTACGCCCCGTTTCGCTCAATCTGGCAAGTACGGTGGTGCAGCTCAGGGTCGCACCTCAGATGGCGACTGTGGTGCGACCGGGTGCGCGTATCCCATTCGGCGTGGTGGGCTTAAATGCCGACGCTGAGTATGTGCCGCTCTCACCTGACCGAATCCGATGGAGCAGCAGCAACCCAGCGGTTGCGACCGTCGATCAAAACGGTGTGGTGCGGGTAGTGAGCATCGGCACGACCACGATTACCGCTTACGATGAGGAGAGCCAGCGTTCGGGTAGCTACAACCTCACCAGTGGCGGTGAAGGTGGGGCGACTGCGATTCCCGCCGGCGAATGGATTCTGTTCTCGGAGATGGTCGATTCTACAAAAGCGCGCCTTGTCGCGGTCTCGCCCGATGATGCCACCAACACGATTACCCTGACCGCGCCCGCCAGCGGCTTGGGTGACAAGTATGCAACCTATCGCGCTGGGGGCGATTATCTTGCCTTCGTGCGCATCCAGAGCAACACCAGCAACGAATTGCGCGCGTTCAACTGGCGCACAGGCGAGACCATTATGCTGGACAGTGGCTTGATTTGGCCCGTCTTTAGCACCGACGCGAATACGGCTGTCTACGCGAAGAAAGTGGGCAGCCAGTGGGATTTGTTCGAGGTGCCATTGGCAGGTGGCGCGCCGCGCCGCATCACGAACACGGCTGAAGATGAGTTAGACCCCTGCCTCTCGCCCGACGGCACTCGTATCGTCTGCGTGAAGGGACGCCAGCTGGTAGAGGTGAATCGCGCTACAGGTGCGCCCAACCCCCTGCCGATGGGCAACTACCTCTTCGCTTTCTTCCCCACCTACACGCCCGATGGTCAGAACCTTGTGTTTGTTGCTCGTTTGCAAAACGAGGTGCATTTGGCGGCGTTGCTGGGACGCACAACGGTGCGACAACTTAGCACCAATGTCGTGCGCTTCGCCTTGCGCACAACGGGTGCAGGGGTCGAAGTGCTGTTCGCGCGCCTTTCACCCGATAGCGGCATGTGGCTGGCGTCGCTAAGTGGCTCAGCTCGCCGCGTTTCGGGTCTCACCCCCAAGTTGGGCTTCGCCATTTCACCTGACCAGAGCCGCGCCGCGCTTTGCGATTCGAGCTTCAAGGTGCGCATGCTCAACCTCGACACGGGAGCCGACAGCGCGTTTGCAAATGCCAGCTACATTCTGCCATTATGGACGACCTTCGGCACGCGAGCCGTTAGGAGTGGCAGTCTCGGTGTGCCTGCTGCCGACACCTTGCTGGCTTGGCATGGCACAGGTCTGTTGCCCCACCACTACGAGGAGCTGCTGAACCTGCTACGGTAGACTATTTGCCCTCCTTACGCTCCTCCACAGTAGTCCAGCAGGGAGGGTGTTCGAAAAATGGCTCCTTCTGCGTGTTTTGGGATGCTTTTGACAGGGGCGTGGGGACCACGCCCCTACCTACCTCTTGGTACGGGTGCGGTTCCCACACTCTGATTTTGCAACGCTCTCTCCAGCAGGGAAGGGTCATGCGCAACTCGAATCAAGCGGAAGATGGAGGCACGGAGGCAGACCGCTTTAGAGGAACGGTTTCGCATCGGGCGCGTGCTGATAGTTGGTTGTCTGCTGGTGACCCTTACTTCGGTGATCGTGGCGTCGGCGGAGCTGGTGGCGCAGACCATCCAAATCGGGATGATGCAGTTGCCTCCTGCGGTGGTGGCGCTCCTCTTTGTGCTGATTCTGCTCAATCGTGGGCTGGGTAGGCTGAACGCGCGCTGGGCGTTCAGCCCGCGCGAACTGGGCGCGCTTTTCGTGATGATGCTGTTTGGGGGGATGCTCGCCTCGCGAGGGCTGATGGAGCGGCTTATCCCGATTCAGGTGGGATTGAGCTACTATGCGGAGGCGAACCGCTGGCACACGCTCTATTTCCCCTATCTGCAGCCGTTTATGGTGCCGTGGTCACCCCAGAATGAGCAGCCGGAGCCTTTGGTGCGCTGGTTCTATCAGCGCATCCCCGCAGGGGAGCCTGTGCCGTGGGGCGCGTGGCTCGCCTCCACCGCCAACTGGCTGGTACTGGTCGGCGCGGTCTTTTTCGCGTTTTTGTGCATCAGTGTGCTGTTGCGCAAGCAGTGGGTGGAGAACGAGCGGCTGGCGTTCCCACTGGTGCAGTTGCCGTTGGAGCTGATGCGTGGCGGTGAATTTTTGGGCAATCGCGCTTTCTGGCTGGGCGCGCTGCTACCCCTGTTCGTGTTCACCCTGAACGGGTTGCACAAAAACATCCCCACTATCCCCGAAATCACGCTCACCTACCCGCTAAACCCCTATTTCACGAATCCACCGTTGGATCGGCTCACCTTCTTTCGTGCCTATCTTTCCTTTGCAGCGATTGGCTTCTTCTTTCTCATCCCGACGGAGCTGCTGTTCAGCTTCTGGTTCTTTTATCTGTTGAGCAAGGGTGTGGAGGCGGTGGCGCTGCTGAACGGCTTTGAGACGGAGGCGCGGCATGCGGCGGCGGCAGGCTTTGTGAAGTGGAGCAGTTCGGGGGCGTTTTTTGCGGTGGCGCTCTATCTTCTCTATTCGGCGCGCCATCATCTGCGCTATATTGGGCGTGTGGTGATGGGGAGGGAGCCACCACCCCCATGCGGCAGCGAACTAATGTCCTACCGCGTGGCGTTTTGGGGGTTGGTGCTGGCTTTCCTGCTGATTGTGTTATGGTGCATGCGGATGGGCATGAGCGCGTGGACAGGTGCGGTTGTGTTCGCCATCTATCTGTTCGTGCAGGGGCTGGTGATGGCGCGCTGCACCGCCGAGGGCGGGCTGCTCATCACTGAAGGCTGCTTCACCCCGATGGATGTGGTCACTTTGGAGCGCTATGCGACCTTCCCGCCGCGCACGCTGACGGTGATGGCGTTTATTGATGGGCTGTTCACGCGCGACCTGCGCGGCATCACCATCACGGGCTATCTGGATGCCCAAAAATTAGGGGAGGAGGTGCGCCTGAACCGACGCACGCTGCTGGCAACCATAGTGGGTGGAATTGCGCTGGCGATTGGGGTGGCGTTCCTCTTTCAGTTGTGGCTGCCCTATCGGTATGGCGCGCTCAACCTCTACTCATATGTCTATCAACATGCGCCCGTGCAGTTCTTTCGGGAGAATGCGCCCTTTATGACGGGTGGTCAGACCGCGCCAATCCCCTCGTATCGTCCGCTCTTTCTGGGGTTGGGGTTTCTCATCACCTTGCTTTTGGCGTGGGCGCGGGCGGCGTTCGTGGGATTCCCGTTTCACCCGCTGGGTTTCGCAATGAGCGCAACCTGGGGGGTGGTGGTGCTATGGTTCTCGATGCTGGTAGCGTGGCTCATCAAGGCGCCATTGCTGCGCTATGGTGGCATGGCGCTCTATCGGCGGGTGCGTCCCTTCTTTTTGGGGATGATTTTTGGCGAATTTTTCTCAGCAGCGGTTTGGGCACTGCTCGCCCTCCTGTTCCATGTCGAAACACCTGATTACCCGTGGCCATAAGGGAACTTTTATCCACCCTTGCAGGTATAGAAAAACAGTATGTGGTGGCGAAAGCGACAGAGATTGGAGGAAGCGATTCAAGGGATTCGCGAGGAATTGAGGGCGATTCGGGAGTTGCTGGAGCAGCAGCTGTTGTCGTCGCAATCGGCACCTTCCGATACCCAGCCCCTGCTCCCATACCGCGCCGCAACGCCAGCTGCCCTGACAGCAAGCACGCCCTCCACCTCACGGAGTGAGCGACTGAGCGAAACCCAGATGATGCAGCAACTCGAGCATCTGCTCCGAGCGCGTCAACTTCGGCTGAATCGTTACCTCGAGGTTCAATCTCGTGGTCCTGTGGATGAAGAGATGTACCATCTTGGCTTCTTTATGAGTCAGCGCTACGCCCTGATTGCCGATTTTCTGGCGGAACTACGGGCGACCTTGGCGCAGCCCCGCACCATCTGCTTCCCTCTACACAACTGCTCTGATGAGGAGCTGGCAGTCTTGACCAATGTGGCCACGCGGCTTTATCGGCTGCGTATTCTGTATTATTATTTCTACGACCGGACGCATGGTCAAATCAAGGCGTGTGTGGACCGGCTACCTGAGTCGCGCAACTATTTGGCGGGCGCATGGTTTGAAATGGGGGTGTTTGAGGCGGTGCGTCGGTGGCGTAAAACTTTGACGGATACACCTGTCCTGCTGCTGCGTGATACGCAGCTGAATGGCAGTGGGGGCGGTGGATGTGAGCTGGACATCCTGATTTATCTGCCGCATAGCGCGCCACGATTGATATTGCTGGAATGCAAAAGCGCGTCCAGCTTGAAACCGGAGGACATCCAACAGGTGCGTCGAGCCGTTGGTCTGCTGAACCTGGGCATGCAGCAAGCCGCGGTTGTTATGCCGGAGCCACCTGCCGACCACCTTGTCGATAGTTGGGTTCAGCAAACAGGCGCCAGCATTATCGGCTTCCCCGAGATAGACCGCTTCCTAAGCGCCTGCGTCGGAAGCGGTAGGATGTGAAGAACCCCACCTGAAGTGGGTCCCGATTAGGGTAGCGGGCGTTTTGGGCGCGGTTCGAAATCGGGCAGACGCGGCGGGTTCGCTTCGATCTGCCGCATAATCTCTTCAATCGCCCGCTCCAGTTGCGGATCGCGTCCTGCCCTATAATCCTGTGGTGCATAGTCCACCTCAATATCGGGGTCGGTGCCGTAGTTCTCTACGCCCCAGCCGACATCGACGAACCAGAAGGCATACTCCGGCTGCGTGGTCAGCCCTTGATCCACAAAGACCGACTTGGGTGAGATGCCAATCACACCACCCCATGTGCGCTTGCCAATCAGCACCCCAATCTTCATGAGCTTGAAAGCGTGGCTGAACATATCGCCGTCGGAGCCGGCGCGTTCATCGGTGATAGCCACGATAGGACCCATCACCGACTCGTAGGGATAGGGGATGGGCTTGCCCCAGCGTGGCACATCATAGCCGAGCCGCTTGCGTGCCAGCTTTTCCAGCAGCAAAGGCGACACGAATCCGCCGCCGTTCGCCCGCACATCTACAATCAGCGCAGGGTAAGCCAACTCCGCCAGATAGCCCCGATGAAACTCGGCGTAGCCGCGCGGTCCCATATCGGGCACATGGAGATAGCCGACCTGCCCACCGGTTCTCTCATGCACATAGGCGCGATTGCGCTGCACCCATTCGCGATAGCGCACCATGCTCTCATCCTGCAGCGTTTTGACCAGCACTTGCCGGGTGCTTCCATCGGGTTTGCGGACGGTCAGCTGCACCGGTTGCCCCGCAAGGTGGAGCAGGCGATGCCCGGGCGTGAGCTGGCGCGTGAGTGGTTGCCCGTTGATGGCGACCAATACATCGCCTTCGCGCACATCGACGCCCGGCTCGCGTAGGGGGGAGTCGCCCGTTTCCAACCACGGGTCGCCTGCCACAATATGCACGATGCGATACCCCTGCGCCTGCTCATCCCAGACGAAATCGGCGGCAAGCAGCCCCACATTATATTGCGGCGGCTGACGATAATCGCCCCCGAACTCGTAGCAGTGCGAGGTGCCCAACTCGCCTTGCATCTCCCACATCAGGTCGGAAAACTCGCTGCGCGTGGCAACCCGCTCCAGCAGGGGATAGTAGCGGTCATACACCCGCTGCCAGTCGACACCCGACATGTCCGCGCTCCAGAAGTAGTCGCGTTGCAATCGCCACGCCTCGCGATACATCTGCTTCCACTCCTGAGTGGGCACCACCGCACAGCGCACGCGCCCCAACTCGATCCAGCCGCTCTCACGCGACGGGTCGGCATGCTCATGCTTTTCGTCGGGCTTCTGCCCGGCAGGCAGCACGCGCAGCCGCTTGCCCGACCGATAAGCAAGCGTGGTGCGATCCAGCGAAAGGGTGTAATCCGACACACGCTGAATCAGCTCTTCGCTTTTCTGATTGCGCAGGTCATAGAGCAGCAGCGTGCCCTTCGCTGGCGGCTCGGTGCGGAACCAATCTTCTTCTTCAAGGGTGCCCTCCACGGGCAGCGAGAGCGCGAGCACGCGCCCTTTGCCCAACCCTTTGACCATGCCATAGATGCCTTCGGGCAACGGCACGGTGAACACGCGCTGCTCGATGCCCTCGAAATCGATGCGAACCGCTTTGGGCGTCTCGCTCTCCTCTTTTTCGGCGGACGGTTCCTTGAGCGGGCGCGGCGCAGGTAGCAGGGGATTCGGCACATCGGCACGCAGCGTCACGCCCAGCACGCGCATCCCGCGCGGAAAGCCCAAATCAAATTGCAAGTTATCAAACACGGGGTTATAATCACGATAGGAAACAAAATAGAGCAACTCGCCATCGGGGTCCCAGTCAGGCAGAATGTCGCGGAATTCGGGCGTGGTGATAGGGTAGTGGGTCTCCGTTTGTGTGTCATAGATTTTGATAATCGTGGTGCGCTCGTTGGGGGAGATGCCATATGCCAGCCAGCGTCCATCGGGCGACCATGCGACCCCCGCAATCGCGAAAAATGCCGACCAGAGGGCGGAATGCTCCGCTTTGTCCACCACCTTATATGTGCCTGTTTGGAGGTCAATCAGCAGCAGTTCGAAGCGATGATTGGTCAGTGCCACGCGGTCATCGACGGGTGAGACCTCCAGCCAATAGGCGTGCCCGATGTCGATCTGTTCATAGCGGGTGACGGAGCCGTCGGGCAAGTGGAGTTCCAGTCGTTCCTCGCCGCTGGCGTCGGAGACCGTGACGAGCCGTTCACCATCGTGCAGAAAGCGGGTGAGGCGGTAGCGCACGCCCTGTGCCTCCCCTCGCTGAATCACAGCTCCTTCCCAGTTGCCCATGACGAAGGGCTTACCCCGCACGGTCAGCACCAGTGAATGCCCTTTCGGGTGCAGGGTGTATTCCTGCAGATATTTGTCAGGCTCCACGAACTTACGCTGTGCCTGGACGCGCGGGCTGCGCAACTCCACCGGAATCAGCCGATTCTCGCCCGTCAGAAGGTCCAGCACATAGAGGTCTGCCCCCGCGTGATAAACAATTCGCTTGCCGTCGGTGCTGGGGTAGCGCACATAATATTCCGTGTGGTGCGTGTGCTTTTGCAGGTCGCTGCCGTCGGGCAGGCAGGAGTAGATATTTGCGATGCCCTCGTGGTCCGAGACGAAATAGATGCGCTCACCAATCCACATGGGAGCCGTGAGGTCGCCTTCGGTGGGTTTGAACCGTTCGAATTGTCCATCGCCTTTTCGGTCGATCCAGAACACGCCGGCGGTGCCGCCGCGGTATCGCTTCCAGCGGGCGGGGTCGCCTGTATGTCTGCCCAGCAGCACTGCGCCATTTGGACCGAAGGCGATATGGTTTGCCAGCCCGTAGGGGTACTGGATGGGCAGCCCGCCTTCGAGAGGCACGCGCCAGAGCCAGATTTCGCGTGGGGGGCGCGCCGCATTGCTGGAGTAAATAACCGATTCGCCATCGGGTGTCCAGCCCACCACCTGCACGCGCCCTGCGCCCTGATAGGTGAGTCGGTGCGGCTCACCACCCTCCGCTGGCATCACATAGACTTCGGGCTGCCCCTCATCTTTCGCTACAAAGGCAAGCCAGCGTCCATCGGGTGAATAGTGGGGCGTGATGACCTCGCTCAGGCTGGTGGTCAGCCGTCGCGCCACCCCACCTTCTATCGAAACCGTCCACAAATCATCTTCGCACACAAAGGCAATCTGCTCGCCATAGATGGTCGGAAACCGATAGTATCCTCTGTGCATAGCGGAGGGGATTATACCCTTCAGCACCCGCTCCCAAAATTAAACAGCACTATCAACAGGTCGGCGTCGTCCACAACGCCATCCATGTTCAGGTCTTCGGGGAGGTCGCCCGTCTGTCCGAAGGCGAACAGCACCATCAGCAGGTCGGCATCGTCGATGCAGTCGTCACCGTTCACATCGCCCAGGATGAGCACCATGCGCAGATAGGGATCGAGGGTGTCGCCACCGGGCACCAGCACTTGCCGAAAAGTCTGCGAGAGGGCGCCCCGCGGCTTAACCCGCACCTGCCAGAGAGGCAGATAAAAGCCTGGGTCATTATAGAAAGCCGGTCCGCTCGCCGCGTCGAGCTGTGCCCGCCAGACTCCATCTGCGTCGGCGATTAGCGAAAAGGTGCTGGAAAAGGCTGAAAGGGGATTCGACACGATGACCTCAACGGGTCGTCTCGAACCGTCATGTTGCAACAAACCGATCAGCAAGGGTCGCTCCACCTCCTGATGAGCGAAGAAGAGCAGACCCGGCAACTCATTACGCCCGAACTGCATGTCGAGCGCACCGTAGAAAAAGCGATTGCGCGGTACATCCGCAGGAATAAGCAAGGTGAATGAGCGTGAGGCACCCACAGGGAGCGCAATCGGCTCAATAAAGTCAGCTGGAAACTGCTCTGTCCAGCCAGTTAGCTCGGGTCCACATGACAGCAGGCGGTCGCCACGCAGGTAGAGCTGGAGCGTGCCCTGAAACGGGATGGTGCCGCAGTTGGTGATTCGGAAACGGACAAGCCGCTGACCATCTGGCAGGCGCAGCGAGGGAAAAAACCGCCAGCAAGCCGTGGGGCGAGCCATCGTCCCTATATCGCGTTCCCAGCGCAGATTCGAAATGCCCACAGCACCTCCATTCCACTGCGCGCTCTCATGACAGAGGCTCCAATAGCTACCCGGTATCACGCCCTCCGCGTCGATGTTCCGCTCCACACTGCCGAGAAAGAAATGCTCCAGGTGAGGCGGTTGCGGTATAGGGGCGGGCGGATACTGAACCTGATCGCGCGCCAGCCCATCCTGGTCCGTGGTGGCAATGTCATAGCGGAGGGTTGGCACGACAAAATCGGCACGAAAACGCAACCGGAACAGCTGCTGCATTCCACCGCTGGGAGTGGGCACATTCAGCTGCTGCGATTGCGCTGAATCGGCGGGCACATTCAGCGTTCCCAGAATTTTCACCCGCTTCACATACTCTTGGCTCTGGCTGCCCTGCACCACCCGAAATTGGATATAGAAGTCTTCGGCAGGGGTTTTCGTGTTCATTTTGAAGCGGAAGGTGCGGCTGCCGCCGTTTGGGGGGATGCGATCGCCAGCCGTGTTCGCTTCGAAACGCAGCGCTTTCGGGATGGCATCCCAGGGCACATCGGGGAAGATCCCCCAACCACTGGGCACCTGCGTCGCTTGCAGCACATTGGCAGTGGTATACAGCACATGGAGCTGGTCCACCGCCCAGCCAGGGCTGGCGGGATTATTATTGACCACAACCATCTGGTATTCCACATTGGCTGGGTCGATGAGGCTAAGCGTGATGGAGACATTCTGTTGGGCGAACGCGGTCGCTCCCAGCAGCATCGTCACGAAGCACCCGATAAACCGCTCTTTTCCTCTCATTAAGAACCTCCAACCTATTATACCCAAAATCCCCCCTGGTGGGGATGCACCAGGGGGGATTGGCAGGCACGGCAGGGGTCTTGATTAGCAGCCTTGACCGAAGGCGAACAGCACCGTCAGCAGGTCGGCATCATCGACCACGCCGTCACCGTTCACATCCTCCGGCAAGCCAGAGCCAGTTTGTCCGAAGGCGAACAGCACAGCAAGCAGATCGGCGTCGTCCACACAGCCGTCGCCGTTCACATCGCCAGGAGTTGGCGGCGTATTACCCGATTCGCCGTCGCCGCCCATCACAATCTGTTCCAGCACCCAGCCTGCAGGCACCTCGACGGGCAAATTAAAAGTGACAGGCACCTCGATTTCGGGTGGAACCGGGTCGCCAACATGGGGCCATTGCAGTCTGGCGAATTCACCCGTGTTTTCCGATTCGACGACGATGCCGTTTTCATAGCGCAGGTGGAGGCGTGACTCCGACCCACCTCCAGCAGTCCTCGCTTTCATGAGGGTGACATGCCCACCATAGCTTGGTCCTGGTCTAACATGCGCCGTGTCGCCCCAATCGTCGCCATCGGAATCCTGATACTCCCAGCTGAAACCGCTGGCGCGCAGGTCGAACAGCACCTCGTCGCGAGTTTCGCCTGTCGCTGGGTTGCGTAGCTTTAGCACTACGGGGTCATGGTTTTGCACACCGCACTCACCCCCGACAATATCATCAAGGGCAGGCTGCCACTGGATAAGCCCAGCCGCGTTCGGCATGCCACACTGGATGACGATGTGGGATTTGGCAATCGCCTGGGCACCAGACTGACGACAATTAGCGCAAGCACGACCGAAAGCCTCGTGCATGCCTTGCACGCAGTTCGTGCCCGGAATCCAGTTTACTTGGAAGCGGGCACAAGCGGCGGCAATAGCGCATTGCTGCTGCGTTGCCGCTGTGGTGCACTGGGTGTCGTTGCTGGGAATCGGATAGATGGCAGACCCAGCGTTCGTGTTGGTAACGGGTGGGAACCACGCAGAGGCTTGGGTGAACCAGTCCCACTGTACCTGGGCAAATTGGCATCCATTCAAGCACACCTTGAAATTGTGCCGGACGCGGAAAGCGCAGCATTGCTGCTGTGCCGCTGCTGTTGTCCAAAGGAGCGCACTAAACGCGCTTACGATTAGCCCGATACTCCAAATGTTCCGTCGCATCATCGTTAGACCTCCGTCTGTGAATTTTGCGGGACGGTCAATTCCCTGCCAACGCGAGGGCGCTGGGTAGGCATCGTCCTGTCCCATCTATTAAATGCAGCCAAACCCCGAAATGTACCCTCGATTCGGGGCGATTGCCCGTTTTGCAGGGGATTCGTCTTTCGAACGGTGGTGAGTGTCTGTCTGTTCGAAACCAGAAACCCCGTGCGATGGGGTTGTCGGGGGTTGAATCCCGCCACTCTCTTTGCTCTCTTCGCCCTTGATAAGGGGGGTGAGGGAGTTCAGATTAGGCGCAGCGGTTATCTCCCCGATTTCCCGTACTTGCCGATTCGACCCCACTGAAGGTCGATTGGTTCCATTATAACCCATGGGTGTCTCCGATTAGCCTCGCACATCTGCCAGATTTTGCAGGCTGGTGCGCAGCCGCTCACGGGCGTGCTGGCGAGCGCGGATGACAGCGCGTGGCGTGAGCCCCAACAGGGCCGCAATCTCGCGGTCGCGTAAGGGGGTGTGTTGCACCAATTGTGCCAGAGGGGGCGTCGTCGCCTCCTGCAAGTGTCGATGCAGGGCTGTGCCACCTGCCTCCAGTAGGCTTGTCGCCAAATCGCTCTCCAAGTGGAGCAGGAACGCCAGCGCGTGGTGGCGTGGCATGCACAGCAACTGGTGCGCCACTCTCGGCAAGCAAGCCCTCTCCTCCGAGTCGGCGAGGTCGCCCATCGTGACCAGCGGATGGCGGTCAGGGGTGAGGTCCTCCAGAAATATCTCCTGCGGTTGCCGCTGCCGAAAGCGGCAATAGAGTCGGTGCGCCGTGCGCTTGATGTAGGCTTTGAGGCACGGTTCCCAATCGGTTGCGCCCTCCGGCACCCGAAAGCGCAGGGTGGCTATCTCCACCTCACTGAGGATGTCCTCCAGGTCCTGCCGATTCAGTGGACAAAGGGTGGTGTTGTTCCAGCGCGTCAGCCATCCCCATGCATAGCGGCGTGTGAACTGGAGCATCTGCTCCATGCGCCGCTCCTGCCATCTTGCCTCGTGCGTTTCCGCAAAGTATCCTATCGTTGTCATAGCGCCACACCTCCATCTGAGGTTCTGGCGCAAGTGTACGACAGGACACTGAAAACGCACTGAAAACGCCCTGAAAACCTGTAGGTTCTTCTATGCCAGTGCCTGTTTCAGTTCGCGGATGCGCATCGCGAGATAGGTGGGGGCATCCGACACCGCTATATGCTGCGGCGACTTATCGGCACGCAAACGCACCTCTACCTGACCCTCTTTGACCGCGCGCCCGACCACCACCTGAATCGGAATGCCGATGAGGTCGGCGTCCTTGAACTTCACGCCACTGCGCTCGTCACGGTCATCATACAGCACCTCCACACCCTGCTCGAGCAGGGTATGGTAGAGCTGCTCCGCGACCGTGCGTTGCGCACTATCCTCAGGATTGACCAGAATCAGAATCACTTCGAACGGTGCAACGGTGATGGGGAAGCAGATGCCGTCTTCATCGTGGTGCGCCTCGACGATGGCAGCCAGACATCGGCTCACACCCAGCCCATAGCAGCCCATCAGGATGGGCTTCAGGTTGCCTTCGGCGTCGGTGAAGAGGGCGTTCATTGCCTGACTGTACTTGGTGCCCAGCTGGAAGATGTGTCCCACTTCGATGCCCCGCACCTCGCGTAGTGTGCCCGTTGGGCAGCGGGGGCATCGATCCCCGGCTTGTGCCACGCGCAGGTCTGCCCAGCGTGGCTCTGGAAAATCGCGCCCATAGCAGACATGCACGAGGTGCGCGTCGGCTTCGTTCGCGCCCGTCACAAAATCCTGCAAGCCTTTCAGCTCGTAATCTGCCAGTATGGGCAGGTCTGGTGGTAGCCCCACCGGACCAGAGAAGCCGACGGGTGCGCCCGTCAGTTGTTCGATGCTGGGGGCGTCCATCATCTCCACACTTTCGCCATCGAGTGCATGCATCAGCTTGTAGGGGTTGAGTTCGCGGTCGCCGCGCACGAGGGCGGCGACGGGCTTGCCGTCTACGCGCATGAACAGTGTTTTAACGAGGCGGTCAGCGGTCGTGTTGAGGAAGGTCGTGACCTCTTGCACGGTGCGTGCGTTGGGCGTGGCGACCTTCTGGGCAGGTGGCACATCGTCGATAGCGGGCGGTGACAGCTTCGGGTCGGGCAGTTCGCACCGTTCCGCGTTCGCTCCATAACCGCATGTATCGCACTGGAGCACCTTATCCTCGCCCCCGGCAGCCACCACCATATACTCCTCGTTGCGCCCGCCGCCAATCGCGCCCGCTTCCGCCTCCACGACGATGGTGGGCAGCCCCATCCGCTGAAACATGCGGCGATAGGCGTCGCGCACGGCTTGGTAGGTGCGCTCCATCGCCGCTTCATCCACATCGAAGCTGTAGGCATCATACATCAGGAACTCGCGGGCGCGAATGACACCCCCACGCGGGCGCGGCTCATCCCGAAACTTGGTCTGAATCTGATAGAGGAGGAGGGGCATCTGGCGATAGGAACTGACGGTATGGCGCACAATGTCGGTGATAATCTCCTCGTGGGTGAAACCGAGCGTGAAGGGTCGCCCGTGTCGGTCTTTCAGGCGGAACAGGATGTCCAACCCGCTACGCCCCGTCTCATCCAGCAGCTCCTGGGGCACCAGAGCGGGCATAAAGAGTTCCACACCGCCAATACGGTCAGTCTCTTCCCGCACAATCTGCTCGATTTTGCGGATGACGCGCCAGCCGAGTGGCAGGTAAACATAGACACCCGCTGCCTGCTTACGAATAAATCCGCCTCGCAGCAGCAGCTGGTGGCTGATGAGCTCCGCTTCTGCTGGCACCTCGCGCAAAGTCGGCATGAAATAGCGTGATGCTCGCATTCAGTTCCTGCCTCCATTCAGTGGACAATAGTGTACCCGTTTAATGAGGCGGGGTATAATAGGAGGAGATGTATTGCCCGGTGCGGCTTGGGGTGCCGGCGTAGCTCAGCGGTAGAGCAGCCGCCTTGTAAGCGGAAGGTCAGGGGTTCGAATCCCCTCGCCGGCTCCACCTCCAGATTGCCCTGCTCGCACACGATAGACACTACCTGTAGTATCTCTTCTCCCATGCCCAGTGTCCAGACGGTTGCTCATGAGTGCCCCTGCACTCTGCCTGTTCTCAGGGTCAGGCTCCCCGATTGGTGGGCATACAGAGGCTCTCAGCAGGAGTTTAGAGGCACATGCGGTATACTCTCTACCGCTTCAGCACC